>Ga0065721_10005257_pt1 | contig 17390 bp, 24 predicted proteins | sample Mesricmetagenome_FD_59108 | JGI IMG/M metagenome (GOLD analysis project Ga0065721, IMG submission 59108) | Mesophilic microbial community from rice straw/compost enrichment Sample: eDNA_1 v2 (version 2) | ecosystem: Engineered > Solid waste > Grass > Composting > Bioreactor | place: USA: Davis... | reverse complement strand
CTCTCGGCCGCCAATCCGGGCTCGCTCGAAGATATCGCGGCGGCGTTGGAACGACTGACGGGAGACCGGGCGATGGGTGAGCTCTTCAAAGTGCTGTGCGCGGCGAGCCCCGGATTGCAGCCGCAGGGGTTCGGGTCGTGAGCGCACCGTTCGAGACGAGCCCGGACCTTGCCGCCCTCCCCCGGCTGAAGCACGGCTTCTTCGGGCGGCGCGGAGGCGTCTCGAGCGGTGATTTCGCCTCGCTCAACATCTCGGAGGCGTCGCAGGACGATCCCGGCAAGGTGGCCGAGAACCGCTGCCGCATCGCCGAGACGATGGGCTTCGCGCCGAGCCGGATGGCGACGCTCCGCCAGGTACATTCGGCGCGCGTCGTGACGGTTGCCGCTCCGACCGAGCCGGGCGCGCGCCCGGAGGCGGATGCGATGGTGACGACGACGCGGGGGCTTCTGCTCGGCATCGTCACCGCCGATTGTGCGCCGATCCTCCTCGCCGACGCCGAGGCCGGCGTGATCGGCGCCGCCCACGCCGGCTGGCCGGGAGCGCGGGCGGGCATCCCCGCCGCGACGGTCGATGCGATGGTGGCACTGGGCGCCGAGCCCGGCCGCATCGTCGCCGCCATCGGGCCGACGATCTCGGCGGCCAATTACGAGGTGGGACCGCAGTTCATGGCCGAATTCCTCGCGCACCGGCCGGAAGCGGAGGCGTTCTTCTCGGTGGGTCCCGGCGGGCGCGAGCACTTCGACCTCTCGGGATACGTTGCCGCGCAGCTGCGGGCGGCCGGTGTCGCAACGGTCGAGATCGCCGGCGGGTGCACCTATGGAAGCCCGGAACGATACTTTTCCCATCGCTATGCGACGCATCATGGCGGCACGACGGGGCGCCAGCTCTCGGTGATCGGCTGGGTGTGAGGAGTCCCGCCGCAATTCGTTCACACAACCGACATTTGGCCAATTGCCTATCGGCGTGCGGGCGGATAAAGGTGCGCGCAACTGGGGTGCGCCCGACGGCCGGCGCATGTTGAGAACAGGGACACCGCCATGAAACTGGTAACCGGCAACTCCAACCGGGCGCTAGCGGAGGCGGTCGTCGACTATCTCGAATTGCCGCTGACCGACTGCACGGTCAAGCGCTTCGCCGACAAGGAAATCTTCGTCGAGATCCACGAGAACGTGCGCGGCGAGGACGTCTTCATCCTGCAGTCGACCTCCTATCCCGCCAACGACAACCTGATGGAGCTGCTCATCATCTGCGATGCGCTGCGCCGTTCCTCGGCCCGGCGCATCACCGCGGTGCTCCCCTATTTCGGCTATGCGCGGCAGGACCGGAAATCGGCTTCCCGCACGCCGATCTCGGCCAAGCTCGTCTCCAACCTCATCACGGAAGCAGGCGCCAACCGGGTGCTGACGCTCGACCTGCACGCCGACCAGATCCAGGGCTTCTTCGACATCCCGACCGACAACCTCTTTTCGGCGCCCGTGTTCGTGCGCGACATCCGCGAGCACTATGACGTCAACAACGTGATGATCGTCTCACCGGACGTCGGCGGCGTGAAGCGTGCCCGCAACGTTGCCAGCCGCATCGGGGCGAACCTTGCCATCGTCGACAAGCGGCGTCCACGCGCCGGCGTCTCGGAGGTGATGAACATCATCGGCGACGTCGAGGGCCAGGCCTGCATCCTCATCGACGACATCGTCGATTCGGGCGGCACGCTGGTCAATGCCGCCGAGGCGCTGCTCAAGGCAGGCGCCAAGGAGGTTTCGGCCTACATCACCCATGGCGTGCTCTCGGAGGGAGCCGGCCAGCGCATCGGCAACTCCAAGCTGAAGGAGCTGGTGGTGACCGACTCGATCGAGGCAACCGAGGAGGTCAAATCGACCGCCAACATCCGCAAGCTCTCGATCGCCCCGCTCCTTGGCGAAGCCATTGCACGAACGGCGAGCGAGCAGTCGGTCTCGAGCCTGCTGGATTAGGCTTTGCACATCGCCTAGCCTTCGCAGTGGAGTTCGAGGGAGACGACGATGGCCAAGCAGCTGGCAGACCACTATGTCGACCTGCTTGCCGATTGGGCGCCTGTCACGACCCGCCCCCTGTTCGGCGCCATTGCGCTTTATCGAAACGACCATGTTTTCGCGATGATCTGGCAGGGCGGGCTCTATTTCAAAGTCGATGACACCTTGCGGGAAGAATACGAATCCGCCGGATCACGCCCACTTGGATACAGAAGCGCCGGAAGAGATCTGGCTCTCCAGTCTTACTGGGAGGTGCCGGCCGATGTCCTTGAAGACGGCGATAGACTGTATCGAGATGCAGAGGCCGCCTATCAGGCAGCTCTGAGCAGTTCGAAAAAATAATCGGTCGCCACACGGAATCCTCGTCACCTGTCGAAATCGCCGATTCTCGCGCGACATTGTCATGCCGGGCTATGTTGCCCGCATGGGAAGGAGATGATCGATGCGATACATGCTGATGCTCTATGCCGACGAGAAGGTCGGCACCGCCATCCCGAAGGAGGCGATGGCCGGGGCGATGGAGACGATGTTCGCCTACCAGGAGGCGCTCTCCAAGGCCGGCGCCTTCGTCGGCACCTCGGCGCTCGCCCCGACCTGGGAGTCGAAGACGATCCACATGGAAGGCGGCAGGATCAGCCAGCGCCAGGACGGCTCCTTCGTCAACGAGGGCGGCGAGCTCAAGGTCGAGGACGGGCCTTACGTCGAGACGCGCGAGCAGCTCGGCGGCTATTTCATCATCGAGGCGGCCGATATGGACGAGGCCCTGAAGTGGGCGGCGCGGTGCCCCGCAGCGCAATGGGGGCCCGTGGAGGTGCGCCCGCTGGTCAACGCAATCGACCATTTCGGCAAGGCCTGGTGCGCGACCGACGGCGACGTGCCGGTCCTGTGATTTTTTGTAAGCGCAAAAGTCGAATTCGCCAGCCCTGCCCCGACATTGTAGCGTCGGGGCATGGCGCTCCGGCGAAAACGATGAGGAGAAATTCCATGCGCTACATGATGCTGGTGAACAACGACAGCGAGGCGATCGCCGCCGCGCCTTACGAGGAACTCAAGGCCGAATGGGCAGCGTTCACCGAGGCGCTCGAGAAGGCCGGCGGAGTTCCCGGCCTGCGCCTCAAGCCGGTCTCCGCCGCGACGACCGTGCGCGTGCGCGACGGCAGGACGGACGTGCTCGACGGCCCCTATATCGAGGCCCGCGAGCAGCTCGGCGGCTATTTCATCATCGACGTCGAAAGCCTCGACGATGCCATCGCCTGGGCGCAGCGCTGCCCGAGCTCGAAATACGGCGCGATCGAGATCCGTCCGATCGCCGAGCAGGACTGAGGGAGGACGCCATGAACCCGCGCATAACCCACCCCGTCATGCTCCTGCCCGATGCGATGAAGGCCCTGCATGCCCTCGGCAAGTCGGTCTCGGGGGTCCCGGCCGTGCTGCAGCAGCTCGTGCACCTCAGGGCCAGCCAGATCAACGGCTGCAGCGTCTGCGTCGAGATGCATTCCGAGGAACTGAAGAGGTTCGGCGAGAGCGACAAGCGCATCTTCGCCGTCTCGGCCTGGCGTGAAACCCCATGGTTCAGCGAGGAGGAGCGGGCGGCGCTCGCCTTGACCGAGGCGGTGACGCGCATTGCCGACCGGTCGGATCCGGTGCCGGACGAGGTCTGGAACGAGGCGGCACGGCATTTCGACGAAGCAACGCTTGCCGCCCTCGTCATCCATATCGGCATGATCAACCTCTGGAACCGCCTCAATGCCGCAACGCGGCAGGTGGCGGGGCAATGGGCGGCGTGACCGGCGCCGCCCACATAACGGGCCTGGGCGAGGCGAGCCGGGCGGCCGAGCGCGTGGCGCGCGAGAGCTATGGCCGGCTCGTCGCGTTCCTCGCCGCCCGCACGCGCGATGTCGCGGGCGCCGAGGACGCGTTGGCCGAAGCCTTCGCCGCGGCCTTGAAGAGCTGGCCCGCCGACGGCGTGCCGACAAACCCCGACGCCTGGCTGCTGACGGTCGCCCGCCGCCGCCAGGCCGACGCGGCCCGAAGGCGGCAGACCCGGCACGCCGGCGAGGAGCACCTGAAGATGATGGCCGACGAAGTGGAAGCGGCGGCTGGAAGCCCCGAAGAAATACCCGACCGACGCCTGGCGCTGATGTTCGCCTGCGCCCACCCCGCGATCGAGAAGGGCATGAGGACGCCCTTGATCCTGCAGACGATCCTCGGGCTGACGGCGCAGGACATCGCCGCGGCGTTCCTCGTGCCGCCCGCCACCATGGGCCAGCGGCTGGTGCGCGCCAAGGCGCGCCTCAAGGACGCCGGCATCCCCTTCTCCATCCCCGACGCCGACCAGCTGACCGAGCGGCTCGACGCCGTGCTCGACGCGGTCTATGCCGCCTATACCAGGGGCTGGGCGGAGCTCGGCGAGCCCGGCGCTCCCCAGCTCGCCGAGGAGGCCATCTGGCTCGGCCGGCTGATCGTCTCGCTCCTGCCGGGCGAGCCCGAAGCCAGGGGCATGCTGGCGCTGATGCTCTATGCCGAGGCGCGGCGAGCGGCGCGGCGCGGTCCCGATGGCGCCTATGTGCCGCTTGCCGAGCAGGACCGCACCCTTTGGGACGAGTCCCTCATCGCCTCGGCCGAGGCGCTGCTGCGGCAGGCGAACGCGGGCGGGCCCAGCGGGCGCTTCCAGATCGAAGCCGCCATCCAGTCGGCGCATGTGGCGCGGCTGAAGACCGGCGCCGACACCTGGCCCGCGATCGTGGCGCTCTACGACCACCTGCTGGCGCTGACGCAGTCGCCGGTGGTGGCGCTCAACCGGGCGGCAGCGCTCGCCGAGGTCGAGGGCCCCGCCCGGGCGCTGGCCGCCATCGCGCCGCTGGCGCTGGACAAGCGCATGGCCGCCTACCAGCCCTATTGGGCGCTCAGGGGCCACCTGCTGCGCGAGGCCGGCAAGAGGGTGGAAGCCCGCGAGGCGCTGACGATCGCCATCGGCCTTTCCACCGACGCAGCCGTGCGCCGGTATCTGCAAGGCCAGCTTGCAGGGCTACGCAGCGACTGAGGACGCGCGCAAGATCGGTCAAGCGGGCATGCGAAACGCCGCTAAGGTGGATCGCGCCGATGGGAGCCAAACAACCGATGAGCGTAATCGACAAGGCGATCTGGTTCATTGAAGGCAACTTCAACCGGTCGCCGAGCCTTGACGACATCGCCCGGGCAACCGGCGTCAGCCGCTTCAGCCTCAGCCGCAGTTTCAGCTGGGGAACGGGTATGCCGGTGATGGCGTACCTGCGTGCACGGCGGTTGACGGAAGCCTGGAAGGCCCTGCGCGACGGCGCGCCCAGTATTCTCGCCGTCGCGCTCGAGGCCGGCTACAGCTCCCATGAAGGCTTCACCCGCGCGTTTCGCGACCATTTCGGCATCACGCCGGACGAGGTGCGCAGCGGCTGCGGAATCGACGAACGCTTGCTCACGGAGCCGATAAAGATGGAAGACTGGAACATGGCCGACCTCGAGGAGCCGCGGCGGGAAACGCGCGATGCGTTCACGCTCGTCGGGCTTGGCGGACGATTCGAGATGGGAGGGGGCAACGCCATCCCGGCGCTCTGGCAGAGATTCCAGCCCTACGAGGGCACGCTCGGCGAAGTGCCGGGCTATTGGTATGGCGTCTGCGGGGACTGGAGGGAGGACTTCTTCTATATGGCCGGCGTCGAGGTGAAACGTATACCCGCCGACCTGCCGCCCGAGCTGACGACCTATCGGTTTCCCGCGCAGGAATACCTCGTCTTCCGCCACGAGGCCCATCTCTCCGAGTTGAACCGCACGTTCGCAGCAATCTTCGGTCGCTACATCCCCGATCACGGCTACGAGCCCGTCGACTGCTTCGAGTTCTACGATGAAGGCTTCGACCCGCAGACCGGTCTCGGCGGCATCGAGATCTGGGTGCCCGCCAAGGGGAAGCACCAGAGATAGGAGGAGGGGACATGCTCAGCGAGCCCAGGATCATCGACTTGCCGTCGCGGCCCTATCTTGCCGTGCGCAGGATCGTCAAAATCCCCTTCGGCACGGTGGCCTCGAAGGCGCTCGCGGACGTCAGCCGCCGCATGAAGAAGCGAGGCATCGCGGCGGCCGATGCGCCCTTGTTCCGCTACAACATCATCGACATGCCAAACGCCCTCGAGGTCGATTTCGGCGTTCCGACCGAACGCGAGGAGGAGCCCGACGACCTCCTCGTCGCCGGGGTGCTGCCAGCGGGCCGCTACGCGATGCTCACCCATACCGGTCCCTACCGGGACCTGATCGCAGCCAACGCAGCTCTCCTCGACTGGATAAAGGCCGAGGGCCTGCACCTCGACATGCACCCCTCACCCGCCGGCGACGTCTTCGGCTGCCGGCTCGAAATCTATCCGACCGATCCGAAGATCGAGAAGGACAGGAGCAAATGGGTGACCGAGCTGGTGTTCAAGCTGGCGGATTGAGCGGGCGGCAAGGCACCCCTTGCCCGCCGCCTCCCTTTCCTCTATATCCGCCCGCCATGAAGCGCTCGTCACCCCTGGAGGACGGGCGCGTATGTTGTTTGGGAACAGCATACACCAACCCATGAATGGAACATTCCATGGCTGCGACCAGAGAGCTCAAGGCTCAGGCGCGGGATCGGGTGGGCAAGGGGGCCGCTCGTGAACTGCGCCGTCAGGGACTCGTCCCTGCCGTCATCTATGGGGGCAAGCAGCCCCCGGTGACCATCTCCATCCCCTTCAAGGACGCGCAGAAGGCGATCTACGCCGGCGGATTCCTGTCCCACGTCATCACGCTCGATGTCGATGGCCAGAAGCACCAGGTGATCCCGCGCGACTACCAGCTCGACGTGGTCAAGGACTTCGCCATGCACGTCGACTTCCTGCGCGTGACCAAGGGCGCCACCCTCCACGTCGAAGTACACGTCAACTTCATCAACGAGGAGAAGAGCCCGGGCCTCAAGCGCGGCGGCACGCTCAACATCGTGCGCCACACCGTCGAGGTGAACGCCCCGGCCGACGCGATCCCCGAGGAGATCGTGGTCGACCTCGCGGGCACCGAGATCGGCGATTCGATCCATATCTCGGCCGTCAAGCTCCCCGAGGGCGTGACCCCGACCATCGCCGACCGCGACTTCACCATCGCCACCATCGTTGCGCCGTCGGGCCTGCGGGCTGCCGAAGCCGAGACTGGCGGGGAAGCCGCCGAGGGCAACGGCGAGGCCGAGGGCGAGTAATCGCCTTCCCGCCGCAAGCATGCTAGAGTGGATGAGGCGGCCCGCGGGTCGCCTCATTCGTTTTGGAACAGCCTTTTCGCCATGCAGCTCTTCGTCGGCCTGGGCAATCCGGGCACCCAGTACCAGAACCACCGCCACAATGTCGGCTTCATGGCCGTCGAGGCCATAGCGCGCGAGCACGGCTTCGGGCCGTTCCGGCAGAAGTTCGGCGGGCTGCTGGCCGAGGGCAGTGTCGGCGGCGAGAAGGTGTTGATCCTGAAGCCGCAGACCTACATGAACCGCTCGGGCGATGCGGTGCAGCAGGCCTGCCAGTTCTACAAGATCGCCCCCGAGGACGTGACCGTCTTCTACGATGAGCTGGACCTCGCGCCCGGCAAGGTGCGCATCAAGCGCGGCGGCGGCAATGGCGGGCACAACGGGCTGCGCTCGATCGACCCGCAGATCGGTACCAACTACCGGCGCGTGCGCATCGGCATCGGGCATCCCGGCGCCAAGGAGCTGGTCAACCACCATGTGCTCGGCGACTTCGCCAAGGCGGACGCGCAATGGCTCGAGCCCCTGCTCGAAACGCTGGCGCGCAATGCGGACCTCGTGGTCAAGGGCGACGACAACGGGCTCATGAACAAGCTGGCGCTGGCCGTCGGCGGCCAGCCGGTGACGGAGGAAAGGCAAGCGCCCAGGGCGCAAAGCCACATCCGCCAGGCACGGCCGGCAAAGCCGCAGGCCAAGGTGCCCGAGACCGGCCCGATGGCGGATATGCTGAGGAAGATGTTCGGGAAGTAGGCGGCACGGGAGGGGATGATCGCACCTTCCGGCAGTTCCCCCTTACTTGCGGGCGACGATGAACACGGCCTTGCCCTTGCCCGGCTGCCAGTCGTGCTCGATGGAAAAGCCGGCGCCGGTGAGGGCCCGCCTGAGCTCGTCGCGGGTCATCACGTTGATCACGGGTAGGAGGCCGAGAGCCCGCCCGAGGGGCGCGACGAGCCCGAGGATCTTCATGTCGTCACCGATGCACGTCGTGCTGCTGACGAAAAGTCCGCCTGGCCTCAGGGACCGGTGAACCTTGGCGATCACCTCGTCGCGATTGTCGAGCAGATGCAGGATGCTGAGCCCCAGCACCACGTCGAGGCTGCTGTCCTCGATCGCGAGCGGGCCGATGTCGGCCTGCTCGAAGGTGACGTTCGCCACCCCCTGCGCCCTGGCCTTGGCCCGGGCGATATCGAGCATGCGTCCGGAAAAATCGATCGCCCGGATGTGCCTGACATAGGGCGCGTGCCGGAGCGCGGTCGAGCCGGTGCCGCAGCCGAACTCGAGAACCTCCATGTGGGGCTTGAGGTAGCCCTGCGTCACCTCAAGCTTGGTGTCGTAGGCAGCCTCGTCGGCGATCGGCTGGGCGGCGTACCTCTGCGCCATCCGGTCCCAGAATCGGCTTGTCCTTGCCGACATGGACGTTTCGCTCCCGCTCATGAGATATCCCCGACTGATGTTGGATGCCGCCACCACCATACACGATTGACATTGACCGCCCGACGAACGATTTGGGGGCAACACGAATTCGGAGTTCCCGATGGGATTCAAGATGGGCATCGTCGGCCTGCCCAATGTGGGCAAGTCGACGCTCTTCAACGCGCTGACCCGCACCGCCGCCGCGCAGGCGGCGAACTTCCCGTTCTGCACGATCGAGCCGAATGTCGGGGAGGTGGCGGTGCCGGACGCGCGGCTCGACAAGCTCGCGGCGATCGGCAAATCGGCCAACATCATCCCGGCGCGCATGTCGTTCGTCGACATCGCGGGGCTGGTGAAGGGCGCGAGCCAGGGCGAGGGGCTCGGCAACCAGTTCCTCGCCAACATCCGCGAATGCGATGCGATCGCCTATGTGCTGCGCTGCTTCGAGGACCCCAACATCCTCCACGTCGCCAACAAGGTCGACCCGCTCGCCGACGCCGAGGTGGTCGAGACCGAATTGATGCTGGCCGACCTCGAAAGCCTCGAGAAGCGCGTGGCCGGCGTCGAGAAGAAGGCCAAGCAGGGCGACAAGGAAGCCAAGATCACGCTCGACCTCATCAGCCGGGCGCTGGTGCTGCTGCGCGAGGGCCGGTCCGCGCGGCATGTCGAGCGGTCCGGAGACGAGGAGAAGGCCTTCCAGGGCCTGCAGCTCCTGACCTCCAAGCCCGCGCTCTATGTCTGCAACGTCGACGAGGCCTCGGCCGCGACCGGCAATGCCATGAGCCGGCAGGTCGAGGACTACGCCAAGAGCCACAATGCCGGCGTCGTCGTCATCTCGGCCGAGATCGAGAGCCAGCTCGCCCAGCTGCCGGACGCAGAGCAGGCCGAGTACCTCGAGACGCTAGGCCTGCATGAGCCCGGCCTCAACCGGCTGATCCGCGAAGCCTACGATCTCCTGGGGTTGCAGACCTACTTCACCGTCGGTCCCAAGGAGGCGCGCGCCTGGACCATCCACAAGGGCGACAAGGCTCCGCAGGCCGCCGGCGTCATCCATACCGACTTCGAACGCGGCTTCATCCGCGCGCAGACCATCGCCTATGACGATTTCATCGCTCTCGGCGGGGAAGTCGCGGCCCGCGAGGCCGGCAAGGCGCGCGACGAAGGCAAGGAATACGTCGTCAAGGACGGCGACGTGATGCTCTTCAAGTTCAACACCTGAGCCGGCTCACTCGGCGGGCCTGGCCAGCGCCGCGAATGGGCGGCGCAAGAGGATCGTCACTCCGTTGGCGATCAGGACGGCGATGCCGAGGCCGAACGCGGCGCGCAGGCCGAAGGCGTCCGCTACCCAGCCGATGACGAGCGGCGCGAGGATCGAGGCGAAGAAGGCGAGCTGCGAGAGCGCGGCGACGTTGACGGCGGCCGGCCGCTCGGTGAGCCGCGCCGCGGCCGAAAGCGCCATGGGCAGCAGCGCGCTGGTGCCGAGGCCGACGAGCGCGAAGCCGACGATGGCGACGATACTGCTCGGGGCGAAGATGACGAGCAGCAGGCCGAGGACGGCTATGCCGGCGAGCGCGAGCGCCAGCCGTTCCGGCGCGACGCGCTTGGCCACCCAGTTGTGCGACAGGCGACCGAAGGTCTGCCCGCTCGCCCAGGCGGTGAGCCCGAGGCCGGCAAGGAACGAGGTGGCGCCGAGCGCATCGCGCATCAGGATCACCGACCAGTCGGACGCGGCATTGTCGATGAAGAGCGTACCTCCGGCGGCAAGGAAGAGCACGAGCACGGCTCGGCTCGGCCGCACCAGGCGCGACGGCCGCGCCGACGCCTCGCTCTGCCGGGGCGGCATTGGCTCGTAGCCGGCGACCGAGAGCCAGACGAGGACGGTGGCGAGCGGCAGCACGGCCCCGAGGTGCCAGACGGGCGCAATATCCATGCCGCGCGCCAGTGCCCCTGCCCCGCCGGCCACCAATACGGCAAGGCTCCAGAACCCGTGGGCGCGCACCACCACGCGCCGGCCGAGCACCGCTTCCATGCGGTCGGCCTCGACATTGGCGGTGATGCCGAGCATGCCCTGCCCGAGGCCGGCAACGAGGAGCGCGGCAAAGAGCAGCGGCGGCGACGGCGCGATCGTGGCCAGCACCAGCGCCAGCCCCATGATCGGCGTGACGACGGCAAAGCAGCGGGCAAAGCCGAGCCGCGTCGCCCAGCGCGCGCCGAGCGAGAAAGCCAGCATGGTGCCGACAGGATAGCCGGCAAGGCTCTGGCCGAGAAGGGCGCTGTTGAGATCGAGCCCCGCCTGCACGTCGGCGATGCGCGGGTACCAGCTGCCGACCGTGAGGCACGCGGCAAAGCAGGCGGCATAGATGCGTAGGGACGGTGAGATGGCCATGGCAAGGACCCGTTGCGTCCCAAGCAACGGCCGCGGGCGAGAGCCGGTTCCTGCGGTTAAGGTATGCTGGCCGGCTTCACGACCCCCAACTCGCGTTCGATATGGCGCCAGGCCGCATCCTCGAAGCGTTGCGGCCACTCGATGCCGAGGCGTCCGGCCATCTGGCGGGCACGGGGGAGGAAGGCCTGGGCGCAGGCGAGGTGGGCGGCGATGAGGCTCTCACGCGTCGGCTCGGGGCTGGGGACGCTGGCAATGAGGGCAAGCTGCTCGGGGGAGTGGAGCCTGGTCCAGTTGAGCATGCCGCCCTTGTCGGCGCGCTCGACCTCCTCGCGCAGGAGATCGACGAGCATGCCGCGCAAGAGCCCGACACCCATCTGGCCGAGGAGGAACTCGCCGCGCCCCACGGCGACGGGCAGAAGGCCGAAGACGCGGATGAACTCCTTGACGAGCCCCTCGACCCTGCCCTTGTTCGGCCCCGTCCAGGGTTGCGTTTCGGGCAAGGCATCGTAGAGGCCTGCCCTATCGAAGAGTGGCTTCAGGCTGTCGCGCGAGCGCTGCTGCACACTCTCGACGATCATGAGGTCGATGCGCTGCCAATCCTCGGTCACGGCATTGGTGATGAGCGCCGGGCGAGCAAAATCGTGCCAGAAGACCACCGGCGCAATCGATGCGAGCACGCCCTTCCAATCGGCGGCGACGGCCTCCTGATGCTCGGGCCGAACGACCGCGACGAGATCGATGTCGCTGAACCGGTCGCCCTCGCCGCGTCCGAAACTGCCCCCCACGAAGAGCGCCCCGATGCGCGTATCCGCCTCAAGCCGCTGCGCAATCGCCTCTTGCATGGGCGTCTGCCACATGGAATTCCCCCTCGTCTGCTTCCCGCTCCCCGCATAGAAGCTATACCGCAAGCCGGTTCAACCCTGAAAATCGGGGTGGTAAACCCCCATCTCAGGCCGTCGGCCGCAAACCGCGGCCGCAGCAAGGGAGGTGAGACGCAAAGGAGTTCGACCATGAACACTGTCTACAAGGGGTTCGATATCACCCTGACCGCAGGTGATGCGTGGATCGCCACGATCACCCGCATCGCCACCGGCAAGAGCTTTTCCAAGCGGCCGGAAACGCCGTTGGAAGAGGGCGCCGACGCAGCGCTCACCCGCGCCAAGAATCTCGTCGACGCATTCCTCGCCCTCAACGGGCGCTGACCATCCGACCACGAACGGGGCGACCGGCGGCGCCCCTCGGACCTTCTCCCCCGGCAACGCACCGGCATGAGTTCGCCGCCCTAGCGCTCCCACCAGTCCGGAAACTTCGGCGGCAGCGGAGGCAGGCCGATATCCCGACGGATGTCGTCGCGCGGGAAGCGCGGCTTTCGATACCCCGCCAGCCAGCATCCAAGTCCCCGAGCGATCTTTTTTGCCAACCAGCCAAGCTTGCGGAACGTAAGACGGCTCCGGCGCGCAGTTTCTTTTTTCATGTGTGCGCGAGCGCCTTCGCGCCCGCCTCCTTGTTGGTGAAGGGCGCAAAGAAAAGGCTCCGGCCGAGCACTACTGCCCGGGCTGGAGCCCTGGTGGGAAAACACCGTCGCTGACGCTCGCAAGGCCGCCACGCGCGGCCGGAACTAACCTATCGTCGCATGGTCCTGGCGGTGTCCGTCATCTGTTTCCCCTTTAGCGAACCAGCGTTCGCTTCTCCCAGGCTAGAGGGCGGGGCAGTGACTGGCAAGACGACGCACCACCGCCCGCAGTCCGCACTTGCCCTTCGGTCCGCGCGGGTGCATCTTCCCGCTTGACGTTTAGGGCAAGCAAATGACCAATCCTGTCACGAAAGATCTGCGGCATTTCGAGGACCTTCAGGTCGGCGAGGTGATCGACCTCGGCAAGACGACGGTCACCAGGGAGATGATCGTCTCCTTTGCGCGTGAGTTCGACCCGTTCCCGTTCCATCTCGACGAGAAGGCGGCAAGGGAATCGCTGCTCGGCGGGCTTGCCTCGAGCGGCTGGCAGACGGGGGCACTGACTCTGCGGATGCTGGTCGACAGCTTCCTCGGCAAGCTTGCCTCGGCGGGTGGGCTGGGGTTCAAGAATCTCAAGTGGAAGAACCCGGTGATGGTCAACGACACCATCGGCGGGACGGTGACGGTGGCGGAACTGCGCCGCTCCCACCACCACCCGGAATGGGGGATCATGACGCTCGACTTCGACGTGCGGAACCAGAAGGACCAGCCGGTGCTGACCATGCGCCTCTCCAACCTCGTCGAGTTGCGCGACCCGTCGGCTCCGATCCCGGAGACGGCGCAATGACCCGCTGGTTCGAAGACATCGTCATCGACGAGGTGTTCGACCTCGGCACCCACACCTTCACCGAGGAGGAGATCGTCCGGTTCGCCCGGCTCTACGACCCGCAATACTTCCATGTGGACAGGGACAAGGCGGGCGCGAGCCATTTCGGCGGGATCGTCGCCTCCGGCTGGCACACGGTGTGCGTCGGGCACCGCAAGATGGTCGACGCGCTCTTTGCCGAAGAGGAGCGGCTGCGCGGGCTTGGCAAGGAGCCGGGTGTCTCAGGTCCCTCCCCCGGCGTCAACTCCATGGAGTTCCGCGCGCCGGTGCGTCCGGGCGACAGCGTGCGCTACACGCTCGTCGTCACCAGCAAGCGTCCGTCCAACTCCATCCCTGGCTGGGGGCTGCTGTTCAACGACCTGACGGCGCGCAACCAGCACGGCGAGGTCGTCTACCACGCCGAGCTCGTCGGCTTCTCGAAGCTGCGCGATTATCGGATGCCGCTGCGGCTGCGCGCGCTGATGGCGCTCGCCAAAGTGCCGGGAGTGGGCAAGGTGCTGCGGCGCGGCACTTGAAAGCGCAAGGCGCTGCAGCCAAGCTCGCTCCATGCGCCGATTCGCCATTGCCTCCGCCGTTCTCGCCCTCCTCACCTGCGCCGCCCAGGCACAGGAATATACCGGCAACTGGGTGTGCCGGGATGCCGATGCGCAAAAGGCGGGAATCCTGACGATCTATGGCGCGGTCTACGGCTTTGCCTCGCGCACTTTCGGCGATACGGTCTCGGGCACGGGAGGCGTGACCAGCTATACCGACGGCGTCGGCTTCAACGACGGCCCGCTGCGCGCCGTGCGCGGCATCGAGGCGGGACGGCTGGTGGCCGGCCCCAATGGCGGTCCGGCGGTGCAGCTCGAAAGCCCGGATGCCATCGTGATGCTGTGTACGCCGCGCTGAGGCGGCAGGGTTGACACCAACGATAGTCCCCCGCTAGCTTCCTGCCGTTCCCAAACACGAGGTCTCGCCGAAATGATCTGATCGTCGCAACGGACGTCCGACAGGCTGCCACGCCACCGCAACGGTGCGCCTGGAGAGCGTTGGATGAGAGTGCGATGATTGCGATCCGGATTCAGCCTGCCGTTCCGGCGGGCGCGAGACCCTGAAGGCCTCCTCGGCTCTTCCTCCACGGGCGTCCTACCAAAACGAACCGAGCAACCGCGCGCGGCGTTGTGCCGGCGCGCCTGATTCATCCCGCCGTGCCCGGGTGAACCGCGGCCGGCGGTACGGAAAGGTATTGCCCATGCCCAGAAATCCATTCCAGCGCCCGGTGCCTGTCGCCCACAACCGCAACGTGCCGCGGCACGGCGCGCCGCTGCCGGTGCGCAAGCCCGAAGAGAGGAAGTTGATGCAGCCCAAGCAGGAAGCCCCCGCCCTGCCGCCGCTCGAGGAGCTGCTGGCCAGGAACAAGGAGCGATAGCTCACGAGGCGCAAGATGGAGGACCGCGATCCGTCGCGGTCCTCTTGCCGGCCGTTGTCCACTGTCATCTCTCCTACACAAATCTTGCCCCAATTCCGGTTTAACGGGTCGGTAACGATTGAGGAGAAGACAGACAAATGGGCCAGATCCGCGAAATCGTCTTCGATTGCCGTACCCCCTCCAAGCTCGCCCACTTCTGGGCGGGCATGCTCGACGGCTATGCCGTGCGCCCCTACGACGAGGAGGAGATCGCCCGCCTTGCGAGCCTCGGCTTCACGGTCGAGACCGATCCGACGGTGATGGTCGACGGACCGGGGGCGACGCTCTGCTTCCAGAACGTCGACGGGCGCCGCTACGACAACAACCGCGTGCATCTCGACATCTCCGTCGAGAACCGGGCCGCGGAGGTCGAGCGGATCAAGCAGCTCGGCGCCGAGGTCGTGCGCGTCTTGCCCACCTACACCGTGATGAAGGACCCCGAAGGCAATCAGTTCTGCCTCGTCGACGCGCCGGCCGTCGAGCAGGAGGTCGTCGCGGCCGCTGAATAGCCGCCTCCCGGCGGTTGCTGACACGCCTTGTCAGCAGGGTCGATCTAGCCTGTCTCCAGTTCAGGAAACGGAGACCAGCCATGACCCTCATCGCCACCTGCCACTGCGGCGCCACCCGGATCGAGCTGCCGGGCCTGCCCGCCGAGGCCAAGGAGTGCAACTGCACCTATTGCCACCGCACCGGCGCTGTCTGGGGTTACTACAAGCCCGAGGAGGTGCGCGTCGTCTCGGCCGGGCACGATGCCGTCTACGCGCCGAGCGGCATGAACGAGCACCATTTCTGCGCCCATTGTGGCGGCAACACCTACGGGTCCTCGCCCGACTGGGCCTCGATGTACAACAATGACGGGACGCTCAAGGACGGCATGACCGAGGGCATGCCGGCGGAGCGGATCTTAGGGGTGAACCTGCGCATGGTCGAGGGTCTGGACCTGGCGACGATCGAGATCGTGAAAGTCGACGGGCGCAACAGCTGGTGAGATCGTGCCACGCCCTCGTGGCAGGGAGTTCAGTGCCCCTCGAACGCGATGAGCGAGGTGACGGTCACGCCTTCCGCCTCGAGCTTCTCGGCCCCGCCGATATCGGGCAGGTCGATGACGAAGCCGGCGTGCTCGATGACGGCACCGGTGCGGCGGATGAGGCCGACTGCGGCGATAGCGGTGCCGCCGGTGGCGATGAGATCGTCGACCAGCAGCACGCGGTGCGAGCCGTCGAGCACGTCGTCGTGGATCTCAATGGTATCGACGCCGTATTCGAGCGCGTAGTTCTGCCCGATGGTCTGGCCGGGGAGCTTGCCTTTCTTGCGGATGGGCACGAATCCGACCCCGAGGGCAATGGCGACCCCTGCCCCGAAGATGAAGCCACGCGCCTCGATTCCCGCCACATGGGTGATGCCGAGGCCGCGATGCGCGTTGGCGAGCCGCTCGACGCTCTCGCGGAAGCCGTCCGGATGCTCGATAAGCGTGGTGATGTCGCGAAAGAGGATCCCGGCCTTGGGATAGTTGGGAATCGTGCGCACGAGCGCTTTGAGATCGAGCTGGGCGAGTTCGAGCGACATGGCGAGCCTTGTGGACGGAAGGGAAGCGTCAGCGCGCGCGGGGGCGCACGATGGCCCGCGCGAGCCGGCCTGCGTTGTAGGCGGCGATCCTGGTCGCCTCGATGGCGACCTCGCGCGTCTTGGGATTGTTGACCGCCGCGCGCACCACCGGGTTGTGGCTGATGGCCACCGCCGCGCTGGCAACGGTCAGGGCAAGGCGAACGACCGACATGCTCGGCACTCCCCGCTGGGCGAAAGACACTGACTAGATTGCAGCAGAGCGCCCGCTTGGCAAGGGGCTCGGGCAATCGTGAGCAAAACGAAGGGGCCCGCAGGCCCCTTCAAGGATTCATCGAAAGGCGCACTCGAGCGGTCAGTGCTCGATGCCCTTCCAGATGCGGGTCTTGGTGGCCCACATGAGGCCGGCAAAGACGACGAGGAAGAGCAGCACGCGGAAGCCTGCTTCCTTGCGCGCCACGAGGTGCGGCTCGGCCATCCACATCATGAAGGCAGCGACGTCCGTGGCGTACTGGTCGACCGTCTCGGGAACCGCCGCCTCGCCTTCCGCTTCGACATAGTCGACGGCGCCGTCGAAGAGCGGCGGGGCCATCGAGATGGCATGGCCGGGGAAGACGTCGTTGTAGTAGCGGCCGGCCGGCAGCTCGAAGCCCTCGGGGGCTTCGTCATGGTAGCCGAGGAGGAGGGCGTGGATGTAGTCGACACCGCCTTCCTGGTAGCCGGTGAAGTAGTTGAATACCCAGAACGGGAAAGCGTCAGTGACGCCGCGCGCCTTGGCCAGCACCGAGAAGTCCGGCGGGATGGCGCCGCCATTGGCGTCACGCGCTTCCTGGTCGGAGGCGAAGGGCGAAGGCCAGCGGTCGGCCGGAATGCCCGGACGCGTGCCGCCTTCGACCGAGGCGTCGGCGATCTGGTACTCGGCGGCGAGCGCCTTGACCTGCTCTTCCGAGAAGCCCGGCCCACC
>Ga0065721_10050870_pt1 | contig 17393 bp, 14 predicted proteins | sample Mesricmetagenome_FD_59108 | JGI IMG/M metagenome (GOLD analysis project Ga0065721, IMG submission 59108) | Mesophilic microbial community from rice straw/compost enrichment Sample: eDNA_1 v2 (version 2) | ecosystem: Engineered > Solid waste > Grass > Composting > Bioreactor | place: USA: Davis... | reverse complement strand
CTGGTGATGACGGCGGAGGGGTTCCACGCGTACCCATCCCGAACACGACCGTTAAGCCCTCCAGCGCCGATGGTACTTGGACCGCAGGGTCCTGGGAGAGTAGGACGTCGCCAGGCCAAGAAAAAGCACCCTTAACCGGGTGCTTTTTTGCGTTGTTCGGAGAATCGAGCATTAGCGGGGGAGCAGCATAACGGCCTACCAGACCATTAACAGCGGCGAAAGCGCCGGAACCTCCGGGTTAACGGCCTGCCAGACCGCTAAACGGGGAGATTCGCACAGAAGAGTGCGATTAACGGTTCACCGGACCGCTAGTATATAAATTTGTAATCGAGGTCTATTGGTGGTAGAAGGAAACTTCCTTCGACTCCAGCCGAACGATGCCGTCTCTTCGCTCACGGCGCAGCGTCAGAAGCAGCTTAATGCGCGGGGTTAGCAGCCAGATGTGCCAATACACCAGAGCGATAACGAGCGAGGAAGGCGCCCAGGGGTAGAACAGGCCGGCGACGCAGCAACCGACGAGGGACAGATGGAAGTGAAGCCGGCGAAACAGAGCGAGCTGCGTATCCATAATCGGCAGAGGGCCGATCCAGGGCCAATCCCGGCGGAAGGTCCACCTTTTCTCCGATAGCTTATCGACTCTTTTCAGTGTAATTCTTAATACGAGCGCGTGCACGAGCAGCATGATGGCGACGCCGAGCGCCGAATAGAGCAGTCCGCGCCAACCATCGATTAAATATAGAACGGTAACTAGCAGCAGAGCTGTCGACATATAGCTATATTTGCTCTCGGGACGCAGAGCGATTTTGCGAACGAGTGTATAATTATAGAAGGTCGCTTCTTTCTTCACTTGCGGCTCGCTCATTCACGATACTCCTCCTGGCACAAAACGCTTTCTGTCCATTACTATCGGATAAATGAAAGCTTATTGTTATGTTTCAAGCTATTTTCCGGCTACTAATATGTATATTTTCATAGAATTCGGGACATAATAGATGCAACAATAGGGAAAGGCGGGGTGGTGCTCATGGAGGCGACCGAGCGGAAAACCTGCATCGTATGCGGGGAACCGAAAGACGAGGGGATTACGATCGTAACGGAATTTATATGTACATCATGCGAATCCGAGATGGTACACACGAGCGCGGAAGATGAGAAATATCCCTTCTTTGTCAGACAGTTAAGGCAGTTATGGGTACGATTCCATGTTTGATTACGAGAGACTGGGCAAGCAAATCTTGCCTGGTCTTTTTTTAATAGGAGCGCGCAGTTCGAAACACACACCGATCAGATTCAAGCAGGGACGGCTCCTGAAGATTGTTCTTATTCTGCTATAATAAGGACAATGCAAGAGGAGGCGATTAACAAGTGGCGCTAGATCAACGGAAAGCTCCTCTATTCGAGGCGCTGGTCGCCCACGATCGGCTGCGGGCGGGCGCTTTTCACGTGCCAGGGCATAAGGCCAGGGCAAGATGGGGCGACGAGCGGGCGGCCGCCTACTACGGATCGCTGCTGGGACTGGATGTAACGGAGCTGTCGGACACGGACGACCTCCATCACCCTGAAGGACCGCTGCTCGAAGCGCAGGAGCTGGCAGCCGAATGCTTCGGTGCGGAGGAAACCCGGTTTCTCGTGGGCGGCAGCACGTCGGGCAATCTGGCGATGATCGTCGGCCTGTGCCGGCCGGGCGATCTGGTCATCGCACAGCGCAATGTACATAAATCGATCGTTCACGGCCTGGTGCTGGCGGGCGCCCGCGCGGTGCTGCTGTCGCCGGAGATCGACCGGCTGTCCGGGCTGGCGACCGTCCCAACCGAACGGCAAGTGACGGAGGCGTTGGAACGTTATCCGGAGGCCAAGGCGCTTATTTTATCTTCGCCGAATTACTACGGGATGAGCACTGATCTGTCACCGATCGTTGCGGCGGCGCATCGGCGGGGCGTGCCGGTGCTGATCGATGAAGCGCACGGTGCGCATTTCGGCTTTCATCCGGAATTTCCTCCATCCGCATTGAGGGCAGGGGCGGATCTTGTTGTGCAATCCACGCATAAGATGCTCGGGGCGATGACGATGGGCGCTATGCTGCACATGCAAGGGGAACACATCCCGAGAGCGGCGATAAGGCAAGCGTTGACGATGGTGCAGAGCTCAAGCCCGTCTTTTCCGATTATGGCTTCGTTGGACTTGGCGCGCTTGCAGTTGTACAGCGAAAAGGAACATACGTTCTCTGAGGCGGTGGATGCTGCTGCGCAAGTTGTTGAAACGCTCGAGAAGACGCCCTTCCGCGCATTAGGGTACGGAGAGTATGCAAGCTCCGGTATCGCATACGACCCGCTTAAGCTTGTGCTGTTCGACGAAACGGCCAATCTGACCGGGTTTGCGCTTAGGGACGAGCTGGAGGAGTTGCGCTGCATAGCGGAAATGGCGGACGAGAAATACGTCGTGTTGGCGCTTGGACCGGGGACGACGCTGGAAGACGGACGGAGGCTGCAGGAGGCTTTGCTGGAGATCGCGAGTCGTGGGCGAGAGAAGAGAATGGAGATAAATCGCACCCGAGAACATATGTTTGAGAATGGGGAGAACCTTTCCATACCGGAACCGGTTCTGTTCGATCGGGAAGAGTACGAGGCCGTGACGGTCCGCCTGGAACGCAGCGTCGGGCGCCAAGCGGCGGAATGGGTCATTCCGTACCCTCCGGGTATACCGGTCCTGTTCCCGGGAGAAACCATAACAGAGGCCATCGTCGACCGACTGAAGCGATGGCGGCACGAAGGCGCGCGCATTCAAGGGGCGAGAGACCCCCAGCTTCGCGAGATTCAGGTACGGAGAGAAAAAGACCGCTAGAGGTGAGAGGAATGATCAGAGACCGGGCCGGTCGGGATATTCGCGTTCTGATCGCTTGGCTGGCCGGAATCGCGGCGGGCGCGCTGTTGATCGGATTAATTATGGCGCCTCCTGTGATCGGATTGGCCGACAGCGGGGATTTCGGGCGCGTGTTGGGCGTATCGGGACTGCGGGTGCTTCATCCGGACCAATCCTACGAAGAGCTTTATTTTAACTACGCGCACCAATATTTCGGATATGGAGGCTATACGCTGGGAGGCTACGTTTCGACGCATGTCGTGTTCGTTGCGATAGCCGGTTGGATCGGCCGGCTTCTGGACGGAGACGTATTCGACATTCGCGTGCTCGGAGCCTGTTACGCGGCAGCCTACATCTGGGCTGTCGTGCTGTTTGTCCGTCATTCGCCGGGAATGAAGAGCCGAACGGCGACGACGATCATGGCGGCGGTATTGGCGGCCGTGCTTTTGTTTGTGTTCGGGGATATCGGTTATGCGGCGTATTTTCAATCCTTTTTCGGCGAGCCGTATGCGCTGATCGCGATGCTGCTCATGGTTGGGTCCGCTTTTGCTCTGGCTTCGTCGAACGAGCCTGACGGCCGCCTGTTCGCTTTATTCGTGGTCGCGGCGCTGGCGGTAGCGACTTCGAAAATCCAGAACGCCCCGCTCGGTCTCGTATTCGCGCTGCTTGCCTGGAGAATGACCGGTTTGCGGGGAGATCCAAGATGGAGACGACAAGTGTGGACGGGAGCGGCGATTCTGCTGATCGGATCGATCCTGATGATCGCGGCGGCGCCGGATCGATTAAAGCACGTCAATCTGTACCAGTCGATCTTCTTCGGCGTACTGAAGGACACTCCTCATCTGGAGCGGGACATGGAGGAGTTGGGTATTGCCTCGAAGTACGCGCCGCTGGCGGGAACGAACTATTTTCAGAAGGACACGGCCATTCCGCAGAACGATCCCGTTCTGCACCGGGAGGTGCTGCAGCGGCTCAGCCATAAGGATATCGTTTTGTATTATTTGAAGCATCCGTCCCGGTTTATGCAGAAGCTGGACAGGGCGGCGGAGAACGCGATGTACATTCGTCCTTATTACCTGGGCAATTATGATGCTTCGGCAGGCAAACCTCCCGGGGCGATCTCGCACACGTTCAGCGGCTGGAGCGACTTCAAGGTGGCCGCTATGCCACGCAGCGCGGCAGGTTACTTTCTTGTTTTCATCGCTTACGCCCTTGCGTTAGCCGCGGTTTGGCGAAAAAACCGCTCGGGTAAATGGAGGGTAGCCGTGGAGACGATGGCTGTCGTCGCGTTAGCCGGGGCGTTCTCCTGCGTCGTGCCGCTTATCGGAGACGGAGAGGCCGATCTGGGTAAGCATTTGTTTATGTTTAACGTCTGCTTTGATATGATGGTAGTAAGCGTAATAGCCGGAGCGTTCTACGGAGCGATCAAGCTTGCGGGAAGGCAAGTCCGGAACAGGCGTAACGGTTGAAAGGGGAAAGCTGGGTGCGGGGCGGATTGTTCATCACGATTGAAGGCGGGGATGGAGCGGGCAAGACGACGCTGATCACGCGATTAACGGAGCGAATATACAAGGAAACGAAGAAAAGGACGATCAGGACCCGAGAGCCGGGAGGAAGTCCGATCGCGGAAGCGATTCGGGGCGTCATTCTGGATACGAAAAATACGAAGATGGAGCCGAGGACGGAAGCGCTGCTCTACGCGGCAGCCCGTAGGCAGCATCTCGCCGAGATCGTCATGCCGGCGCTGGAGCGGGGAAGCATCGTCATCTGCGACCGATTCGTGGACAGCAGCTTGGTGTATCAGGGACACGCGCGCGGGCTCGGCGTAGACAAGGTGTGGGACATCAACCGCTTCGCGACCGAAGATTGCATGCCTGATCTGACTTTGTACCTCGACCTCGACCCCGAGGTCGGGTTGGCGAGAATCGCGGACAACGAACATCGCGAGGTGAATCGGCTCGATCTGGAGGGACTGGCGTTCCATCGGAAGGTTCGCGAGGGCTATCTGCAGATCGCCGAGAAGTTCCCCGAACGCATCCGCAAGCTGGATGCGAGCGAAGAGCCTGCCCTTCTGGCCGAATCGGCGTGGAAACTGGTGGAGAAATCGCTGACGGAGTCATTTAAAAAAGGATTTTAGCATCCCCGTGTCCAATTTAATATAGTAGAAATAAGCAGAAATTCGACAGACCCCTATTACATCTAACAGGAGGCCTGAACATGAAATTACTTATTGCAGTCATTCAGGATAAGGACAGCAACCGGCTGTCCAACGCGTTGATCAAGGAAGGGTTTCGGGCGACCAAGCTGGCCAGTACCGGCGGATTTCTTCGCGCCGGCAATACGACGTTCCTGATCGGGATCGAAGACGATCGGGTGCAGGGCGCGCTGGACGTCATTCGTTCGAGCTGTAAGGTGCGCGACCAGCTGGTTACCCCGGTATCGCCTGTCAGCGGAGCGGCGGATTCCTACATTCCGTTCCCCGTCGAGGTGCAGGTGGGCGGAGCGGCCGTATTCGTGCTTCCGGTCGAAAGGTTCGAACATTTCTAACGGTTGGGCGGTGTGAACGGACATGAAAATCCAACCGGGGTTATATCCCGTCGGCAAGACGATCCAACGCGGAGATTTGCCGGCCAGGCCCGCGCAGTCCCAGAGCTTCGGCGATCTGATGCAGCAGCAGGACGAACAGCGGACGCACGAGGAGCTGCAGCGCAAGCTGGAGGACATCCGGATGCAGGGGGATCGGTTGACCCGTTCCATGACGATTCGGGAGCTGGTGCTGTACCGGCAGATGGTCAAGGCGTTCCTGGAGGATACGGTTCGCCGCGGCATCGCCTTGAAGGAGACGAGAGGCTGGGACCGGAGAGGCCGCGGCAAGCGCTACAAGCTGCTCGAAGAAGTCGACGCGATGCTCGTGGGCATGGGCGAAGAACTGCTGCAGAGCGAAGAAGGACGGATCGATTTGCTTCAGAAGGTCGGGGAGATTCGCGGCCTTCTGATCAACATCGCATTTTGAGTCTCGACTAAGGAGCTTTCGTTAGATGGGTTTTCAACAGATTGCGGGACAAGACAGGGCGAAATCGCTTCTGCGCAATGCGCTTGCGGCGAACCGGCTTGCGCATGCCTACCTGTTCGCGGGACCGCCGGGATCGGGACGAATGGAGATGGCGCAAGCGTTCGCGCAGGCGATTTTTTGCGAGAGAGGCGGCGGAGACGCTTGCGGAGAATGTCTGGAATGCCGCAAGGTGCTGCACGGCAACCATCCGGATCTGCACGTCATTCAGCCGGACGGCGCGACCGTGAAGATCGAGCAGATTCGTTCGCTGCAGCGCGAGCTCTCCTATCGCAGCTCCGGAGCGGGCAATAAAGTGTACATCATCCAAGCGGCCGAGACGATGACGGTCCAGGCAAGCAACAGCCTGCTGAAGTTTCTGGAGGAGCCTCCTTCCCCCGTCGTCGCCATCCTGCTTGCACCGAGCGCGCAAGCCGTGTTGCCGACCATCCTGTCGCGGACGCAGCTCGTCCCGTTCGTTCCGGGCGATCGTCAGGCGCTGGAGAATCTTCTCGTACAAGAGGGCAAATCGCCGCTGCTGGCGCGAGCGGCCGTCCATTTGTCGTCCGGGCTTTCGTCCAGCCGGAAATTGGTAGACGAGAATTGGTTTGCAGATATCCGAAACGTAGTGATACAATTAGGCAAGGAGAGTCCGTCCCGGTTCGCCGCCAGCGTGCTTCAAGCACAACAGCAGGTGTTTAAGACGGAGCTCGCCGAACATGTTGACATTTTGCTACAATTGTTAGCTTTGTGGTATAGAGATATGATTTACGCCATGACCGACCGTCACAGCCATATGGTGTTCCCGGATCAGGCGGAATGGATCTCCAAGACGGCTTGGAGCCGTTCGATCGGGTCTTGGGTAACCATCATGGAGTCCGCGTTGACGGCGGCAAGGAGAATTAAAGCTCACGTGTCGCCGCAACTGGCGCTGGAGCAATTTCTGGTGAACGTGCGGGAGGGGTAGATTTGTACGATGTGGTGGGAGTCCGCTTCAAGAAAGCGGGCAAAATCTATTATTTCGATCCCGCCGAGCATCCGGTATCCAAAGATCAGCATGTCATCGTGGAGACGGCACGCGGCGTTGAATACGGCAAAGTCGTCGTCGGCCCGAAGACGGTAGGAGAAGAGGATGTCGTTCTTCCTCTGAAGAAGGTCATTCGAATCGCGGGGGACCCCGACGCCAAGGCCGTCGAGGAGAACCGCAACGCAGCCAAGAACGCATTTACCGTCGGACTGCAGAAAATCAAGGATCACGCGCTCAAGATGAAGCTCGTGGACGTGGAATACACGTTTGACCGGAACAAAATCATTTTCTACTTCACGGCCGAAGGGCGAGTCGATTTCCGGGAGCTCGTGAAGGATTTGGCCGGCGTATTCCGGACCCGCATCGAATTGCGGCAGATCGGGGTGCGCGACGAAGCCAAGATGCTTGGCGGAATAGGGCCGTGCGGGCGAGTGCTGTGCTGCTCCTCGTGGCTGGGGGATTTCGAGCCGGTATCCATCAAGATGGCGAAGGATCAGAATCTGTCGCTGAATCCGACGAAAATCTCCGGTTTGTGCGGCCGATTGATGTGTTGCTTGAAGTACGAGCATGACAACTATGAAAGCGCCAAAGAAGAATTGCCGGCGGTAGGCAAGACGGTCGTGACGTCGCTCGGAGAGGGTAAGGTCGTGGGCATTAACCTCGGTTCCCGAAGCGTGCACGTACAGCTGTTCGAGCTGGGCAAGGTCAAAGAAATGCCCTTCGACGATGTCGTCTTGAAGTGATCGGACCTTCCGAAATGACATAAGCGGATGCCTTGAGGTGGATATCTGTTCATGAAAGACACTTTCCTTCATATGGATGAACTCGAATCGCATTTGGGTAAAGTATATGCCGAATTCGGAGATCTCAAGCTGAAGTTCAAGGAGCTGCTGGAGGAGAACCAGCGGCTGCGAATCGAAAATCAGCAGCTCAGAAAAGTATTGAAGCGGGAAACGGAATCTGTAGCGGTCACCCAGGAAGCGGCGGAAGAACCGGCTGTCGCGAAGGGGACCGCCGAGCAAGCGCCCGCGGCCAGCGCGAGTGTCGGGGAAGGGTACGACAACCTTGCCCGGCTGTATCACGAAGGCTTCCATATCTGCAACGTGTACTACGGTCATCTGCGGATGGAAGGCGATTGCTTGTTCTGTTTGTCTTTTTTAAGTAAATAATAGATGAAAGCAACGGGCCCGATCGGCACGTTGCTTTTTTGCGGCATCGGAGATTTGCCGTACGTTTCGTCGGGAGGTTGCCCTGTGCAGGAACACAAGCTGTTTTTCAAAATATGGTCTTACTTCATCTCGCTGTTGGTTCCGATTCTGCTGATCGGTTATATCGTCTACGTGAACGTGGACCGGCTGATGAACAAGGACGTGTCGGACAGGCTCCAGGCCAATCTGACGGCATCGGTATCCAACATCGACGTGAATCTGGAGATGGTGCGGACGACGCATAACAACCTGATGATCAACGACATCGTCCAGCAGTATCTGAAACCGCATTCGCTTCAAACCGCGCAAGACAAGATCAACGTTCCCTCCATCATTCGGACGATCGCGGCCAATCGAAGCACGCTCAGTTCTTTTATCGATACGGTGTTCTTGTACAGCGACGTGGAGAAAGTGTATACGGCCGATGGCGTAGTCGATTTCGAGACGTTCTTCAACAAGTTTTACGCGTTCGACCAGTTCCCGGAAGCTTATTGGAGGGATCGTCTCAGCCAGGACAGCATTTTCGAAATTCTCCCTCCCACCGAGGTGCGGCTTGAAGGCGGAGGACGGCGCACGGTCATTCCGGAAGTGACGACGCAGTACGTTAACGGCCATCTCATTACGTCCGTTACGACGATTCCCGCCCGTTCAGTGTTGCGCGCGCTGACCGGCAATTCCATCTACGAATCGACGGCCTATGTCGTGACCGATGCGGATCGCTCGATCATGATGCGTTCGGATCAATGGACGGAAGAGCAACTGGAAGAGCTGAAGACCAAGCTGGAGCGCGAAGGCGAGCCTGATCAATTGCAAACGACGATCGACGGCGAGAAGATGCTCGTTACCCGGTTGATCTCCCCGTCGTTTGGATGGCATTATTTCTCGGTGACTCCCGTAGACGCGTTTAATTACGAGTCATCCGGCATATTGACGATGATCGTCTGGATCTGCGTGGCGCTTATCGTGATCGGCATCGTATTTTCGCTCATTTTCAGCCTGAGATTGTATAACCCGATTCGGAACATTCGCAGCATTCTGCAAAACGAGCCTCATCCGGACGCCCGTCGCGATAATTCGAGAGGGAGAGGAGAGTTCGGGGAGATCAACCAGCGCATTTACGAGCTGATGGACGAGAAGCTGGATATTACGGAACGGCTTCGGCATATTTCCAATGACCGCGTGGAGCGATATTTTCTCGATCTGGTGAACGGAAGCCCATGGCAGGACGAGGACGGCGAGTCGCGGATCATGGCCGATATCGGGTTCGTCGAAGGCAAATATTTGTGCTGCTGCTTCATGTTCCAATTCCGCGACAGGTTCTATCACGAGATTGCCGAAGCGGATCGGGTCATGATTCTCGAAAAATTAAAAGTCGTGCTCTGGGGCATTATGAGGAGACATGTGAACTGCTACATGGTCGAATGCGAGCACAATCTCTACGTATGCATGGTCAATCTTCGGACGGAGGGAGACCGGGCGGGGTTGGACGAAGCGCTCAAGACGATCCGCCTGACGTTCGAATACGATATGGTTTACTGCGATCTTCTTATCGGCATAGGCAACGTATATCCGGACACGACTTCGCTGGCCGCGTCCTATTCGGAAGCGATCACCGCGCTCGACAAGATGCGTTCGCGTCCGGACTCCTCGGTCGTCGACGCGGCCGAACTGAATATCGGCCAGGTCTATTACTACTCGTTCCTCGACGAGACGAAGATCGTGAACGCGCTTAAGATTGGAGAGCCCGATCTGCTGAGGAAAGAAATCGAGACGATCGTCGAGACGAATCGGAGCCGCGGCGTATCCTATTCTCATCTGGGCGCGCTGCTCGCCGCCGTCTATCAGACGGGCTATCGCTACCTGACGGAGAGGAAGCAGGACGTGTTCCGCTTCGCGACCGAGAAGCAGCATCAGAAGCTGACGCAGAAGACCGTGCTGCCGACGGAATGGCAGGAGAGGACGGAGGAACTGTACGGCTTCTTCGATCGAATCATCGAGGCGACCGCCGTGAAGCCGGAGCGCCGGTCGAGCAGCGTCGTGGCGCTCATCTCGGAATACATCGCGCTTCATTACGCGAAGGATCTTCATCTGGAGATGATTGCCGACGAGATCGGCCTGTCTCCGAAATACGTGTCCAAGCTATTCAAGGAGACGACAGGAAGCAGCATCACCGATACGATCAGCCGGACGCGGATGGAGAAGGCGAAGCAACTGCTGCTGGAGACCGATCTGAAAGTCGGGGAAATCGCCGAGATGACCGGAATCGCCAGTCGAACGACGTTCCTGCGGGTGTTCAAGAAATACGAGGGAATCTCCCCGATGGATTATCGGAACGCCCATGGCCGTAGGGATGACGGGGAAAAGTGACTTTTTGGATCAAGGCGGATAATTGAATCATAGGGGCATAGAGCGGAATAACGGCACACGTTATTCCGTTTTGTTTATTTTCGGCGACGGCAGGGTCGGCTTACGATGAGGGTGCACGACGATCCACATTTCACGGGAGGGTATACCGAATGAACAGAAACAAGAAACTTCGGATTTCCGGCAGCGCGGCGGCGTTATCGATTTTCCTGCTCGGAGGAACTCTGGCGGGCTGCGGCGATTCGAACAACTCGGGCAATTCCGGTTCGGAAGACGGAGCGCTGAGCTTGACCTGGATGAGGTACGAGCATCCGAGCCAGGCGATCGTAAGCGACTCCAAGGCGGTACGGGAGATCGAGAAAAGACAGAACGTCAAGCTGAATCTTCAGAGCGTTCCGCAGAGCAACTACGACGACAAGAAAAAGACGCTCATCGCGACGAACACGATCCCGGACGTCATTCTCGTCAAGCAGGACGACATTCAGAATTATTCGGATACGGGCGTGTTCCTCGATCTGGCTCCGTATATCGATCAGATGCCGAACTTCAAGAAGGTGCTGGAGGAGCATCCCGAAGTCAAAAACAACTATATCGACGGCAAGCTGTTCGGTTTCCCGTTAGTTACCAAGTGGGACCTTCAGGCGGGTCAGATTCCGATGATTCGGATGGACCTGCTGAAAAAGAACGACTTGGCGGTTCCGACGACCTACGACGAGCTCTACGAGACGCTGAAGAAGCTGAAGGAAGCGAATCCCGCCTCGTTCCCGTTCGCGTCCCGCGCCGCCAACGGCCTGACCGGCACGGAAAATCTGATCAACCCGATCGCGTTCGGCTTCGGCAGCGGCTATACGACGAGCAACGGCACGAAAGTGTATTACGATCCGGCGACGAAGCGCTACGAGTTCGGACCGTACTCGGACGCGTTCAAGGACGCGATCTCCTGGCTGCATAAGCTGTACAGCGAGAAGCTGCTCGACCAGGATTACACGACGGCGACGTCCCAGACGTGGCAGGAGAAGCTGAATTCGGGCAAATCGTTCTACTTCCAGGACAATAACGGCTTCGGCAATACGTTCAACACGATTATGCAGCAGCAGGATCCGGAAGCGAAGTTCGACATGATTCCGGTATTGGAAGGACCGGGCGGCGTGAAGCGCAATCTCGTGTACAGCCTGGACCATCTGAGCGAATCGTACGTCATCAGCACCAAGGTGAAAAATCCGGACAAGGTCATCGCGTTCATCGATTGGATGTACGGAGAAGAAGGAACGAACATCACTTCCCTGGGTGTGGAAAACGAGGATTACGTCATCGAGAACGGGGAATTCAAGCTGACCGAAGAAGCGAAGAGCAAGTACATGGATAAGCCGGTTCCTTATTATGCGATGCAGTCGGATCTGGGCACGGGTTATCTGGGGCTGGCGATGCATTACGACGACCGTCCGAACATTCCGTTCCAGGCGCCGGATTCGTTGGCCTGGAGCGATACCAATCTGAAGAATGTGGAAGCCGGCATTAACTTCCGCTTCACGAACGATCCTCCGTTCAACAAGGAGGAGCGGGAGCGTCTGAAGCAGCTCAGAACCGAACTGGACTCGTTCATCACTTCGAACATGGACAAGTTCATCATTAAGGACGGAGCGCTGGAAAGCGAGTGGGCTTCCTTCGTCGAGCAGTGCAAAGCCAAAGGCGCGGACGAGCTTCTGAAGATCTACAACGACGCGTTGGCAAGAGTTCAGTCTTAAGGAGAGCAAGCAGAGCCGTTGCCCCAGGGCCCTTCGCGGGGCGGCGGCTCTTGCCGTGGGAAGGGAGAGAGAACCGATGGCCTCATCAAGCAAATCCGCAGTATCCGGCTGGAGCGAAGCGCGCAGAAAAATAAAGAAAAGCAAGGCGCTGTACGCGATGTTTGCATTTCCGCTGGTTTATTTTCTGATCTTTCATTACGCGCCGATGGTCGGCAATCTGATGGCTTTCCAGGATTATTCGATTATAAAAGGCTTCCTCGGAAGCCCCTGGGCCGGTACGAAATACTTCGAGCAATTTCTGAACGACTCTTACTTTTGGCAAGTGGTGCGCAATACCGTCCTGCTGAATCTGTATTCGTTGATTTTCTTTTTCCCGGCGCCGATCGTCTTCGCGCTTCTCCTGAACGAACTGCGCCTCCAGCTGTTCAAGCGGTTCGTCCAATCGATTACGTATATTCCGCATTTCCTGTCCACCGTGGTGGTGGCGGGCATGCTGGTCAACTTCCTGTCCTCGGACGGCTTGATCAATCAGTTCCGGGGCATGCTCGGCGCCGATTCGATCACCTTCCTGTCGATGCCGGAGTGGTTCCGGACGATCTTCATCGGTTCGGACATCTGGCAGGGGCTTGGTTGGGGCTCGATCATCTACTTGGCCGCGTTGACCGGCATCGACCCGACGCTCTACGAGGCGGCGACGATTGACGGCGCCAGCCGGTGGAGGAAAATGCGTCACATTACGATTCCCGGCATTATGACGGTCATTATGGTCATGCTGCTGCTGAATCTCGGGCATATGCTGTCCGTCGGCTTCGAGAAAATCCTGCTGCTGTACAGCGGACCGACCTATGAGACGGCGGACGTTATTCAAACCTACGTTTATCGCAGAGGGCTGATCGACAGTGACTTCAGCTTCGCGGCCGCGGTCGGCATTTTCCAATCGGTGCTGTCGTTCGTGCTCGTCATCTCCGCCAACCAGCTCTCGAAAAAATTCAACGGCGCCAGGCTGTTCTAAGGGGAGAGAGCGATGACAACCAAAAAAACGTGGTTCGACGGGGTTAATCTCGTTCTGATGCTGCTGCTGATCGTAATTACGCTGTATCCGCTCTATTATATGGGCATCGTGTCGATCAGCTCGGGCGGAGCGGTCAGCCGCGGCGAGGTGCTGTGGCTTCCGAAGGGGATCAACCTGCAGGCTTACAAGTACGTGTTCGACGATCCCGCGGTGCTGCGGTCGTACGGCAACACGATTCTGTATACGGCGTTGGGAACGCTGATCAGTCTGGTGCTGACGACGCTGTGCGCGTATCCGCTGTCCCGCAACCATTTCTACGGACGGGCGGTCTTCTCGCTGTTTGTTATTTTCACGATGTTTTTCGACGGGGGGCTGATTCCTCGGTTCATGGTCGTGCACGGGCTGGGCATGGTCGACACGATCTGGGCGCTCGTCATTCCGACGGCGATCAGCGTGTTCAATATGATTCTCATGCGAACGTTCTTCGAACAAATTCCCGAGGCGCTTCATGAATCTGCGACCGTCGACGGAGCGGGAGAGTACCGGACGCTGCTGCAGATCGTGCTTCCGCTGTCGATGCCGGTCATGGCCACGATGTTCCTGTTCTATGCGGTCGGACAGTGGAACAGCTTCTTCCCTGCGCTGATCTATCTGAACGAGAAGGAGCTGTACCCGCTGCAGATTATTTTGCGCAATATCGTCATTCAAGGGGATATGGCTTCGCAGACGACGCAGATGGGGGCGGATATGGCGACGATGTCAGCTACGATCAAGTACGCGGTCGTCTATGTGGCGATTCTTCCCGTGCTGTGCATTTATCCGTTCGTGCAGAAATATTTCGTTCAAGGCGCGATGCTTGGTTCGGTAAAAGGGTAAGCGGAGAGGAGACCGGTTGGCGATGGAATCGGCGAGTTTAAGAGAAGCGTTCCGCAATCCGGGTACGGAGTTTCGCTCCGCGCCGTTCTGGGCCTGGAACGACAAGCTGGAGCGGGGCGAACTGGTGCGGCAAATCGAGAGCATGAAGGAGCAAGGAGCGGGCGGTTTCTTCATGCATTCTCGGGACGGGCTGGAAACCCGCTATATGAGCGAGGAATGGATGGAACACGTCCGCACGGCCGTACAAGCTGCCTCCGAGCGGGGGATGACCGCATGGATATATGACGAGGACCGCTGGCCATCCGGCTCTGCAGGCGGCATCGTACCGTCTAAGGGCGACGCTTATCGGGCTAAAGGGTTGACGATCGAGGTCGTTCGGGAAGCGATGGAAGTGGATGAGTCCTTCGTTGCGCTGTTCCGGGCAGAGATCGACGGGATGCAGATCGGGCGCTGCGAGCGGCTGGAATGCCGTCCGGGCATCCGCTGCCCGCAGCCGGGCGAAGGGGAAGCGCTGCTAGCGCTGCGGATAGAAGTGGCGGAGGCGTGCGAATGGTTCAACGACGAATCGCCGCACGATACGCTTAATCCGGATTCCGTTCGGCTGTTCATCGAGACGACTTACGAAGCGTATAAGGAGGCGGCGGGAGAGCAGTTCGGCAAGACGATCGCCGGGGTGTTCACGGACGAGCCGAGCGCGGCCGACCGGCACTGCAAGTTCACCGAAGGCAGAGGCTGGCTGCCGTGGACGTATTCGTTCCCCGATTATTATCGGGCGAAGCGGGGAGCGGACGTGCTGGATACGATTCCTTACGTCTTCTTCAACGGCGAGCGGTCGGCGGCCGCCCGCCACGATTACTGGCGCACGATCTCAGAGCTGTTCTCCGAGTCGTACTCCGGGCAGCTCGGGCAATGGTGCGAGGACAACGGGCTGCTGTTCACCGGACATTATCTGTGGGAGAACAAGCTGGGCGTGGCGACGCGCGTCTGCGGGGCGATCATGCCGAACTACCGTTACCAGCACGTACCTGGCATCGACATGCTGATGGAGCAGACCGACGAGACGATTACGGTAAAGCAATGCACCAGTGTGGCCAACCAGTACGGCAGAGAACGGGTCATTACCGAAACGTATGGCTGCGCCGGCTGGGAGTTTACTTTCGAGGGGCAAAAGTGGGTCGGAGACTTCCAATACGTATTGGGCGTGAATTTGCGTTCCCAGCACCTCGCGCTCTATTCCATTAAAGGCTGCCGGAAGCGGGATTATCCTCCCGTATTCAACTACAACACGACCTGGTGGAGCCGCAATCGCATCGTCGAAGACTACTTCGCTCGGGTCGGAGCGGTTATGACGCCTGGAACGGCGGTGCGCGACGTGCTCGTCCTGCATCCGGCCTCGACCGCTTGGGCGATGCTGGGCGCGAATCCGTACGGCATTCCTGACCGCAACAAGGACCGCGACATTCCCGGCATCAATCGCTACGGCGACGAATTCAACGGTTTTCTGCGAGGGTTGCTCGGCGCGCACTACGATTTCGATCTGGGAGACGAGACGATTATGTCAGAGGCAGGACGCGTGGAGACGGACCGCTTGTTCGTAGGACAGGCGGGCTATCGCGCGGTCATTCTTCCCGAGATGAGGACAATGCTGGCGAGCACGCACCGGCTGCTGACTGATTTTCTGGAGGCGGGCGGACGGGCGGTCGCCATAGCGCCTATACCGGGGATGATCGAAGGACGGGCGGACGACCGCGCCGCAGCACTGTTCGCGCATCCGAATATGATCGTCGTGCCGAGCGAGCGGTCGGTCGTTCCGGCGTTGGAGAATGTCTTGCCCCGCCGGGTGAGCCTGGCGGGCGAATCGCTGGGCGAAGCTCCCGAGATGCTGTATCTGCTTAAAGAGCAGGAGGACTGCCGCACGTTGTTCGTCGTGAACAACGACCGAGAGAAAGCGCTGAAGGTGCGGCTGACGACGGATTTCTCGGGAAGGGTGGAGGAATGGGACCCACTGACCGGGGACATCTTCGAGGTCGGCGCGGAACCGATAAAGAACGGCGGAATGATGCTCGAAGCGAGCTTTCCGCCCGCAGGCTCTAAGCTGTACGTCATCTCCAAGGAAGGCGGTCCAGCCGCGACGCTGCCGCTCGTCGACGACGGGGAGACAGCGCTGAATCCTTTTGCGGTGAAGCTGCACGCCTCGCTCGGTCCCTCCTGCTCCTTCACCCGGACGATGCCGAATACGCTCGTATTGGACAGATGCGCGTACCGGATGGGCGGCGGACCATGGTTGGGGGAGACAGACGTCTGGCAGGCGCAGCGAGACATTCGCGACCGGCTTGGCATGCGGCAGATTTATTATAACGGGCTGCCTCAGCGGTACAAGTGGATCGAAGAGCCGCATCCGCGGAATGGAACGCTGGTGGAGCTGCGCTTCCGGTTCAGAGTCGAGACGCTGCCGAGGACTCCGGTTTATTTGGCGCTGGAGGAGGCCGAGCATTTCACGGCGACGCTGAACGGGGTGAGGGCGCCGGTCGGGCCGGAAGGCTGGTTCGTCGATCGGTCCATTCGCAAGGTGCGATTGGACGGAATGCGCGTGGGCGAGAACGAGCTGATTCTCTCCTGCGCCTATCTGAATCGGATGGAATTGGAGGATTGTTATCTGATCGGAGACTTCGGCGTAAGTCCAGAGCGAACGGTCGTCGCCGAGCCGGAGCGGTTGAGGTTCGGGGATTGGGGGTTGCAGGGATATTTGCATTATGCCGGCAGCATTGTTTATCACTTTGAATTCGATTGTCGCATGGAAGCGGGAGAACGGGCGTACTTGTTCATGGGCGACTATTCGGCGGTGACGCTTGACGTGACCGTCAACGGGGCGGAAGCGGGAGCCGTTCCATGGCGGGCGGCGAACGGGCTGGACATTACGGGGCTGATTAGGGATGGGGCGAACCGGGTGGACATCGAAGTTACGGGCAGCCCGCGCAATCTGTTCGGGCCGTTCCATCAGGTGCGAGGAGCCGTTCCTTCGACGGGCTGGGAATCATTCCGCACGGAAGGCGTGGAATATACTTCGGAATACATCGTGCATCCTTACGGTATTTTCGAGCCGATTCAGATTCGCAAGAGCAAATAGGGAAGGAAGAGAGCCAAGATGAACGAAACGATCCGCAGCGGCGTATGGCCGACGATGCTGACCCCGTATACGGAGGGAGGAGAAGTCGATTACGACGCGTTGGGACGGCTGATCGAATGGTATTTG
>Ga0065721_10050869_pt1 | contig 17394 bp, 14 predicted proteins | sample Mesricmetagenome_FD_59108 | JGI IMG/M metagenome (GOLD analysis project Ga0065721, IMG submission 59108) | Mesophilic microbial community from rice straw/compost enrichment Sample: eDNA_1 v2 (version 2) | ecosystem: Engineered > Solid waste > Grass > Composting > Bioreactor | place: USA: Davis... | reverse complement strand
CGTGGTCACTTCGCTATGGTTGGCAGCGGTCGTGTAAGCCGAAGGGGGACCATTTCCATCAGTCAGCAGGAGGATGCGGGTTCCGTTTCCACGATGACAACGTCCCACGTCGTTGCGCCCTCTTTGGCCCGTGCAAACGAACCATCACCGATCGCTTCTTCCCGGTCAATGCCGCGTCGCTGGAGCAGTTTGCTGAGCAGCCGATCCCAAGCAGCCCGAAAAATTCCATTGCGAGTCCAATCTCGATGGCGACGCCAACACGTGGCTAGAGATGGGTACATTGTGCTACTACCGTGGCCTGCTTTCCTCCTCCCTGACCGGTCGGCAGCAGACCTTGCTTCTTTCTACAGGCTCCTGTCATAAGTTCGCAGAGAATCCCATCCAGGCACTCACGGGACGATCGCCAAGGTCATCCACCTTGCGGGCCGACGGGTGGGGCTGGAAATAGATCTTCGATCATTAGCCATTTTGCGCCAGAGAGAAAGGGTTTTGAAGCCGTCATGGACCCTGTCTTGTTTGGTTGACGAATTGTCGGCCACGAAGACAGGGGAATAAGCATGAAAATCTCCATTCGCCATGCTCATAGGCACATTCCTGGCCAACTTTGTTCGGTACTTCAATGGTTGTGAAATTGGCACATTTGCTATGGGCATATGCCGCCAATAAGTGACGAACCGGAAGAGATTGAGACGATATTACTCAATGAATCCGAAGTGAAATCGTTTATCACGGGACTGGTGACGGGGGGGGCGGAAGGCCGCTTGAAGCTGAATCTCACCACTATGCTCAGCATGCGTCAATATCTTTCAGGTGTCGCTCGACTTTAACGAATTTCCACTCATGACATATTCTGGAATTAGTATGACCTGAAGGGGGTAAAAATAAGTTGCGAAAGGGACCGAGACCAATGGAGATGCTTCCGCTCATAACAACTCTCGTCTCTTCAGGAAATAATGTTCGTCACTACCTTTCCGTGGACATCTGTGAGACGGAAATCTCGACCTGAATAGTGGTATGTAAGCCGTTCGTGGTCAATTCCCATCAGATGGAGAATTGTCGCATGCAGATCGTGGACGTGAACCTTATCGTGTATGGCACGCATCCCGAACTCGTCGGTCGCACCGTGAATTGTTCCTCCTTTGATGCCGCCACCTGCAAGCCACATTGAGAATCCGTAGGGGTTATGGTCACGGCCGCTGCCTCCTTCAGATGTCGGAGTCCGACCGAACTCTCCTCCCCAGATCACGAGAGTCTCTTCCAGAAGACCTCTCTGTTTGAGATCAGTCAACAGTTGAGCGATGGGGCGGTCGATATCTTTGCAGAGCTTTTCATTCAATGCGGTGTGGTTCGAATGAGTGTCCCATGGTTGTCGGTCTCCATAGTAGACTTGGACAAACCGGACTCCTCTTTCGCTGAGTCTCCGAGCGAGGAGGCAGGACCTCGCAAACTCCCCTTTTCCGTAAGCTTCCTGGATCAATTTCGCTTCTTTGCTGATGTCGAACGCATCGAGTGCTTCGAACTGCATCCGGTAAGCCAGTTCCATCGAGGAAATGCGGGTTTCTAGATCCGAATGCTGGAAACGCTCCGCCTGATGTTCTCGGTTGAGTGCACTGATCAGGTCCAGTTTCCGCCTTTGTATCTCCAAGGTGGAATCCGGATTATGCAAGTGAGGAATCATGGACTCCGGGGTGGGTTGCTTCAGATTGATGTACGTTCCCTGATACTTCCCGGGAAGGAATCCATTCCCCCAGAGCTTTGGCCCAACAACCGGTTGCCCCGGGCAAAGTGCAAGAAAACCGGGTAGGTCCTGATTTTCTGAACCAAGCCCATAAGTCAGCCAGGAACCAATGCTGGGGCGGGTTGGTGTCAGGATTCCAAGATTCATCATGCAGAGAGCCGGCGCATGGTTGGGAAAATCCGTATGCATCGAACGGATGATGGCCATTTCATCCGCATGTTTCGACAACTCGGTGAAATGTTCCGAGAAGGGAATCCCGGATTCACCCGCGGGAAAGAACTTCACCGGAGAGGGAAGAATTCCTCCGGTCTCCCGCTCGGTCCGTAGATCAACGGCACCCGGACGTTGACCGGCGTATTTCACCAGATCTGGTTTCGGATCGAACGTATCGATCTGCGACGGGCCGCCGCCCATGAAGAGGAAGATCACCCGCTTTGCTTTCGCAGGGAAATGAGGAGCGAGAACCCCTTTTTGATCTCCAGAGGCTCCTTGTGCCCTTTGGGATTCAGACAGTAACGCTGCAAACCCGAGCATACCAGCTCCACATCCCATGCGCTCAAGAGCCTGACGCCGGGTCCAAAGAGCTGCGTTTTGAAAAGGGGACGTCATCATTGTTCGGGCCCTCAATTTGAAAGCGGGATCTTGACGGTCAGTCGACAAAGAGGAGTTCGTTGCTGCACAGAATCGCGTGACAATAGAGACGCCATGGGGTCATCTTGACTCGCTCGTTCGATGGCATTCCTTCATATTGACCATGGTTCTGTTGTGGGGTCAGGTCCTCGATTTGTGAACTGAACGGCGAACGTTTGAACAGGGGCCAGTACGAATAGGGGAAAAGACTCAGCGCGGACTCCGTGACGGACTGATGGTTTGGCTTGTTACTTCCGGTCATCCCGGACCGATAGTGTTGGGAGATTTCTTCCGCAGTCAGGGCTCGATTGAAAAGGGACACGCCCCCCAGCTCTCCTCGAAAATTGGCGAATTGATCATTTCGTCCTGCCAGGAAGAGATCGCTTTCATCGGGATCATATCCGGGAGGTGCAGCCCCTGTGATTTCGGGATTCGTCTGGCCATCCAGATAGACTGTGATCTGATCTCCTTGCCGGACGAGAGTCACCATGTGCCATTGATTGGGGGCGAGAATCGTATTCCCTACGAGCGAGTTGCGAAGGCGATTCCCATTGTAAAAGAGCAGTCGTCCTGTCGCTTTCGGATTTGAGGTCCCGCCAATTCCAAGATGATCTCCATCCGCTTCCGGAGAGCGATCTTTTCCGCGAGAGAAGAGATAACCTGTAATGGGGCGTTCTTGATAAGGGACGACATTCCGAAACCAGATCGAGACAGAATAAGTATCCCCCAGCTGAGGAACGGTTACTTTCACCCGGTCGCCGACGAACATTGGAACGTTCGATTCATCAGCGACCGATGTGTCAATTCCAACAGACTGGAGAAACTGAATTCCATGGGCAATCTCCTTTTCCGTCGGATCACGTTTGAGTGCAATCTGATAAAGCTTCCGAATGCGATCGGTAAGCTCTCCCTCTGGAACCCGTTCTGACAGGAGAATGGCCTGATTTCTGATGAATGGCGAATTCAGAAAAAACAACTGTTGCAAGGGAGTTGTCGTCAGTGACCGTTGTTCTGCATGAATCGTGGGATCAGGGAAATCAAAGACCTGCAGAAACTGGCTGGGTTTATCTCGTGAAATCTTGGCGTAGACCGCTCTTCGATTAAACACTGGATGATCAATATCCGAGGACGGCCCCCCCATTGTGAGATCGAGATTTCCGCCCGCTTCCAGAAGCATGTCGTGAATCGATTCTGCGTCCAGACGCCGGCGATTCATCCGCCACAGTAACCGGTTTCCGGGATCCAGCTCTTCCGCCTTGGATGAAGAAACTCGAGAGGTTTGCTGATAAGTCGCCGAGAGCAAAATTTCACGATGAAGCCATTTCAGCGACCATCCATTCTCCATGAACCGGAATGCCAAATCATCCAGTAATTCCGGATGACTTGGGCGAGAGCCCGTCGCGCCAAAGTTGCTGGGCGTATCAACAAGCCCTTCCCCAAAGTAATGTTGCCAGACACGATTGACAAACACTCGTGCCGTCAGAGGATTATTGGGCGAAACGATTGCCTCTGCGAGTTCCAGGCGACCGCTTCCGTTTTGGAAGGGTTCCGGACGAACATCTTTGAGAACCTCGAGAAAACGTCGTGGAACAATTTCGCCGTGGCTTGTGACATTCCCTCGAATCATCACCGGAAGATCGCGAGGAGTGTTCGGATAATATGCAAATTTCTGGGTTGTCTCCGTCGCTTTCTCAAAGCGAACCTGCTCCTCAGTCACAACATCCGCGAGCGGAAGCTCGAAGTTAGGCGTGGTCTTTCGAATATGGTCTGCCTTTCTCTTCTTCTCTTCCACCTGCTGAGATAAAGAGGTCAACCTCTCTTCGTTCTGTTTCCGGTCCTCTTCCATAACCGGCTTTGAGGCTTTCAGCTTTTTGATTTCTTCATTCAGTTTATTGATCTCGTCCTGAAGCTGCTTCACTGCCTCTCGGGCAGGATTGGAACGGGCAACCTCCTCGGCAGGAAGCAGGGGGCGCGTCGTCTGACGGATCGAGGCAAAGACCCCCGCGAGGGCGTAATAATCCTTCGTCGAAATCGGATCATATTTATGATCGTGGCATCGCGCGCAGGCAGCGGTTAAGCCCATCAATCCGCGAGTTACCAAATCGACCCGATCCTCCCATTCGTCCGCATGAACGGACTCGAGTGCGCTTTGTGACAACAGCAACTCTTTGTGGTACTGTGGCGAAAGGCCGATCATCCCGAGCGCAGGAAGATCCTCAATCTGAGCTTCGGGAATCAGATCAGCGGCGAGCTGATAACGAATGAAGTCGTTGTACGCAAGGTCATCGTTAATCGCTCGGATCACCCAATCGCGATAACGATAAGCATGATGATAGGGACCATTATGAGGGCCCATGTTGACGTTGTCTTCTGCATATCGGACCACATCGAGCCAGTGCCGAGCCCAGCGTTCTCCATACTGGGGAGAAGTGAGAAGATGCTCAACCAGTTGCTCATAGGCATCCGGCGCAGGATCGTTTTTAAACTGTGCGACCTCCTCATATGAGGGGGGAAGTCCTATGAGATCGAAATAGACCCGTCGGATCAGGTCTTGTCGATTCGCAGGAGGAGACGGTTCGAGGTGTGCCTTTTCCAGTGTCTCCAAGATGAAGTAATCAATCTTCTTTTGGGGCCAGCTGTGATTCTTTACTATTGGTGCCGCTGCCGGGCGAGGAGACTGAAGTGACCAGAATTGTCTGGCTGCATCGAAATCGATGCCGTTGGTGACAACAGGAGCGTTTTCGCCGTCACGAGGATCAGGAGCCCCCATCTGGATCCACTTTTCGAAATCGGCGATCAGAGAGTCAGGAAGTTTCCCCTTCGGGGGCATATCATAGTTGTCTCCTGTATAGCGGATCGTTGCAAGGAGTAGGCTTTCTTCCGGATCTCCGGGGACGACTGAAGGCCCCGAATCCCCTCCCGAAAGCATCCCTGACTTCGTATCAAGACGAAGATTTCCCCGCAGTGTTTTCGAGTTTGCTGAATGGCACTCGTAACAGTGTTCTACCAGGACCGGGCGGATCTTCTGTTCAAAAAAACGAATTCCCTCAGCATCAGGCTCCCGTGCAGAGACACTGCTGAACGAGAAAAATCCTGCTACGATGGAGATCGCCAACACAATCCTGGACATGTGCTCCATCATACAGCGTTGTCCCTGCCGGAAAATTGCCGTTCTGATCGTCGGAATCATGGGGAGACCAGTTTCAGTTCAAGATCTCTACTGCCGGAGGGGGGAATCTCGATCGTTAGCTCAGAATTACGATTGTATTTCTCCGGGATATAGGACTCCATTGCTGGAATCTCTCCTCCGGAAGGGCCGGGGACAGTTTTGCCGGGGATGAGTCGTTGTGCTGTCACTTCGATCCGCTTCACTCCTGGTTCAAGAGCTAGTGAAAATCTGCCGGTCTTAATGGGGGCTCCGTAACTCCGCTGAACGTTTTTCGGGTCCAGGAAAGCGATGTATCCATCTTCAATTGGCGTTCCATCGAGTTCAATCGAGCCTGAGACCTTGCACAAGGCGATTGATGAATTTGGTCGGCTGCAACTCCACAATAACAGCAGACAGAAAAGGATGGCGCTTCCCCGATATCGGACCTGACTCATGTCACCACTCCCCAATCACACGACCATCATTCCGATCTCCGAGGTCCCGAAATGTCTGCGCGTTAATATTGTTGCTCGCGAATCGGACCGAGCCATCGGCAAGGAGAACATGGACACCGCCTGTGTGGTAGCTGCGGGCGAAGTTGTATTGCAAACCTCGCGTCGAACTTGTGCCTTGACAAGGAGCCACAGAGAGGGACGTCGACTTGCAGCTGTGCGGGCGATCAGGAAGAGAGGTGTTGGGAGGTTCTGCTGCTGTAAATCCTTCCGCTCCCCACCCAGCTCCACCCCAATATTGCCCGAGATCACCATGGGCTCCTGCGCTGTCCATCGGTCGGCCAATTCCCTCCGAGGCCATCAGCGTGTTAGAGCTTCCGTCGGTCAGATTCGCCATGGAAATCCGGGATTCGAGATAGAACATTCCAGTTCCATTTCGAGTCGTCGTTGCACCAGTGGTCGGAGATCCATCCTTGACGGATCCACTCAGACAGACTCCATAGGTGCCCTGAAACCCATTGGGAATATTGGCTCCAGCTCCTCCGAATTCATCGTTCGAAGGACAGACAAGTGACGGGATGTGGACAGCAGCGACGGCATGAAACGGGGCAGAGTTGACAAAGTTGCTTGTGATCGATTCGTACTGGTGGTACAGGGACGATTGCTCAATAAACGGAAGAATTCGATGGAACCACGTGTCGCGACACTTTGTTGAACCTGCCGGAGGCTGCCCTGGTGTCTGATCGAGTGTGCGATATGAGTATGGGAATACGGAGTGCGTGTCATGATAGTTGTGCATCGCCACGCCGATTTGCTTCAGGTTATTTTTGCACTGAGAACGTCGGGCGGCCTCCCGGGCCTGTTGAACGGCCGGCAACAGGAGTGCAATCAGAATCGCAATGATCGCAATGACCACGAGCAGTTCAATGAGCGTGAATCCGCTTCGAGTTCGAGCTATGGAAGACATGCATTAACTCCCTGTTGTGAAAGAAACACCAGGTACGAATCCAATGGGAAGTGAGAACGTGAAATGACAAGGATTCGCTTGTTAGTAAGAGGTCTGAACTATTTAGTATCACTTTGAAGTGAGAAATCGATCTGGTTGGAATTGGTCCCTGTGACATCTGCAGTCAGTGTGCTCTCTGTATTGAACTTTTTAGGAAGCAGCTGAGAAACCTGGTCGATTGGTGATTCCTCATACTGATGAATTTCGACCCGGTACGCACCGGGAGGCAGTTCCAGACTGTATTTCCCGTTTGTGACCGCTGAGGCAAACTGCCCCCCGGGAATTGCGTCCGAAGGCTGCTTCGGGACATACACAACTCGACCAACTGGAACAGGTGTCCCGTTTACGGTGATCTCCCCCCGCACCTGAACCATGCCCGGCATATTGGGGACGGATGCTTTCTGACACCCTGATGCCATGAGGGCAATCAGAAACCCTGTTGTGGTTCTAACCAGGATTTGTGTGAATCGGTCCGACATAGTTCCGTCTGCTATCCGGATAAAAGGGGCAAATCAATGATTCGGGTTGCTGTGTGCGAGCCGTATCAGAAGTCGCCAATCGTGTTTCCATCACTTCGGCTTCCAAGATTCCGGAAGAGCGTGGCGTCGATTGACTGCGAGATAAACCGGACGGCACCATCCCCCATTGCGGCTTGGACACCACCGGAATGGTGACTACGGGTGTGCATGTAACTGTCGTTTGATCCGAATACAAAGCTGCAACTTGCCTGTGGATCGTCGACACACCGACGGACTTGGTCAGCCTGATTCGTGTTTGGCGGATACCGGGTGCTGAACCAGGCTGTGACTCCGTATGAATTCCAGAAGAGGCCTCGCCAGTCAGATGCGACATCTGTTGTCCCTGCACTGAGATTGTTGGGGATGATTTTTGTCTCGCTGACCAGGAGGACGTTAGAAGAACCATCCTTCATGCTTTTTGTTCCAATTCGCGACATGGCATAAAAGACGCCGTTTAAGCGACTCGCTGAATAATCGGTTGTCGTTGTGGTTCCGACAGTGACCGTCATTAGAGTTCCCGTTGATCCCATGTTTCCAGAGTAGTTTGTGAAACTTGCCGGAGAAGTGTTGGAAGGGAGCGCAGTAAGAACGGTGCTCTTGCCGGAATTGGGATCAGTCGGGCAGAGTAGTGTCGGAATACGGACATCCGCCCCCGGCCAGAGATAGGGGAGGCTCGTCGTCGAAGTGGTGCCGTTGATGTATGGAGCTGCCAGATTGTAGATGTTCTGTTGATCGAGTTGTGGGAGCAGCAGGACAAGCCAGGTTAGCCTTGCAGCATATTTGCGATAGTCAACGGAGCTGCTTGCATCTGGCTCATTCCATGTTGTACTTCCCACACACCCCGGCGGAAACACTCCATGTGCATCCTGGTAATTATGCAGGGCCAGCGCGATCTGCTTGAGATTGTTCTTGCACTGAGACCGGCGGGCTGACTCGCGAGCCTGCTGAACAGCTGGCAACAGTAATGCGATGAGAATCGCGATGATGGCGATGACCACCAGCAATTCAATCAGTGTAAATCCGCTACGCCACGATCTGCGAAAGCATCTCATTACTCGCCCCCTGAACGATTGTTTGAGGATCCAATGTCAAAAAACAAACTCGTCCCGCCAGAACAACCATGAAATAAAGAGAAGTCCGAAGAAGGGAAAGAAGGCATCCGCCGGCGGATATGGCGTTCCGATATATGATACGGTCCATTTTAATTGGTGGACTTTGGTGCGTCAAGAGATCTTGATTTGTTTGTGAATCACCGGAAGGGGGACCTCGTTCCTGCTCCGGAGGATTGGAGTCTGGTGCATGGTTGACGAAGTTCAACAGCACGGCGAATTAGTGAATGCCGTGCATCTGACGACTTAAAGAGGGAGAGAGAGCCAGCAGAATCAGGGAGGTGAGAAAGCCTGCGCCCGAAAGTGTCGAAAATAGGAAATCGTAGGCAGCGAGTGTCTCTGCGGGGGGAATTGAGGAACTCGCGGTACGGGAAGGCCCCGCCCAGGTCGCGATCATTGCTGCCAGATAGTTTGCAGCAGAGATCGCGAGCATTGAGGTTCCCATCATCATCCCCACGATTCTGGGAATCGATAGAAGTGTGATCGTCGTGTAGCAGACCGAAACGATGATCAGGTCCGCGACACCAAAGAGGACATAGGCCAACAGGAGCCATCCGAGAGGAATCAGATGGTTCACGGAGAAAAACCTGGTAGCCAGTGCCAGCAGACCGAACCCGCCTCCCATAAGCAACATCGTCAGTGCATACTTCGTTGGAGTTCGAGGATTTTGCCCACGTGCTGCAAGTGTTGGCCAGAGCCATGCAAAGAATGGGGCCAACAGGACAATCGTTCCCGGGACCACGCTCTGAAGTTGAGATGCCTTGATTTCTACAGCGCCAACCACCCGGTTGACATGTCGATCGGCAAACAGATTCAGAGATCCTCCGGCCTGCTCAAAGAGAGTCGCAAATGCCGTCATTCCCAGTTGAAGGAAAAGCAGGACAAGCATTCGATCACGTTCGACCTTTTTGCATTTCATCAGGGAGATCCACAGAATGAATCCGACGATCACAACGGAAAAACTTCCCAGGACAAAGCCAACCAGTCTCGTCTGCTGCAGAAGCATCCAGAAAATCACCACTGCAAGAACGGTCCCGATCCCAATGAGATGAACCGGAGAGAATGGCCCGAAGACGGGGCGATGAAGATGTTCAGGAGACGGTGGTTCCGCAAGACCTTTCAGTGTCCTCTGTCCGAACAGGAAGATGAGAAGGCCAATGAGCATTCCAATTCCGGCGGCCCCAAATCCGTAGCTCCAGCCGCATCGTTCTCCCAGATAGCCGCAGACTCCGGCAGAGAGTGCCGCCCCCAGCATGATTCCCATTTGAAACAGCGTATAACCGGACGCGCGTCGTGGATCATCTGCGGAGTACAGTCGGCTTACGATTGTGGCAATATTCGGCTTTAGAAAGCCAATTCCGACAATCAGAAGTGACAGGGAGAGATAGAAGACCTGCAGGGCTTGTTCGTCCCGGACGATCTGTGAACTTCCGTCGGAGTTCGACAGGGTTTGCCCCGGCTCCCCTTCGAATGCCATTCCTAGATGCCCGAGGCACATCAGGATGGCGCCGATGGTCACACAAAGACGTTGGCCGAGGTATCGATCCGCAAGGAGTCCGCCAATCACCGGGGTGGCATACCCCAAAGCCACGTAAGCTCCATAAATCCCGAGCGAGACTTGGTCGGAGAAGAGGAAATGCTTAGTCAGGTAAAAGACCAGCAGGGCACGCATTCCGTAGAAGCTGAACCGCTCCCACATTTCCGTCAGAAACAGAACAAAAAGTCCCGGGGGATGGTCCCATATCCCGGTTGAAACAACAGGTGTTGCTTCCGCGGGAGGATGTTCTGTCACGACTTCGGCTGACATCCGCACGCCTTTCAGTGTGTCATTGATATACTGAGTCAATCGAGAGTGTCACTGCGGATTGCCGGGCTTCTCCGGCATCGATACAATTGGGCCCAACGTGTCGGGAGCGCTTTAGTTCCACGCATTTTTGTTGAATATGGTGGTATCGAACTGTCCGCCCTTTATTTCGAATTCTGTGGTAAAGTTCTCTTCAAAACAGCCAGCGCCGCATCATCAATGGACACCTCGTCACTTGGCAAAGCGTTTCACGTTCTCGAAGTTCTTGCGAATGCCGAAGGTGAGATGCCGTTGGTTGCCATCGTGAATGAGCTGGGTTACCACAAGCCGACGGTCCATCGACTTCTTCAGGAACTTGTCAAGCTGGGATACGTCAGCCGTATTGAGAAAGGGAAGTACCAGATCACCCCCAAGCTGCGCCGACTTTCGCTGGGGAGACTGGATGATCGACTGACGGAGATTGCTGAGCCATTTCTGCGCGAACTTCATGATCAGACCGGGGAGACGGTGAATCTGGGGATCCTTCGAGGAACCAATGTCCGTTACCTGCGGACGCTTGAAAGCCGGCACCCCTTTCGCCGAGTGGTGGAAGGGACATCCACCGACCCGTTCTATTCGACCGCCCTCGGTCGGGCGCTGACATCGCAGTTGAGTGACGCGGAATGGGATGAACTCATCAGCCGGACGAAGCTGATTGCCAGAACCCCTCACACTGTCATCGACCGGGATGAGTTGAAGAAGATTCACCATGTTGCAAAGAAACTCGGCTATAGTATGGAGCAGGACCAGAACGACATTGGAATTACATGCATCGGGGCCCCTGTTTTTGAAAACGACGAACTTGTGGCAGCAATCAGCATCAGTCTTCCGACAGCACGTGCCAATTTGGGATCTCAGCAGGAATTGATTGATGCCGTTCGAGTCACTGCTCAAAAAATTTCGCAGCAACTCTCCAATGGGGATGCAAAATCGTAATGTAGCTGTGGGAGGTGAATTGACAGCCCGGTCGCAATCCGCAGATTCTTCCAGCTTGTTCATTGTTCTTGCGTTGGGCGTCTGCGGTATTCAATTCGAACCCCGTGCTTTGCTATACAGCGCTGACGGCAAGTGGCTTTGATGCCGCGTAAGCCAATCCATCTCTGACTGATTCTGCCCTCAATTTGTGAAACAGCAAACTGCTCGATGATATGGTCGGTCGGACCCGTTCAGACGCTTGTCACTCGGTAATTGTTTCGATCCGGCTGGAATAACTCCGGAAGCCATGAGGCTCCGATGCCTGGAGAGTCGGAGATGGGGATTCTTCCATTCTTAACGGTGACGTTGGTATCGATCAATTTCGGATACAGCAGACGTATGTGGGCACGAACACTTTCCTGCCACGCGACATTACCGGAAGCTGCTGCAACCTGAATTCCAGACAGCAGTGTTAACGGGCCTGTACAGTCATGCATCACAACTGGGACGTTGTAAAACTGGGCCAGACGCGTGATGTTCCGGGTCTGCGTAATTCCTCCCACCCATGTCGGATCAATCATGACGAAATCCGCTGCCTGTCTTTCCAGAACCAGACGAAAATCGTCCGGGCCGGAGAACATCTCACTGACAGCGAGTGGGATCTGTGCGTGTCGCCGAAAATCGGCCAACGTGTCGATGGAATCGACTCTCAGCAGGTCTTCTGCCCAGAGAACATCGAACTCCTGCAATGCCCGTGCGATTCGAATGGCTACTGGGAGCTGAAAGAATCCGTGCCCGTCAATGATCAGTTCGACCCGGTTTCCGAACGCTTCCCGTATTCTTCGAAATGGCTCCGTTCCTTTCTCGACATCAATGTGGCTGACGTGGATCGGGCCATTCACTTTGTGGGCGGCGAAATCGAGAGACCAGGTTTTGACTGCTTCATATCCCTCCTCGAGCAATTCATGAACAAGTTCAACAGGTTCATGAATCATTGACCAGTAATCGTTGAGCGGTCCCTTTTGCCCAATTGGACCATAACCTGGCCAGATGTGAGTCGTCGTCTTTCCTCCGTAGGACGGTCCCCCGCAACTGTTGTAGGTTCGAATTGATTCCTGAACACATCCGCCAAGGAGTTGCCAGACGGGCAGATTGACCGACTTCCCGAAAAGATCCCACAGTGCCAGATCAACAGCAGAGATGGCTCGCAGCTCTGCACCACGGGAACCAAAATTGGTGGTCCGTTCATACAGAAATCGCCAGTGCGTTTCGATTTTAAGTGGGTTCTGGTTCAGCAAATAATGGCTCATCCAATCATGAATGAGCGCTGCAACGGCTTCGGGAGCATAATACGTCTCCCCACATCCAGTTAATCCTTCATCCGTCTGGATGCGGAGAAGCATCAGGCCTGGCATGATGTCGCCGGGAATCGCCGTTTCAATCTTTGTGATCTTCATTGCAGTCCTGAACTGACGAAACAGATTGTCGGGAGGAAGATTAACCAGAATTCAGTTCATACCATCTCATGGCGCAGATTGTTGGAACGTTCGCATTGGTGGGCGGAGTCACCCGAAGTGATCCCCAGTCGTCAATGGAAATGTTCGTTCAAATGGGAACAGCGGCCGACGGCGGAATTCGTACATAAATTGACTTAAATCCGCAGATGTCACGCCGGGTGTATTGACCCGAATCATGTGGGGACAGACCTCCTGATATGCTGCAATCGGGGCATGAACTCCTTTGGCAACAAGGATCTGAAAGGCGGTTGGATCCACTCCGCAGGAAGTTAATTGTTTCAGGCTGAATGGAGGGGTCCTGTGACTGGTTAACATAATCGTGACTCCCCCATCAGTCTGAACGACGACAGTCGGTCCCATTTTAAATTCGACGCTGCCACCATGACGCACCAGATCTTCACGGAACGTCCCATCATGGCGACTGATCGTCCGGATATCTGCCACAAAGGGCGAACCGTGGCGGTGATCTGATTTCCCTCCCATCGCAAAAGAAGTAATCGTTTCTCCCACAGCAACATCGCGACACCGTGAGACCGCTTCTGGATCGAAAAGGCAGACAAACGCCGACAGGCGCCGCTTATGAATGGCATGAAGCAGGAACGTTCCGTCAGCAGTGGCCCCTCCTCCGACATTGTCCCCCATGTCCAGTAGGCAGACCGGGCCGGGGAGTCGCTCTGCCTGATCGAGCGCTTCATCGATGGAGATCAACTGCGCTTCGAATTCGTCACGTCTCTGCATGACCACGCCCGCCAGCTCATTGGCGATTTGCTCTGCGAGTTCCGGATTGCGATCGGTCACAACGACGAAGCTTGTTCCCATCTCTTCAACATCCGCATAGGGGAATCCAAGAACGATACTGACCTGAAGCACGCCGGGTTGTTGGCAGAAGTCATCCGCTAGCCGGTAGAGCGAGGCACATGGCTCGATTGATGTCTGCTGTCTCTCGATGTTGATTGCGAGCGACGGGAATGCAGCTCTCTGTGTCGGCATGACTTCTCCCTCTAACGTTCGCGCCATCAGTCGGGCTGCCTCCAGGCCACGTTCCCGCTGATCGATATGAGGGTTGGTGCGATAGACAATCGTTGCCTGACACGATGCCACCATCCGCTCCGAAAGATTGGCGTGAGCGTCGAGCGTGCAGATCACAGGGACGTCAGGTCCAATAAGATCCCGGAAGATCTGTAACCAGAACCCGTCAAAATCCCGATCCAGTTCACTGACAGCCGCACCATGCGGCGCAACCAGCCAGCCATCGAGAGGACCTGCCTTTGGGACTTCTTCTTTTAAAATCCCGATGAGCGCTTCCGCGGTTTTCCGGTCAATCGTTCCTCCCGGAATCGCCCGTGCAAACAAAACAGGAACAGCTTCAATTCCCTCTTCTTCCAGACCTGCCAGAAACCCACCGATTTCGTGAGCCGAGTTCTGATACTGTTCTCGAATATCGTTTCCGAAAAGAAAGGCGTCGTTTCGAAAGTCATTCAGGGTCGTCACCCCGTTGATAAAGGTGTTCGACTCATGCTGAATAGAGAGAATACCAACTCGCATAAGAGCAGAGAATGATGTTAAAACATGGGAGTCGAAACAGGATTCTGAAACTGTGAATTCTCACGAAAGAGTCGAGCGCTCTTTTCACAGTGTTTGACAGGAATCGTCTCCGCGCAAGCTGAACTGAGCTCCTCTTCCTCGTCCAGTTCAGTCGTGCGGGGACGATTCCAAACGCTGTCAGACTCAACTAGGCCCGAGATGCATTTCGGCAAACTTGACGCTGCTCTCCAAGTCCTTGAATTCCCAGAGCAACAATATCTCCCGCTTTCAAGTATTGGGGCGGTTTCATTCCCATTCCAACACCAGGAGGGGTTCCGGTCGAAATTAGGTCGCCTGCCTCCAGCGTCATAAATTGCGAGAGATAGTGCACAACGACAAATGGGTTAAAGATCATTGTCCGGGTATTGCCCGACTGCCGCTTCTCCCCATTCACTGTCAACCACAGATCGAGGGAGTTGATATCATCAATCTCATCCGGAGTGACCAGCCATGGGCCCAGTGGATTAAACGTATCGCAACTCTTCCCTTTGACCCATTGCCCGCCCCGTTCCAGCTGAAAATGTCGTTCTGAAACGTCGTGAGAAACACAGTAGCCTGCAATATGGTTGCGAGCTTCGTCTGGTGAGTTCAGATAAGAGGTATCTTTGCCAATGATGATTCCCAGTTCGACTTCCCAATCCGTTTTCTCGCTTCCGCGAGGAATCACAATGTTGTCGTAGGGGCCCACAACGGCATTGGGGGCCTTGAAAAACACCACTGGTTCGGACGGAATGGCCATCCCGGACTCAGCTGCGTGATCTGCGTAATTCAGTCCGATGCAAATGACTTTGCCGGGACGGGCCACTGGGGCTCCCCAGCGCTGCTCCGCAGCCACATCTGGTAACGAGTCGGCCTGTTCGCTCAGTTTCGCGAGGATATCAAGACCATCATTCTGAAAAAATGCGCAATTGTAATCCTTCACATGAGCGCTGACATCTTTTCTTCGGCCGTCTTCCAGCAACAGTCCGGGGCGTTCCTGTCCCAAGTCTCCAAATCGGATCAGCTTCATTCTGAAATTTCCTGTATAGAGCGCTCAATAGCATCGAGTGTCATTGTGATAGCCGCCTCGTCATGACTTGCCCCGATATACCAACGTGCATCTGGAAGTAGGTGAACCTGGTGTCGAAGCATCGCAGCGCGGAAACGATGATATAGCGCCATATCGCTCTTTTGAAACTCTCGATAGTCCCGAGGTGGCCGATCAACGCCAAAGTGAACAGAGAAGACCGTCCCGACTCCGGAAATCGAAAGCGTGTATCCTCTTCGGGTCGCCGCCTTCTTGATGGCTTCCTGAATCAACGTCCCATGGGCATGCATTTTCTCATACATCCCAGGTTCTCTTAATGCGCGAATGGTCTCGATCCCCGCAATAAGGTTCACCGGGTTTCCATTATAAGTGCCGGCATGAATAGTTCGGCCATCCCTTAATACGTCAAACATCTCTGCCCGCCCACCTACTGCCGACAGCGTGAACCCTCCAGCCAGGGCCTTCCCATAAACAGAGAGATCAGGCTCAAGCTCAAAGTGTTCTCGCGCCCCCCCCAGAGCGATTCGAAAGCCGGTAATAACTTCGTCAAAAATGGAGACCGCACCGTACGACCGGCATAATCCAATCAGCTCTTCAAGGTAGCCGGGTTCTGGAAGACAGCACCCGGAGTTTGCGAGAATCGGCTCGCAGATGACACACGCGATTGTCTCCCCGCACTGGGCAAATAACTTTCGCAGTGCCTCGAAGTTGTTCCAAGGAAGAACGAGTGTGTCGGCGTACTCACTCTTCGGTTGTCCTCCACAAGACGGAGCTGGAGTGAACGGGTTCCCTCCTTGTGGCTTGTACGAAACAAGCACATTATTCATCCAGCCGTGATAATGGCCTTCAAATTTAACGATCTTATCCCGTCCCGTCTTAGCACGAGCAATCCGGATTGCGGCCTGAACAGCCTCTGTCCCTGTATTGCTGAAGATGACCTGCTCGATCCCCGGTACGCTTTCAACAATGGTCTCTGCAAGCTGATATTCCAGCCGATGCTGGCTCCCAAAGGCATATGCTTTGGTTAACTGGCGACTGACAGCAGCATTGAGCGGACCGTGATTCGACCCGATAATCAGAGGGCCCCAGGCCAGCGTATAGTCGACGAGCCGATGGCCATCGACATCATAGAAATAGGGGCCATCAGCCCGTTCAAAGAAGAGCGGCACCGGCGTCACCGATCTTCGCATCGAACTTGAGACCCCTGTCGCCAAGGTCTTTGAGGATCTGCGGAAACAGCTCTCCGAGTGGGGATTCGACGAATTTTGGTGTGAGGAAAGTGCGGAGAGGGACAATACACACTCCTTGGCTCGAGCCAGATCGCTTGCGAAAGTGTTTCTTATTGCGGAATAGCGAGTTTCGGTATGTGAAATATAACTCTGCGAATCGAAACATGTCAATGTCACACGTCGCGGAGGCGTCAGATTCTGGTCAAATCGAGATTTCGGATGACTTGGATTTGGTTGTGCATAACTGAACTGTCCAGCCTATGGGGGCGTGTTTCGCCCGAGCTGATCCGGAATGCACGAGGAAATGGCGTCGCGATCGATCCGGTTGATGTGAACATCAATCATCGCAACCGCGCGCTAGAATCTGGCTAACCCGAAGATCGGGCGCCGCTGAGCGTCTGGAGAGCTGGATGGTCAACCCGTTCCAAAACTGCAATGCCGACGGGGGAGTTCGAGCGCCTGTGGACCGGCCCTTTCAGTGCGTTGATGACTCTCCCGCAGTTCCGTAGTGAGAACAAACTAGCGCTTCACTTGTCGTTCACTTCAAAAATGCCGCTTATTGGGGCCTTTTCACTTCGACCGGGCGTGTATCGCGCTAATTCCACGGATGGATCTGATTGATTTGTGGGTGGCGCGTACTGGTTTGAGGTCACTTTGAGGGCGGCCGCTGGCATCGTC
>Ga0065721_10005567_pt1 | contig 17395 bp, 14 predicted proteins | sample Mesricmetagenome_FD_59108 | JGI IMG/M metagenome (GOLD analysis project Ga0065721, IMG submission 59108) | Mesophilic microbial community from rice straw/compost enrichment Sample: eDNA_1 v2 (version 2) | ecosystem: Engineered > Solid waste > Grass > Composting > Bioreactor | place: USA: Davis... | reverse complement strand
CCTCAGCGGTGCCGAAACGCTGTCGCTGATCTCGAACCCGGCCGCGGACCCATCGGCGACCGAGCCCACGATCAAACTCGCGGTGCTGCCCGAGCCGCCCGTCGAGTCCAAACGCGCTGCGAACGGCAAGTAACGCAGCGAACGCACGAGCGACGGGCAGCAAACGAGCCCGTGACATTCGGACCTGCCAATTGCGACAGCGCCACAGCTCGTTGCCAGCGGCGCAAGACGCGCGCCGCGATTGCTAAACAACCAACTATCGAGGCTTCTACTTCGCCTTCGCCAGCGACGCCGCATCCTTCGCAAGCTGTTCGATCCCTGCCCAATCTCCCGCGCGGATCTTGTCGGTGGGCGCAACCCACGACCCACCCACGCACGCCACGTTCGGCAGCGCTAGAAAATCCGGCGCCGTCGCACGCGTGATACCGCCGGTGGGGCAGAACACAACTTCGGGAAACGGCGCGCCAAGCGCTTTCAACATACCGATGCCGCCCGCCTGTTGAGCGGGAAACAACTTGAACGTGTCATAGCCCCAGCCCAATCCCGCCAGCAGGTCCGTCGGGGTCATGATCCCCGGCAGCATCGGGAACGAAGCAGCGCGCGCGGCTGCGGCCATCTCCGCAGTGAGTCCCGGGCTCACACCGAACTGAGCGCCCGCATTCGCAGCGGTGACGTAATCGCCAGGACGCGCCAGCGTGCCCACGCCGACAACCGCATCCGGCACAGACTTGCGCATGGCCTCGATGGCGGGCAGCGCCGCCGGCGTGCGCAATGTGACTTCCAGGACACGCAGGCCGCCGGCGCACAGCGCGCGAGCGAGCGGCACGGCCTGATCGATGTGCTCGATGGTGAGCACTGGAATGACCGGAGCGAGCGCAAGAATGGAGCGAATGTTCATGAGAAGAGTGAGTTTCGATTATTGATTGAATGAATCAGAGCCCGCCGTACACGGAAGCGGCACCCGCTTCCGCATCCCCCGCGGCGGCTCGGAACGTAGCAAACAATTCGCGGCCGACGCCGAAGTTGTTACGACTCAAGTCCGGCTGCGGCACCACCCGACTGCGCAGCACCGCTTCGGACACCTTCACTTCGAGCACGCCGGTATAGCTGTCCAGATGGATGATATCGCCGTCCTGCACCTTCGCGAGCGGCCCGCCGGCGAGGCATTCCGGTGTGACGTGAATCGCCGCGGGCACCGCGCCCGACGCTCCGGACATGCGGCCATCGGTCACGAGCGCGACTTTGAAGCCTTTGCTTTGCAGAGAGGTGAGCGTCGGCGTCAGCTGATGCAGCTCCGGCATGCCATTGGCGCGTGGACCCTGGTAGCGAACCACGACGACGCAATCGCGCGCCAGCTCGCCGGCCTTGAACGCCTTGATCACATCTTCCTGATCGTTGAACACGCGCGCGGGTGCTTCTACCACGCGATGTTGCGGCTGGACGGCGGACGTCTTGATCACGCCGCGACCCAGATTGCCACGCAACACCTTCAGCCCGCCATCCGCGCCGAACGGATCGCTGATCGGCCGAAGCACTTCGCGATCGCCGCTTGTCTCGGGCGCAGGCCGCCACTGCAAGCCATCGGGCGACAACCAGGGCTCGCGGGTGTAAGCGTCCAGGCCCTGACCGACCACGGTGATCGTGTCCTGATGTAACAAACCGGAGCGGATCAATTCGCGAATCAGGAAGCCGATGCCGCCAGCTGCATGGAAGTGATTCACGTCGGCGGCGCCGTTCGGATAGATGCGCGCCAGCAGCGGTACGATCTCCGACAGGTCGCTGAAATCGTCCCAATTGATGGCGATGCCCGCGGCATGGGCCATCGCGACCAGATGCAGCGTGTGGTTGGTCGAACCTCCGGTTGCGAGCAATCCGACGATCGCATTCACGATGGCGCGCTCGTCGACCGTCTGGCTCAGCGGCAGATATTCGTTACCCAGTGCAGTGATCTTCGCAGCACGCCGGGCGGCGGCGCTGGTCAGCGCGTCACGCAGCGGCGTGTTGGGAGTGACGAAGGCCGAGCCGGGCAGATGCAGGCCCATCATTTCCATCATCACCTGATTGCTGTTGGCCGTGCCATAGAACGTGCACGTGCCTTGCGAGTGATAGCTCTGCGCCTCCGATTCCAGCAGCGCGTCGCGACCGACCTTGCCCTCCGCATACAGCTGGCGGATTCGGGCCTTTTCCTTGTTCGGAATGCCCGAAGTCATCGGTCCGCCGGGCACGAAGATGGTCGGCAGGTGGCCGAACGTGAGCGCCCCCATCAGCAGCCCGGGGACGATCTTGTCGCAGACGCCGAGGCACAGCGTGGCATCGAACATATTGTGAGATAGCGCAATCGCGGTGCTCATCGCGATCACGTCGCGACTGAACAACGACAGCTCCATGCCCGGCTGGCCCTGCGTGACGCCGTCACACATTGCCGGGACGCCGCCGGCGAACTGCGCCACCGCGCCGACTTCGCGCGCGGCCAGCTTGATCAGCTCCGGATAGCGCTCCAGCGGTCGGTGCGCCGACAGCATGTCGTTATAAGAAGAAACGATGGCAAGATTAGGCCAACGCGCGACGCGCAGCTTGTCCTTGTCCTGTGTGTCCATGGCCGCGAAGCCATGCGCCAGATTGGTACACGACAAGCCCGCGCGAGTCGGTTTGTCTCGCTGTTGCGCTTCTCGCATGCGCTCCAGATAGGCACTGCGGGTGGGGTGGCTGCGCTCGCGAATCCTCTCGGTTACGGCGCGCACGCGTTCATGCAAGGGTGCGCTGGTCTTCATGTGTGCTTGGGGCTACTCGGCAACGGCTCGATCATTGTTCCGATTCTAGCGTCTCGCGCGCCGCATCGCCTCGGGACTCACGCTATGATGCGCGGGAACTGTGGAATTGCAGACCGCTCGCTGAAACAAATGTCCACAAAATGTCTCGTCGTTCGTTTGCGGGCGTCATTCGGGGGCGTTAATTTAGCGGGCTGCGATCGAGGATTTCCTGCAAGGCGTCAGTATTCATGCAACCTCTTCCGACTTTCGATCTGATCCTGTTCGGCGGCACCGGCGATCTGGCCATGCGCAAGCTGCTTCCCGCTCTGTATCGCCGCAGGGCGGCCGGGTATCTCTCGCCCAAATCGCGCGTGCTCGGTGTGGCGCGCAGCGAGCTGTCGCGCGAGGACTATCTCGCCATGGTCCAGAGCAGCTGCCAGGCGCATCTGGGCAAGGACTACGACGAGCAGCGCTGGGCAGAATTTTCACAACACGTGGATTATCTGAAGGTCGATGCCTCGTCCCCCGAGGACTTTGCCGGCCTGAAGCGCAAGCTCGAGGGCTGCGAGGAGCACACGCGCGCGTTCTTTCTGTCGACCGCGCCGGATCTGTTCGCGCCCATCTGCGAAGGGCTCGCGACCCATTCGCTGGCGACGCCGAGCTCACGCGTCGTGCTGGAGAAGCCGCTGGGGCATGACCGCGCCTCCTCGGCGCAGATCAACGAACGCGTCGGCCGCATCTTCACCGAGCAGCAGATCTTCCGTATCGACCACTATCTCGGTAAGGAAACAGTGCAGAACCTGCTGGCACTGCGTTTCGGCAACACGCTGTTCGAGCCGCTGTGGCGTCGCGGCCGAGTGAAGCACGTACAGATCACGGTCGCCGAAGAGCTCGGCGTCGAGCGTCGCGCGGGCTTCTACGATGAGACCGGCGCGTTGCGCGACATGGTGCAAAACCATCTCCTGCAACTGTTGTGCATCATCGCGATGGAGCCGCCGGCGACGTCGGATCCGGATGCGATGCGCGATGAAAAACTCAAAGTGCTGCGTGCGTTGCGTCCGCTGCGCGGTCGCGATGTTCTGCATAAAACCGTGCGCGGGCAGTACAAGGCCGGCGCTTCCGGCGGCAAGCCCGTGGTCGGCTATCTGGAAGAGAAGGATGTGCCGGAGAACAGCAGGACCGAAACGTTCGTGGCCTTGCGCGTCGACATCGATTCGTGGCGCTGGGTCGGCGTGCCGTTCTATCTGCGCACCGGCAAGCGGCTGCAGGAAAAGCTTTCTGAAATCGTGGTGACGTTCGAGGATGTGCCGTTGTCCATCTACGAACGCCCGGATACGTCGCAGGCGTTGAACCGCCTGGTGATCCAGCTGCAGCCGGACGAAAGCATCGAGCTCACCGTGCTGGCGAAATTCCCCGGCGAGGTGATGCGCCTGCGGCCGGTCAATCTGAGCCTGGACTTCTCCGAGACCTTCAAGGCGCCGCGCCTGGATGCGTACGAGCGCCTGCTCACCGACGTGCTCAAGGGCAATCTGACCCTGTTCATGCGCCGTGACGAGCTGGACGCCGCCTGGCAGTGGATCGACCCGATCCGCGAGGCCTGGGAACAGTCGGACGAGGCGCCGAAAGCCTATACCGCCGGCAGCTGGGGCCCGGCCGCGGCCAGCGCCCTGCTGGGCCGGGATGGCTTCGCCTGGCACAACGAGCTCTAATATCGTGAGGCAGTCGCGGCCGCAATGAGATATCCATGAGCTGGGTGCACGAACACCGCTTCCCCGATTCGCAGGCCCTGGCGCACGCGTTGTCGGGTGAGATCAAAGTCGATCTCGAGGAAGCCATCCAGGAGCGTGGCGCCGCGAGCCTGGTGGTCTCCGGCGGGCGCACGCCCACCCGGCTGTTCGAGCAGCTGCGCGGCGAGGCGCTGGACTGGTCCAAGGTGTGGATCACGCTGGCCGACGAGCGCTGGGTGGAGACCAACAACCCGGCGAGCAACGAAAAGCTGGTGCGTGAGACCCTGCTGAGCGGCCCGGCCGCGGCGGCGCATTTCGTGGGATTGAAGAATCCGGCGCCCGCGCCCGAGGCCGGTGCCGATTGGGCCACTCGTGCGTTGACCCGGGTGCCGCATCCGTTCGACGTGGTGCTGCTGGGCATGGGCGAGGACGGCCATACCGCATCGCTGTTCCCCGGCTCGCTGGCGTTGGCCAAGGCATTGGACCGTTCGGCCCCGCCGGGCTGCGTCGCCATCAACTCGCTGACGGCGCCGCATGCTCGGTTGAGCTTGAATCTGGCGGCGCTGCTGGACTCGCGCCGTATCATTTTGCATATCGAGGGGGGCTCGAAGTGGCAGGTTTATCAGCGCGCGAAAGCGGCGGGGCCGGTGGCCGAGTTGCCAGTGCGCTCGGTGTTGCACCAGAAAGAAGTGCCCATGGATGTCTACTGGTCGCCGTAAAGGATCGCTGCGCATGAGCCGGGCAGGCATTCCTCCGCGCATGATCGCGGACATCGGCGGCACCAACGCGCGCTTTGCGTTGCTCGATGGTATGGATCGCCGCGACGAGGTCGTGCTGGCCTGCGCGGATTATCCCGATCTGGTCTCGGCCGCCGAAGAATATTTGCAGCGCGTGGGCGCCAGGACTGCCGGCCGTCCGCTCGAAGCGGCGATCGCGATCGCGGGCCCGGTCACCGGCGACATCATTCGCATGACCAATCATGTGTGGCAGTTCTCGGCCGCGCACACACGACAGCAGCTGCATCTGCGTCGTCTGATCGTGCTGAACGATTTCACCGCGCTGGCGATGGCTGTGCGCCACCTGAAAGGCAGCGATATCGAGCAGATCGGCGGCGGCAAGCCACAGCCGAACGCACCCATTGCCGTCATCGGTCCGGGTACCGGTCTCGGCGTTTCAGGTTTGATTCCGACCGGCGAGCATTGGATCCCGCTGCAAGGCGAGGGCGGTCACGTCACGTTGTCCGTGATGAACGAGCGCGAGCTCGCGGTGCTCAACCAGCTGCAGCAGAGGTTCTCGCATGTCTCGGCCGAGCGCGTGATCTCGGGGCCGGGATTGGTGACGTTGTACGACGCATTGTGCGGCGTCGAAGGTGTCATTCCGGAAATGCTGACTCCGCCCGAAATCACCAAGCGCGCGCAGGAAGGAACGTGCCGGCTGTGTTTCGAAACGGTGAGCATGTTCTGTGCTTTGCTCGGCACCATGGCAGGCAATCTGGTGCTCACGCTCGGTGCACTCGGCGGTGCTTACATCGGTGGCGGCATCGCGCCGGGCTTGGGGCCGATGTTTACCAGCTCGCGTTTCCGCGATCGTTTCGAAGACAAAGGTCGCTTCACCGATTACGTGGCGCGCGTGCCGACGTACCTCATCCGTGCCGAACTGCCAGCGCTGCTCGGCCTGGCCAGCGCATTCAGCGACCCCGGGCCGCGTCTCGAAGCCGATTGAACCGCGCCGGTGCGATCGCTGGCACACTCATTGCAGCGTGGAGGACATCGGAACACCGGTTCCTCGTAACAATGCAAGTGAGCATATCGTGCGCGTGCTCGTTATCGCTGAATCCGCCGATCGCGCGGAGATCCTGAAGTCGGGAGTGCAGCTGGCCGGTCATGAGCTGACCGAAGTGTTGCCCCTGGATAGTGCCTTGTCGCCTGCGCTGGCACGCGGCAAGCCCGACGTGCTGCTGCTGGAAGCGCGTTCGCCCTCGGTGGATCTGCTGGATCGTCTGCTCGACGCCATGGGCTCGACGGCGGTGCCGTTCGCGGTGTTCGCGGCCGATGCCTCGACGCAGGTCATTGAAAGTGGCGTGCGTGCCGGCGCCGCGGCCTTCGTAGTCGACGGGCTCGAAGCGGCGCGCGTGCCGGCGATTCTGCAAGTCGCGCTCGCGCGCTTCGACTACATCTCCGGCCTGCGCAGCGAGCTGGACCTGGCTCAGCAGAAGCTGGCTGAACGCAAATTCGTCGAGCGCGCCAAGGGTCTGCTGATGAAGGCGCGCAATCTGAGCGAAGACGAGGCGTATCACACGCTGCGACGCATGGCCATGGAGCGCAACCGACGCATGGGCGATGTCGCCAGGTCGGTGATCGAGATGGCCGAGCTGTTGAACTGATTGGTGCAGACCGTGCGCGGTCTGCACCAGAAAGGGCCCTCGTTACAGCTTGACCACGCTGCTGACTTCCAGCAGACGATGGCTCGGTACGCCGAAGTGGATGGCGGCGAGCTGGCTGTTGCGGCCCATGAACGCGAACAGTCGTTTGCGCCACAACGGCATGCCCGAGCCCGCGCTGAAGATCGGGTTCTCCCGACCGACCACGTACACGGTCGAATCCGGCTCGTACGGCACGCCTTTCTCTTCGGCGCCCCGCAGCGCCGCGACCACGTTCGGCGTTTCCATGAAGCCGTACCGCGCGATGATCCGGCACAGCCCATCGCCGATGTCCTGGATCTCGATCCGCTCTTCGGGCTGCACGAACGGCACTTCCGGCCGCACGAACGTGAGCAACACGTTGCGTTTGTGCAGCACCCGGTTGAACTTCAGATTGTTCAACAATGCGCGCGGCATGCCACCCGCTTCGGCTGCGAGATACACCGCTGTGCCCTCGACTCGCGTCGGCGGATCTTTCTCCACCAGCGCGATGAAATCCCGCACCGGCATTTGCTCGCGAGCAATCAGCCACGCCAGCGTGCGCCGGCCTTCCTGCCAGGTGCTCATCAGAATATAGATGCCGACCGCCACCGCGACGGGCAGCCAGCCGCCGTGCGTGAACTTGAGCAGGTTGGAGCAGAAGAACGACAGCTCGACGATCAGGATCAGCGCCAGCAGCGCGATGATCTTGCGATTGTGCGGCTCCATGCGCACCCGAAGCAGCATCATCACCAGGATGCTGTCGATCAGCATGGTGCTCGAAATGGCGATGCCGTACGCGCCGGCCAGTGCGCTGGAGGAACGGAAAGTCAGGATCAACGTCAGCGTGCCCGCGAACAACAGCCAGTTCACCGACGGCACGTACACCTGGCCGATCTCTTGTTCCGAGGAGTGAGTGATGCGCAGGCGCGGCAGGTAACCCAGGTTCAAGGCCTGGCGCGTGACCGAGAACACACCCGAGATCACGGCCTGCGAAGCGATCACGGTCGCGCAGGTCGCCAGCACGATCAGGAACGGCAGCAGCCAGCTCGGCGCCAGCAGATAGAACGGATTCTCGATGGCGCTCGGATCGGACAGCAGCAGCGCGCCCTGACCGAAATAGTTCAGTACCAGGGCCGGCCACACGATCATGAACCAGCCCTTGCGGATCGGCGAGCGACCGAAGTGACCCATGTCGGCATACAGCGCTTCGCCGCCGGTCACCGCCAGAAACACCGCTGACAGCGTGACGAACGCCATGACGCCGTTGTCGATGAAGAAGTGCACGGCGTAGAGCGGATTGATCGCGAAGATCACGTTGGGCGATTGCGTGATGTGGCTTGCGCCGAGCACCGCGAGCGTCGCGAACCAGGTCAGCGTGATGGGGCCGAACATGCGTCCCATGGCGCCGGTGCCGTGCCGCTGCATCAAGAACAGCGCGGTCAGAATCAGCACGGCGCCGGGCAGGACGAAACGCTCGAGCTTCGGCGTAGCGACCGTCAGGCCCTCCATCGCGCTCAACACCGAGATCGCGGGCGTGACGATGCCGTCACCGAAGAACAGCGCCGCGCCGAACAGGCCGACTGCGCTCACTGGCGCCCAGACCTTCCAATTGGTGCTCGCGGTCGAAACCAGGGTGCTGAGTGCGAGCACGCCGCCTTCGCCACGGTTGTCGGCGCGCAGCACGATGCCGACATATTTGATCGAGATGATCAGTACCAGCGACCAGAGGATCAACGACAGCAGGCCGAGAATATTCGCTTCATTCACGGCGATGCCGTGCGAAGGATTGAAGCACTCGCGCAGCGCGTACAGCGGGCTGGTGCCGATATCCCCGAAGACCACCCCGAGTGCGGTCAGGACCAGTTTGCGATTCGCGCCGTTACGGTCACCGTTCGCTGAGTCGGATGAGCGGATGCTCATGATGATGTTGTTGTTACACGCTGGGCGCGGCAGCTGCCAAAGGCGCGGGATTCTAGTGGATTCCGGGCTGCGAGGAGCAGCCGGGTGTCACACGAGGGGCGGTCAGTCGGCCAGACGGGCCAGCCAGGGAGCGACCAGCATGCCGAATGCCGCGCCCACCACGGCCGTAATGCCGAGGCGGAGGTAGTCGATGGAGCGGCTGCCGAGCTCGGCGGCGCCCTGGGCCACCAGATTGCTGGTGATGCCGGAGCTGTCCAGCCAGCTCATCAGCGCCATGGCGAGCACGATGCCGCCGATCACGCCCGGGATCACGAAAGCGAGCGTTCGGCGCCAGTTGCGGCTCAATGACTGCATCTGCTGCTGCCATTCCTGTTCGAGCCGGCGACGCGCTTCCAAGCGCTTGTTCTCGTCGATGGCGTCGATCCGCGCGAACAGGTTCCGGTCGAAAGTGGCGTCCAGCTGCAGCGGCGGGGCGGCTTCGATCAGCGCCTCGTCCAGTGCCTCGAATTCGGGCAGATTGCGCTGACACCGCCCGCAGCCGGCCAGGTGGGCCTCGAACGCCGCGCTGTCCGCGTCGCTCAGCTCGCCATCCAGCCAGTCCTGGAGGGCGTCGTCCCACTGTGCATGTTGGTTGGGCTGGGTCATGGCTCAGGCCGCGCTCGCAGCCTCCGCTTCTTTGGTCAGCTCGATTAGGCGCTTGCGGGCACGATGAAGCAAGGCTTTGACCGTACCCAGGGGCAGCCCGAGGCTGGCGGCGGTCTGCTCGTAGGATTTGTCCTCCATGTAGAACAGCACCACGGCCTGGCGGTAGCGCTCCGGCAGCTGGTCGAGCAATTGCCCGACGCTCACCGTCGCGGAGTCGTCCGCATCCGGCGCGGCCAGGGCGGCGACGGCGGGGTTGTAGCCGTCCTCGTCGTCGTTCTGATCGATGGAGACCGTCGGCCGGCGCTTGCGCAGCTCGGACAGCGCGCCGTTCTTGGCGATCGCATAGATCCAGGTCGACAGCTGCGCCTGGCCGGCGAAGCCGGGCAACGCCTTCCAGATGCGCAGGAGCACGTCCTGGGTGCAGTCCTCAGCTTGGGCGCGATCGCGTAACATACTGAATATGAGACGGAAAACTTTATCCCGATAACGTGGCAACAGGACCGAGAACGCCTCCCGATACTGCTTGGCCTGCAGCCGCTCGTGAATGTCGGCGTCTGCCTGGAAAGCTGACGAGGACGGCATTGGCTGTTGCGACGTGTGAGGTGAGGGAAAGGTTGCAGTGGGCTCACTTTAACAATGTGAGCGATTTGTTAGTCCTAACACCGCCGCCGTCGACCGGTTACAACCGGTTGTTCGCCGGCCGCTATGCTCCTGCGCGGCCGGCATTCGGGCCTCCCTGCCCAGCAGCCGGCCGCTATGCTCCTGCGCGGCCGGCATTCGGGCCTCCCTGCCCAGCAGCCGGCCGCTATGCTCCGTGGCGGCCGGTGCAACCTTGCAGGGGGGCGGGTGCGTCCCAACCCCACGTCAGACAGATTCGGTCTTCGAGGCAGGCAACATGCTCAGCGATCTCGTTCCCCTGGTAGCCATCATTTTCGGCACGGGCATACCGCTGTCCATTCCCATCATCTGGATCTGCCTGAACTACCGTAAGCGCCGCCGCCTTATGGAGCTCAGCCACATCGAGCGCATGGCTGCCATCGAGCGGGGCATGGAAGTACCGCCGCTGCCGCTGGAGCTGATCGACGGCCGCAGCACTCGCCGCCGCAGCTCGTTGCTGCCGGGGCTGGTGTGGTTCTTCATCGGCCTGGCCATGGTCGCCGGCTCGCTCAGCATCGGCGACGACCTGCCGGTGGTCTTCGGCCTGGTGCCGCTCGGCATCGGCCTGGCTTATCTCATCTATTACGCGGTCGAAGGCCGTCACGTCGAAGCGCGCCAGCAGGAGCAGGAAGCGCGCGAGCGCGCCGAGCGCAACGGACGATATTCGCAAGGCCCTGCAACCCTGTAAGCGGTCGGCGCATCCAACCGGACAGTCGTTCACTCCGGTTCGTTCCAACCAACTCGTTCGCAATGAGTGCGCCGGTGCTGCCGGCGCCGCAGGGAGACGCTCATGCTCACGATTCGCAATCTGTCGAAGTCCTACGGCACCGTGGCCGCGTTGCGCAATGTTTCTTTGCAGATTCCGGCCGGCATGTTCGGCCTGCTCGGCCCGAACGGCGCCGGCAAGTCCTCGCTGATGCGAACCCTCGCGACATTGCAGGATCCAGACGCCGGCAGCATCAGTTTCGACGGCATCGACGTGCTGGCGAACAAGATGGCGATCCGGCGCACGCTCGGTTATCTGCCGCAGGACTTCGGCGTCTATCCGAAAGTCAGCGCACTCGGGCTGCTCGATCATCTCGCGGTGCTGAAAGGTTATTTGAACCGTGGCGAGCGCGCCGACGTGGTCGAGGCGCTGCTGCGCCAGGTGAACCTCTGGGAAGTGCGCAAGCGCAAGCTCGGCACGTTCTCCGGCGGCATGCGACAGCGCTTCGGTATCGCACAGGCCCTGCTCGGCAATCCAAAGCTGGTGATCGTCGATGAGCCCACCGCCGGGCTCGACCCCGAAGAGCGCAATCGTTTCCTGAATCTGCTGGCCGACATCGGCGGGCAGGTGGTCGTGATCCTCTCGACGCACATCGTCGAAGACGTGACCGACCTGTGTCCGCGCATGGCGATGATCTGCCGTGGCGAGGTGTTGATGAGCGGCGAGCCGCGCGAGGCGATCGCAGCGATGCGTGACCGGGTGTGGAGCAAACTGGTCAGCAAGGCGACGCTGCCGGACTATCAGGCGCGCTACACCGTGCTGTCGACCCGGTTGATCGCCGGCGAGCCCTTGATTCACGTGTACAGCGAGACGCGCCCCGAGGAGGGCTTCGCGGCCGTCGATCCGGACCTGGAGGATGTTTATTTCCAGCGGCTGCGCCAGCACGGCGCGGCGCCCGCCCTTGCGGCCTGAACCGAAGGAGTCGCACATGTTTCGCGAATTCTTCCGCTTCGAGCTGGCTTATCAGCTGCGCTCGCCGTTGCCCTGGGTGGTCGGGCTGGTGTTCGCGCTGCTGGCATTCGGCGCCACCACGAGCGAGATCATCACCATCGGCGAAGGCATCGGCAATGCACATCGCAACGCGCCGTTCGTCATCCTGACCTTCCTCAACGCGTTCTCGACGCTCGTCATGTTCGTCGCGGTCGCTCTGATCGCACAGCCGCTGCTGCGGGATTTCGAGCTGGGCACCGAAGAGCTGTTCTTCAGCAAACCGCTGAACAAAGCGACGTATCTGTGGGGGCGGTTCGCAGCCGGCTCGTTCATGGCGCTGCTGGTCATGATCATCACGGCAGCGGGCATGATGCTCGGCGCCTTCATGCCGTGGATCGATCCGCAGCGGCTCGGACCCTTCTCGCTGGCGCCGTACTTGTGGGGCTTCGGCGTCATCATCGTTCCGAACCTGCTGTTCACCGGCGCCTTGCTGGCCCTGCTCGCGGTGACCACGCGTCGGTTGCTGCTGGTGTTCATTGGAATCGTTGCATTCCTGGCACTGTCGTCGATTGCCGGCGCGCTCACCAAGGATATTCAGTATCAGACGATCTCCGCGCTGATCGATCCGCTCGGCGGCGATGCGATCTCTCAGGTCATGCGCTACTGGTCGGTGACCGAGCGCAATACGCAGCTGCCCGAGCTGAGCGGTCTGGTGCTGTTGAATCGGTTGATCTGGGCCGGTGTGGCGGCGGTCATGCTGCTGGCGACCCAGTTGCTGTTCAAGCCGCAGCGGCAGCGGGCGAAGAAACATTGGTGGCAGCGTTCGCGCAAACGCGAAGATGCAGCCGGCCCCATGCCGATCGCTGCACGGGGCTCTGCTGTGAAGCTCGCCACCGCGCNGCGCTCATTTGGTGCCGCGACTGCATTCGGGCAGTTCGTGCACCTGGTGTGGTTCGACACGAAGGCAGTCCTGCGGAGTATCCCGTTCCTGGTGCTGCTGGCGTTCGGGATATTCAACTATCTCGGCAGCTCGCAGGCGATGGACAACACCTTCGGCACGCCCATCCATCCGGTCACGGCGCTGATGATGCAGTCCCTGCAGGGCAGCTATCAGTTCCTGCTGATCATCATCGTGACCTTCTATGCGGGCGATGTGTTGTGGCGCGAGCGCGATGCGAAGCTCGCGGAGGTGACCGATTCGCTGCCGGTGCCGAACTGGGTGCCGCTGCTGTCGAAGCTGGGCGCGATCACCGCGGTGGTCATCGCCTTCATCGTGTTCGGCGTGCTGGCGGCGATCGGCTTTCAGCTGTGGCATGGCTACACGAACCTCGAGCCGGCGCTGTATCTGCAGGCGGCCTTCATCGACGCCTGGCCGTTCGTGCTGATGGGGGCGCTGGCGCTGTTCCTGCAGATCGTCAGCAACCAGAAATTCATCGGTTATCTGTTGCTCATCCTGGTGCTGCTGGCGCAGATCGTGCTGACTCAGATCGGCTACGAGCACAACTTGTATATCTACGGCGGCGCGCCGGTGATGACGTACTCGGACATGAATGGCTACGGTCATCTGCTCGAGCCGTGGGCGTGGTTCCAGACCTACTGGACATTGTTTGCCGCGATCCTGATCGTGCTCGCGAACGCGTTCTGGGTGCGGGGCACGGCGTCTCGGTGGGGTCTGCGCTGGCGTAGCGCATTGCGGAGCCTGCGCGGTCCACAGGCCGCGGTGCTCGCAAGCCTGACGCTGGCGTTCGTCATCACCGGCGGCTGGATCTTCTATAACACCAACATCGTCAACGAATACCTGCCCGAGGATGCCGCGCTGGATCGGCAGGCGCGTGTGGAAAAGGAATATCGCCAGTTCAAGGATCTGCCGCAGCCGCGCGTTCTGGATGTGCGGGCCGATGTGGATATCTATCCCGAGGAGCTGCGCTCGGTGATCCGTGGCCACTATCGCCTGATCAACAGGCATGACGTGTCGATCCCTGAGTTGCACGTGTACACGAAAGTCAACTCGCGGATTCAAGTGACCTCGCCCGAGCTGGCGCTGCAGAAGGAGGATCGCGAAGCCGGCCTGCGGATCTATGCGCTACGCGAGCCGTTGGCGCCGGGGGCGTCGATGGACTTCGATTTCATCCTGGAGCGCGCCGAGCGGGGCTTCACCAACAGCGGCATGCCGCCTTCGACGGGCGGGGGCGACTTGCGCTCGACGCTGAATGCCAACGGCACGTTCTTCAACAGCAACGAGATGCCGCATTTCGGTTACGACGAGTCGCGTCAGATCCTGGATCGCAACGAGCGGCGCAAGCGTGGGTTGGGCGAGGTGCCACGCAAGCCCAGGCTCGAAGACGAAACCGCCCGCTACAGCATGGGCATCGTCGATTCCGACTGGATCAACTTCGAAGCGACGGTGAGCACCAGCGCCGACCAGATCGCGCTCGCGCCCGGCTATCTGCAGCGCGAGTGGACCGAGAACGGCCGGCGCTACTTCCATTACAAGATGGATCGGCCGATGCTGCCGTTCTACTGCTTCCTGTCCGCGCGCTGGGAAGTGAAGCGCGGCGATTGGAATGGACTGCCCATCGAGATCTATCACGATCCCAAGCACCCGTATAACGTCGATCGCATGATCGATGCGACCCGCAAGTCGCTCGATTACTTCACGACGAGCTTCTCGCCGTACCAGCACCGGCAGGTGCGCATCCTCGAGTTCCCGCGCTACGCGAAATTCGCGCAGAGCTTCGCGAACACCATTCCGTTCTCGGAGAGCCTTGGCTTCATCGCCGATCTCACCGATCCGGACCGCATCGACTATGTGTTCTACGTGACCGCGCACGAGATGGCGCATCAATGGTGGGGCCACCAGGTGATCGGCGCGGACGTGCAGGGCCAGACCATGCTGATGGAGTCGCTGTCGCAGTACTCGGCGTTGATGGTCATGGAGAAGGAGTATGGCCGCGAGCAGATGCGGCGCTTCCTCAAGTACGAGCTGGATCGATATCTGCGCGGTCGCGGCGGGGAGCTGATCGAAGAGCTGCCGCTGATGCGGGTCGAGGATCAGCCCTACATTCACTACGCCAAAGGCTCGCTGGTGCTGTATCGGCTACGCGACGAAATCGGTGAGGAGAATCTCAACCGGGCACTGGCAAACTTCATCCGGGACAAGGCCTACCAGCAGGCGCCGTACACGACGACGCTCGAGCTGATCGATTACATCCGCGCGCAGACCTCGCCCGACAAGTACAGCCTCATCGACGAGTTGCTCGCGAAGATCATCTTCTACGACAACCGCGTCGTCTCGGCGACGGTAACGCCGCGTGATGGCAGGTTCGACGTGACCATCGAGTACCAGGCGGCCAAGCGGGAAAACGATGGCACGGGGCGGGAGACGGATGTCGCGCTGGATGATTGGATCGAGGTCGGCGTGTTCGCGCGCGGTGAAGGGGAGAGCGAGCGTATGGAGAAGCCGCTGTATCTGGAACGCAAGCTGATCACGCAGCCGAGCGGCAAGTTCACGGTGACGGTGGATCGGATGCCTCATGAAGTGGGCTTCGATCCCTATAACAAGCTCATCGATCGTCTGCCGGACGACAATCGCAAGATCGTGAAGCTCGGTCCTGTGGCGCGGGTGCCGGCCGCACCGGAACCGGCGGCGGGCAAGAGTTGAATGAAGACGGGCGCAGCCTTCAGCGGGCTGCGCCCTAACTTCCCTAAGTGCGAGGCGGGATCAACCCAAATCGTCCGCTCTGATAGTCGCGGAACGCCTGTTCGATTTCCTCACGCGTGTTCATCACGAACGGACCATAGCGCGCCACGGGCTCGTGCAGCGGCTTGCCGGACAGCAGCAGGATCTCGGCCGGGCCGTTTTCATCGGCGCCCACCTTGATGTTCACCGAGTCGCCCGAGTCCAGCAGCGCCGCCTGACCTTCGGCGACGGTGCGCTGATCGCTGCCGATGATCGCTTTGCCTTTGAACACATACAGCAACCCGCTTTGCTCGGCCGGCACCGACTGCAGCAGCTCGCCGCCTGGCTGGATCGTGAAGTGCAGCATCTGAATCGGCACGCGCGTATCGATTCGCGCCGACTTGCCGAGCGACTCGCCGGCGATCACGCGAACATGCACGCGGCCGTCAGGCGTGGTCGCCTGTGGAATCTCCGAGGCTCGCAGCGTCTGATAGCGCGGCGTCATCATCTTGTCGACGGCCGGCAGGTTCACCCAGATCTGGAAACCTTCCTGATTGCCGCCTTCGCGGTGGAAACGCTCGGTCGGCATCTCGGCGTGGATCACGCCGCCGCCGGCAGTCATCCACTGCACGTCGCCCGGACGTAGCACGTCGGCATTGCCGAACGAGTCGCGATGCTCGTTCTCCCCGGCGAGCACATACGTCACGGTCTCGAAGCCTCGATGCGGATGATCGGGTGCGCCCAGGGCCGCACCTGGCGGCCATTGCACCGGGCCGAGGTGATCGATCAGCAGGAACGGGTCGAAGTGGCTGAAGCCCTGGATGGGAAACGGCCGACGCACCGGAAAGCCGCCGCCTTCGATGGTGCTCACGGACTGCACCACCCGGGCGACTCGTCGCGGTTCGCTGGCCTGGGAAGAAGGATTCGAAGCTAAAGTGTTGGTGGCGTTCATGGGAGTATCCTGCCACCTTTCATGGAGACATATCTGCGCGCCACAAGGCATGACAGTTATCACGCCGCACCATGAGCGCGGTGCGCGCCGGGTGCAAGTCGTCGTCCGTTGGCGACCTGCTGTGTTCGGGGCGGCGAAGCGTTAATCTCGCGCTCTTTACATAGCGCTCCGGCTCCGAGGGTTTTCGATGACCGCCAAAATGCTGGTCAATATCGACGTCGACGATTTGGCCAAAGCCACCGATTTCTATTGCAAAGCTTTCAATCTGCAGGTCGGCCGCCGTTTCGGCGCGGACGCGGTCGAATTGCTCGGCGCCACCTCGCCGATCTATCTGCTGGTCAAGCCCAATGGCACGACGGCGTCGGCGACCAGCCGACACCTGCGTTCCTACGCGCGCCATTGGACGCCCGTGCACCTGGATTTCGTGGTCGAAGAGATCGAGGGCGCCCTGGATCGCGCCCGCAACGCCGGCGCGCGCCTGGAGACCCAGGTGAAGACCAACAACTGGGGCAAGATCGCCATGCTCGCCGATCCGTTCGGCCACGGCATCTGCCTGATCGAGTTCGTCGGCCGCGGCTACGACGAGATCGCCACCAGCAGCGATCAGAAGCCGCGCTGAGGTGATGTCATGGCTCTGGTCTGCTGGAAATGCGGCGCCTCTCTGGCAGACCTCAGCCTACCCCTGCGTCGGTTGGACGAATGCCGCCAGTGTCACGCCGAGCTGCACGTGTGCAAGCTGTGCGAGTGGTACAGCGTCAGCGTCGCAAAACACTGTCGCGAGCCGATCGCCGAGGAAGTGAAAGACAAGGAGCGGGCGAACTTCTGCGATTACTTCAAACCGCGCGAGAACGCGTACTCCACCAAAAGCACGGACGCCGCCGCGAAGGCGCAGGCGGAGCTGGATGCGTTGTTCGGCGGTGGGGCGAAGCCGGCCGATGCGCCAGCCGAACCGTCCGCGGCGGACAAGG
>Ga0065721_10050868_pt1 | contig 17404 bp, 13 predicted proteins | sample Mesricmetagenome_FD_59108 | JGI IMG/M metagenome (GOLD analysis project Ga0065721, IMG submission 59108) | Mesophilic microbial community from rice straw/compost enrichment Sample: eDNA_1 v2 (version 2) | ecosystem: Engineered > Solid waste > Grass > Composting > Bioreactor | place: USA: Davis... | reverse complement strand
GTCGGCACGAGGACCGCCCCGCGCGCCCCGCGGGGGCTGCCCTCGGCGCGGTCGATGAGCTGGCCGATGTCGCCGCCCGGCGCGAGCAGGTCGCGCAGCCACGTCAGGGTCGTCCCGCTGCTGAAGGTCGACAGCGCGCTGACGTGCAGGCCCGGGATGGCGTGGCGGAAGACGTATGGGCGGGTGGCGACGTCGACCACCGGCGCGCGGGAGGTCACCGTCATCCAGCTCGACGATCCGAGCGCGGCGTAGAGGCGCCCCTCCCGCGTTCCGCGCGAGCCGAGGGCCATCGCCGCGTTGTCGACCGCGCCGGCGTGCACGGGGACCCCCGCGGGCAGGCCCAGCGCCTCGGCCGCCTCGGGGCGGAGCGCGCCCACGACGTCGGCCGCCTCGCGCGGGGTGGGGAACAGCGATCGGTCGATCCCCGCCGCGTCGAGCACCTCGTCGTCGTACGCGCCCGTGGTGAGGTCGTAGGCGCCGGTCCCGGAGGCCATGGAGTGATCGGTCGCGATCTCGCCGGTGAGGCGGAGCGTGATCCAATCCTTCGAGCCGAGCAGCCGGCGGGTGCGCGACCACCGTTCGGGGTCTTCGCGCTGCATCGTGCGCGCCTTGAAGACGGGGTACAGCGCGGCGCCGAAGCCGTTGCCGGTGCGCAGGTACCAAGCGTCCTCGTCGATGCGCTCGAAGACGTCGGCGCTGCGGCCGCGGCTGTCCGACCAGATCGGCGTCGTTTCGGAGAGGAGCCCGCCGTGCTCGTCGACCTGCACGACGCCCAGGCTCTGGCCCGACAGCGCGAGGCCGATCACGGCGTCGCGGGCCCCGGGCACCTCCGCCAGCACGGTGCGGGTGGCCGCGGCCACGGCATCCCACCAATCCTCCGGCCGCTGCTCGGCGCGACCGGGCGCGGGATGGGAGGTGGGATAGGTCACGACCGTCTCCGACAGCGACCGTCCGTCGGCCGACCACAGCGAGGCTTTGCAGCCACCGGTGCCGAGGTCGAGGGCGAGAGCGAGCGGCCCCATCGGTCAGCGGGTGGCCAGGGCGAGGTCGCTCAGCCGCTCGAAAGCGGGCCCCGAGGTGGGGATGTCGATGTCGAACACCTCGGCGATGACCTGCGTCCATCCGTGCACGAAGTAGATCCAACCATCCTCCACGCGCAGCGCGCGAGCGTCGGACTTGGCGCGCGCCTGGTCGAGGAAGACGAGGTCGCCGCGGTAGTTGAGGTCCCACGCCACGCCGTCGCGCGGAAAGATCGCGTCGTCGGGGAGGGGCGAGCCGGGGGCGTCCTTGCCGAGGCCCGTCGCGTTGACGACGAGCGATCGCGGTGCCAGATCGGCCAGCACGCGGGCGTTGTCGGCGGGCGTCGGGGTGAGGTGGTACTCGAACCGCGTGTCGGTCGGCAGCGACGCGTGGATCTCGCGCAGGTGGTCGAGGCGCGCGGCCGAGCGGTTGGTGACGACGATGCGAGCCGGTCGGTCGAGGCCGCGCTCGCGTTGCGACAGGTACCAGCTGATGGCGATCGTGGAGCCGCCGGCGCCGAGCAGCAGCGCGTCGGCCGGGCCGCCGGCCCAGAACCCGTCAGGCAGGAACGCGTCGAGCGCGAGTCCGCTCGAGATGGGGTCTTTCGCGTGGCATACGAGCCGGCCGTCGCGCTTGGACAGGCAGCTGGTCTCGCCCATCAGCTCGGCGAACGGGTCGATCTCGTCGAACAGGTCGCGGCACGCGGCGTACAGGTCGATCTTGTGCGTCGTGACGAGGGCGCCGAGGCTCAGCGGATCCTCGGCGATGAAACGGACGACGCGACGGTAGTCCTCGGCGGGCGCGTGCAGCGGCAGGTCGATGCCCTGCAGCACGGCATCCGTCAGCCCGAGGTGCTCGGCCCACAGCGGGAAGACGTGCTGGATCGACGAGCGACCCGTCGTCACACCGATGAAGTACAGCGTGGGGACGGTCGCCGGGCGCAGCGTGTCGGCGGTCAGGGTGGGAAAGGTCATGGCTTCTCCTTCGAGGCCGCGACGGCGACCAGCGCGGCGTCGGCGTTCATGCCGAAGCGGGTGACCCCGAGTCGGGCCATCTCTCGGACGGTGTCGATGTCGCGGATGCCGCCGGCGGCCTTCAGCGCGGCGCGACCGGCCGCGCGCTCGGCGATCAGGCGGATGTGGGCGAGCGAGGTCGGGACGCCCGACCAGCCCGTTCCCGTCTTGATCCACGGGATGCCGGCCGCCACGGCGGCGTCGACGCCGCGGCGGATGTCGTCGTCGTCGAGACGTCCGACCTCGAGGATCGCGCGCAGGGGGACCCGGCCGTCGACGACCTCGGCGAACGCGGCGAGCTCGCGTTCGACGTACGCGCCGTCGCCGGAGCGCAGTCTGCCGATCGCGACCACGACGTCGAGCTCCTGCGCGCCGAGCTCGAGCAGCTCGGCCGCCTCGGCGATCTTGTTCGCGGTGGTGGCGCCGCCGCTGGGGAAGGCCACCGGCGATCCGGCGAGCACGGAGCTGCCCGCGAGGCGGTCGCGGAGGTGGGGCAGCCAGTTCGGCAGGACGTGGGCGCTGACGAAGCCTCCCGCGATCGCGCGTCGGGCGAGCTCGTCGACGTCGTCGCGATCGTGCTGCGCCTGCACGCAGCTGATGTCGATGTGGCGGGCCAGGTCGGCCAGGACGGCCGGGACGGCTTCGGTGTCAGGCACGGTAGCCTCCGTGGTCGGGGTTGGCGCGGGTGGTCCATCCGGAGTCGTCGGCGACGACGAGCTGCTGCATCCCGCCGGCATCGGCGATGAGGCCGTAGTCCTGACCGGCCTCGGTGGCGTAGGCGAAGAGCGTGACGAGCGTGTCGTCGCCGACGTTGACGCTGCGGTGCACCCACCCGCCGGGGACGTGCACGACGACGCCGGGACCGATCGGCAGCGCGCGCGATTCGCCGTCGATGGATTCGAGCAGCATCACCCCCGACCCGGACAGTCCGTAGTAGAGCTCGGCAAACTCGGACTGGGCGTGGAGGTGACCGCGCGTCATCGCGAACTCGTCGCCGATGCGGCCGGCGCGCAGGACGCTGAGCCCGATCGTCAGAGCACCCCGCCCGGTCTCGGGCGTGCTGCTCTCGACCCAGTACACGGGATCACCGGTGTCGCGGCCGAGGGCCTCGGTGAACGCGGCCTCGTCGCGGTAGACCCCGGCGAGGTCGGCGAGACGCTTCTCGTATCTCTCGGAACGTCCATCGAGCAGCCCGCGGGCGGCATCCACGGACAGTCGGGCCGGTTCGGCCGGTCGTGCAGCGGCGCACATCAGTCGATCTCCTTCACGCGCGACCGCGACGGTCGCTGAGTAGTTAGACTACAAGAAATCTGCAATGTCGGGCAATTCGTCCTCTTCTACCCGCCGGATGAGGCGGCTCTAGGTAGTTGTGCTACTTCTTGAGGATGAGCTTTTCCGAACTCACCGATGGATGGACGCTCCACCACACCGGTGGCGACGTCCCCGAGCGGTTCGCGGCGATCCCCGCCCGTCCGATCCACGCGAGCGTGCCCGGCGTCGTGCACACCGACCTGCTCGCCGCCGGCCTCATCCCCGACCCCTACGTCGACGACAACGAGGCGCTGCTGGCGTGGATCGGCCACAGCGACTGGGCGTACGAGACGACCTTCGTCTGGCGTCCCGACGGCGAGACGGTGCACGACCTGGTCGCGGAGGGCCTCGACACCGTCGCGCTCGTGACGCTGAACGGCGTCGAGATCGCCCGTACCCGCAACCAGCACCGCACGTACCGGTGGCCGGTCGACGGCATCCTGCGCGAGGGCGAGAACCGCCTGCGCGTGGAGTTCGCCTCGCCCATCGCCTACGCCCGCGAGCGCGAGGCCGTGCTCGGGGAGCGCCCGCACTCGTACGTGCACCCGTTCAACGCGATCCGTAAGTCGGCGTGCAACTTCGGGTGGGACTGGGGCCCCGCCCTCGTCACGAGCGGCATCTGGCGGCGCATCGGCATCGACTCGTGGACCGGATGCCGCCTGGCCGCCGTCCGCCCGCAGACCGGCGTCGGCGGCGACCCGCGGCGCCTGCGCGTCGAGGTGGAGCTGCAGCGCGAGGCCGCCGGCGAGGTGGCCGTGCGCGCCGAGGTCGCCGGGACCGTGCTCGAGGCCGTCGTCGCGGATGAGGCGACGAGCGCCGTGCTCGAGGCGGTGATCCCGGATGCCGGGCTGTGGTGGCCGCGCGGATACGGCGCCCCCGCGCTGTCGACGCTCGTCGTGACGGCCGGTCCGGACCGCTTTGAGAAGCGCATCGGCTTCCGCGCCGTCGAGATCGACACCACCCCCGACGACGACGGCACCCCGTTCGTCGTGCGGCTGAACGGCCGCGACGTCTTCGTGCGCGGGGCCAACTGGATCCCCGAGGACACGTTCTTCCCCCGGATCACCCGCGCGCGGCTCGCGGAGCGGTTCCGTGACGCGACCGACGCCGGCATGAACCTCCTGCGGGTGTGGGGCGGCGGCATCTACGAGTCGGACGACTTCTACGACCTCGCCGACGAGAACGGCATTCTCGTCTGGCAGGACTTCCTCCTCGCGTGCGCGGCGTACAGCGAGGACGCCGAGCTCTGGGACGAGTTCGCCGCGGAGGCGCGCGACAACGTCACACGTCTGGCGAGCCACGCGAGCCTCGTCGTGTGGAACGGGGGCAACGAGAACATCTGGGGCTGGGTGGACTGGAAGTGGCGTCCGCGGTTGCGCGGCGCCACGTGGGGCGACGGGTACTACCAGGACCTCTTCCCCTCGATCGTCGCCGAGTTGGCTCCCGCGACCCCTTACTCGCCCGGGAGCCCCTACGGCTTCAGCCGGTACGTGCACCCGAACGACCCCGCGCACGGCACCACGCACATCTGGGACGTGTGGAACCAGGTCGACTACGACGTCTACCGCGACTACCGTCCGCGGTTCGTCTCGGAGTTCGGCTTCCAGGGCCCGCCGGCGTGGTCGACGCTCTTCTCCGTCGTGCACGACGAGCCCGCTGACCCGTACGGCCCGCTGATGCTCGTGCACCAGAAGGCCGTGGACGGCAACGGCAAGCTCGAACGCGGACTCGGCGCCCACATCGCCGTGCCCCGCACCGTCGACGACTGGCACTGGGCCACGCAGCTCAACCAGGCGCGGGCGGTGGCCGCGGGCATCGCCCACTTCCGCTCGCTGCACCCCCTCAACCAGGGCGCGATCGTCTGGCAGCTCAACGACTGCTGGCCCGTGATCTCGTGGGCCGCCGTCGACTCCCACGGCCATCGCAAGCCGCTGTGGCACGCGCTGCGCGCCGTCTACGCCGACCGGTTCGCCTCGTTCCAGCCCCGAGACGGGGGTCTGGTGCTCGCGCTGCACGACGATCACGATGAGGACTGGTCGGGGACCGTCGTGCTGCGGCGGATGACACTCGACGGGGTCGAGAGGGCGCGCGTCGAGCGGCCCGTCCGCGTCGCGGCGCGCTCGGCGACGATCGTCGCGGTGCCCGAGACCCTGGGCACGACCGAAGACCCCGCGCGGGAAGTGGTCGTCGCGGACCTGCCCGGCGGCGAGCGGGCGCTCTGGTACTTCGACGAGGACCCCACCCTCTCGCTCGACCCCGACCCGGTGTCGGTGTCGGTGCGCGCCGTCGCCGGCGGGTACGAGGCGACCGCGGTCGCGCGCGCGGTCGCGAAGGACGTGACGCTGCTGGTCGACCGGGTTCACCCCGCGGCCCGCGTGGATCGCGCCCTCGTCACCCTGCTGCCGGGGGAGTCGGCCATCTTCCGTATCGAGGCGCCCGAGGGCCTCGACGCGGGGGCGTTCGGCCGCGCCCCCGTGCTGCGCTCGGCCAACGACCTCGTGCCCGTCGCGCAGCCCGCGCTGCGCTGACGGCGGCCCCGCGCCGTGCTCCCCCCAACGGAGCGCGGCGCGGGGACCTCAGCGCCAGGTGAGCCAGGCCGCGGGGTTGCGCCGCAGCACGGCGTCGGCGAGGTCGTCGCCGCCCTCTCGGCGCAGACGCGGCACGAAGCGCTCGCCGAGGTAGCGCAGACCGGGGATGCCGCCGTACGCGGCGTACCGCGTGCGCCGGGCGACGTCACCACCCAGGAGGATGCGGTCGGCGGCGCCGGCCCCCGCGGCGCGCACGAGGCAGTCGAGGATGACCGCGTCGGGGTGCTCCCGGGCGCGAGCGGGACCGTCGTAGCCGAGGTAGGCGCCCGCGGCCGCGAGCTCGGCGTGCAGCCCCGGGTCGGGGTTGCGGTCGATGTGGGCGAGGGTCACGCGGTCGGCGGCGACGCCCACGGCATCGAGTGCCGCGAGGGCCTCGAACGCCGCCGTTCCGTGCTCGAGGTGCACCATCACGGGGGCGCCCGTCGCGGCGTGGGCGCGACCCACGGCCTCGATGGTGCGGGCGGAGTGCGCGTCGATGCGCCAGTAGCCGAGGCCCGCCTTCAGCACGCCCGCGCGCACCGCCGGATGGCGCTCGCCGCCGGGCTCGGCCGCCCCCGCGACGAGATCGGCCTCGAACGCGGCGGCCAGCTCGTCGACCCCCGCGGCGAGGAGAGGATCGCCGTCGCGGTAGTGCTCGCGGCGGTGCAGGCCGGTCGTCAGCACCACGGTCACTCCCGTGGCCGCGGCGATGCGTCGCGCGGCCGCGGGGCGGCGCCCAAGCCCCAGAGGGGTGGCATCCACCATCGTCTCGAATCCGGACGCCGCGAACTGGCGCGTCTCCTCGAGCGCGGCGTCCTCGTCGTCGAGCTCGTCGCCGGGAAGGATTGGCGACACCTGGAACAGGTGCTCGTGATAGTCGACGTGCCCCAGCGCCTCGGGGGCGACGTCGCCGCCCGCCGTGCGGACGAAGGGGGTCATGCCGGCACGGGGTGCGCGGGGGTCGCTCCGCGCAGCAGCGCCACCATGTCGGCGACCGCCATGCGCCCCATCCCGTCGACGCCCTCGCGCGTCTGGGCGCCGAGGTGCGCGGTCACCACCACGCGGTCGACGAGGTCGTCGGCCAGCAGGGGGGACGCGGTGTCGCCCACGTTCTCTATCGCGAGGGTGTCGGCGGCGTACGCGGCGACGCGCCCGCGACGCGCGGCGCGCGCCACGGCCTCCTCGTCGACGAGGTCGGCGCGGGCGGTGTTGACCAGCAGCACGGGGCGCTCGTCGGCCGTCAGCCAGCGCTCGTCGATCACCGTCTGGCCGCCGGGTGCGTGTAGTGTCACGACATCGCAGCGGCTCGCGAGACCCGCGACGTCGGTGCGCTCGACGCTCTGGAAGAGCGGATCCGCCGGATCGACCCACGGATCGGCGCCGAGGACGGTGGCACCGAACGCCCGGAGCCGGTCGATGACGAGACGACCGATGCGGCCGAGCCCGACGACCCCGACCGTGAGCGCCGAGAGCTCGCGGGCGGAACGCCCCGACCAGTCGCCGACCCGCACGCGGCGGTCGGCGGCGGGGATGCCGCGCAGGGCGGTGAGCAGCAGCGCGAGGGTGTGCTCGGCCACGGCGGCCGAGTTGGCCCCCGGCGTGTGGGTGACGGGGATGCCGCGCGCGGCGGCCGCGGCCAGGTCGACGTTGTCGACGCCCACGCCGTACCGCGCGATGCCCCGCAGTCGCGGCGCGAGGTCGAGATGCGCGGCCGTGACCGGGCCGGTGCCGGCGATCCAGCCGTCGGCCTCGGCCAGCAGCGGCGCCAGCTCGTCGAGACCGTGCGCGGAGCCGGCCCGCACGAGCCGGTATCCGGCGTCGGCGAGGGCCCCGGCGGCGTCGAACGACCCCGAACCGAACGAGCGCGAGGTCACCAGGACCGTGGCGGTCACGACGGATCCTCACCCGTGTCGGCGGAGTGGCGCATCGCCGCCAGTTCGCTCTTCATGCGCCGCACGGCCGCGGTGTGCTCGGGGGAGCGGCGCAGGGCGACGCCCGTGGCGAGGATGTCGATCACGACGAGGCCGGCGAGGCGGCTGGTCGACGGCGTGTAGACGTCGGTGTCTTCGAAAGTCCGCACGATCAGGGGGATATCGGCGATCTCCGACAGCGGGCTCGTGCGACCGGTGAGCGAGATGACCGTGCCGCCGGCCTTGTGCGCCGCACGCGCGACGGTCAGGGTCTGCTCCGTGTGGCCCGTGTTGGAGATCGCGACGGTGACGCTGCGCGGGCCCGACATGGTGGCGGCGATGAACTGCTGGTGGAAGTCCTCGGGCGACTGGCAAGGCACGCCGAACAGGGGGAACTTCTGCTGCGCGTCCTGGGCGATCACGCCGCTCGCGCCGAAACCGACGAAGAGGATGTCGCTGGCTTCCAGGATCGCGGCGATCGCCTTCTCGACCGCGGCCGGGGCGAGGGTGCGCCGGGCGCGGTCGAGGCTCGAGATGGTGTGGTCGAAGATCTTCTCGGCCACGTCGGCGGGGGAATCGTCGGCGGTGATCGACGAGTGCGTCACCGGCAGGCCGAGGGCGAGGGTCTTCGCCAGCTGGATCTTGAAGTCCTGGAATCCCTCGCAGCCCACGGAGCTGCAGAAGCGCATGACCGTGGGTTCGCTCACCTCGGCGGCCTCGGCGAGACCCGCCATCGTGAACTGCGCGGCGCTGCCCGGATCGTCGAGGACGATCGCGGCGACCCGCTGTTCGGAGCGGCGCAGATGCGGCAGTTGCCGGGTGATGCGCTCGAGGAGGGTGTCGGTGGACTCTTCGCTGGCCGGCTCGACGTCGAGGGTCATCGCGAGCTCCTTCCATGTAGTATGGCTACATCTTAGCGGACTCGCGCTCCCTGGCGGAGTGCCGAAGGGGGACGATGATGTACCGGGAACGGCTGGAACTGACGGACCGCGTCGCGGTGGTCACGGGAGGATCGCGGGGGATCGGCCTCGCGGTCGTCACCGCCCTCGTGGAATTCGGCGCGCGCGTCGTCATCGCCGACGTCCTCGACGAGGCCGGAACGGAAGCGGCCTCCTCGTTCCCCGACGGTCGGGTGTCGTATGTGCACCTCGACGTCACCGACCCGGCCGCGGTCGAGGCGACCTTCGCCGACGTGGCGGAGCGTCTCGGATCCGTCGACGTGCTGGTCACCTCGGCGGGGATCGCCAATCACCAGCCCTCTCTCGAGCTGGAGCGCGAAACCTGGGACCGCGTGCTCGCGGTCAACGCCACCGGCACCTTCTGGTGCGCACGCGAAGCGGCGCGCCACATGGGCGAGTGCGGCGGATCCATCGTCGCGATCGGATCGATGTCGGGCGAGCTCGCCAACGCTCCCCAGCGCCAGGCGGCCTACAACGCGTCGAAGGGCGCGGTGCACCTCGCGGTGAAGTCGCTGGCCGTCGAGTTCGCCGAGCAGAACATCCGCGTCAACGCCGTCGCCCCCGGCTACGTCGGCACCGACCTGACGAAGCAGGGCGTGCCCGACGAGTGGTGGGACGACTGGGTGCGCCGCACCCCGATGGGCCGGCTCGGTGCCCCGGAGGAGATCGGGTCCCTGGTGGCGTTCCTCGCCTCCGACGCGGCGTCGTACATGACCGGTTCCGTGGTGCTGATCGACGGCGGCTACGCCGCCTGGTGACCGTGTGGCGGTCACCGACCCCCGCCGGTCTCACCCGAGGAACGACACCGGAAGCTCGGCGACGGGGAGACCCGAGGCGGCGATGAGCCGCTCGACGGCGGCGTGCTGCGCGTCGGGGGCGGTCACCTGAACGGTTTCGACCCCGTCGATGGGCGTGCCGCCGCCCCCGTACGAGAAGAAGGTGACGTCGTGGTCGTCGATGAGCGTCGTGAGGAGGGCGTGATAGGCGGCCGCTTCGCCGGGGCGGATCTCGACGCCGAGCTGCGACCCACCGACCTCGACGGGCATCGACGGGGCGGCCCCGGCCGCGTCACGGAGCGTGTCGGCGTGGGCGACGAGAGGCAGCAGCTGCGCCACGCCGGGGCCGTCGAGGGACGAGAGCGCGAACCGCCCGGTATCCCACACCGCAGCTTGGATGATGTTCCCCGGGGCGACACGACCGATCTCCGACGCCACGGACTCGAGGTCGAACCCGACTTCCGGGCACCCGCGCCCCTCGCCCGTGTAGGCCGTGACGCGGGTGCCACCGCCCACGTCGAGGTCGAACCCCCACTTCACGGGCTCCGAGTAGGTGCTCGCGCACGCGACATCGCGAACCGCGGTGAACGCCGACACGTCGCCGGTCACCTGCATCCACGACGACGGGTTCACGAACAGCGGCGCCTCGACCCACCGCTGCTTCTGCACGTCGGTCACCCCGGGGACTGCCGAGACCTCCGCGGCCAGGGCGTCGAAGGCGGCGTCGGGGCGATCGAAGCGCGTCTCGTCGATCATCCAGCCGAACAGCAGCAGTGCCGCGCCGCCCGTGGCGATCGCGCCGACGACCGCCGCTGCGACCCCGATTCGGGTGCCTGTGGTTTTCGGCATCGCCCGGCCCCCCTGTCGTTCGCGGTCGACGGTAGCGCCGTCGGGTGAACGCGACGCGAACGGGAGGGCGTCCCGCCTCTCAGCCCTGCGTCACTCGCACCTCGTGGGTTCCGGCACCGACGCGGCGGTGCAGTCCCGGGAGTTCGATCTCCGCGGTCACCCCGACCGGCACGGTGCACGCGAGAACGACCTCGTCGCCCTCGAGATGCCACGCCACCGACAGCTCGCCGTAGGGCGTGCGCACGGCCGCCTCGGCGCGGTCGAGCGACGTGCCGATGACGCGCGGGGCGATGTGCGCGCGCCGCCAGCCCGGCTCGAGCGGGGAGAGTCCCGCGACGTCGGCGTATAGCCAGTCGTCGAGAGTTCCGAGGAAGTAGTGGCCGCGCGAACGCGACTCCTCCTTCCAGTGCTCCCAGAGCGAGGTGGCGCCCCGCTCCACCCAGAACCCCCAGCTCGGGAAAGTGGTCTGCAGCGCCACCCCGACCGCGGTCTCGACGTGGCCGTAGCGGGTGAGCTGCGGGAGGAGGTGCTTGGTGGCCAGGGCGCCGGTGGAGAGGTGGTGGTCGCGATCGACGACGTCGCGCGCGAGACGGTCGGCGGCGGCCCGCCGGTCGCTCTCGGGCAGCACGTCGAAGGCGAGCGCGAGCACGGTGTGCGCCTGGCGGTACCCGGCGTCGCCGGCCCCGCGTACCTCGCCGGTGGCGGCATCCCAGAACTCTTGGACGAAGGCGCTGCGCGCGGCGGACGCGGCCGTGCGCCACTCGTCGTCGTCGTGGCCCAAAACCCGGGCGATCTCCGCGGCGGCGTCGCACATCGCGATGACGAACGCCGTCGCCGCGATCCGTGTGTCCTCCGGGGCGTTGCCGCCGCCGGCATCCGTCTCGGGGCTGACCCAATCGCCCAGGGTGGTGTCGGACAGGCCGTCGACCGAACGGGCGATCTCGAAGCGCAGGTAGTCCCGCGCGTCGGGCCACACGTCCGCGAGCACGCGCTCGTCTCCGCGCTGGCGGTAGATCTCCCACGGCACGAGCAGCAGCGCCGAATGCCAGGTGGGGGCGGGCGACCAGTCCATGTGCCACCCGCCGTGCGGGGCGATGACCTCGGGCGCTCCCGCGCCGTGGCGCGAGGCCGCGATGTCGTCGGACCACTTCGTGAGCAGCTCGTGGACGTCGAGGTTGAGCAGCATCATCTCGGCGCCCACCATGCCGTCGCCCGTCCAGCCGTTCTTCTCGTACTTCGGGGTGTCGGTGGGCAGCCCGTGGAGGTTGTTCAGGATGGTGCGGACGGTGAGCTCGTGCAGCGTGTCGAGCAGGGGAGACGAGCTGGAGAAGCGGCCCGTGCGCGGCGCGCGGGTGTGCACGACGCGCGCCCGCAGCGCGGGGAGCGTTCGCGCGCGCACCTCCACGTGCTGGAAGCCGTACCAGGTGAATCGCGGATGCCAGCGCACCGGCGCGTCCGCGAGCGTCAGGCGCACGGTCTGGAACCGCCCGTCGAAGTACCCCTTCTCGTCGTCGTAGTTGGGCGTGCCGTCGGCGCGCAGCGTCTCGCCGAAGCGCAGCTCGACGACGGCTCCGTCGTCGGCCTCGGCGGCGACCTCGACCCAGCCGGCGATCACCCGGGGGAACGACACGACCCACCGGTCCGCGGCGAGGGCCGTCACCGACACCGGCTCGAGCAGCTCGCCCTCGACGATCGGGGGCTGGCGCTGGGGCACGGGACGCCCCCGGGGGCCGTCGACGACGGGAGCCGGCATCCACTCCCCGTCGTCGAACGTGGCGGTGCTCCAGTCGGGGCGTTCGCGTCGCGCGTCGTGGTCCTCGCCGGCGTAGAGGTCGTCGAGGAGCGTCGGGCCGGATGCCGTGCGCCAGTCCGCTCCGCTCACGACGACCCGCTCGCCGCCCGCGCCGCGCACCACGAGCAGCACCCGCGCGCAGGGCTCGGCGTGCCAGGGGGCCCGTTCCCAGTCCCAGGTGTTGCGCCCGCGCATGCCGTAGAAGCCGCGGCCCAGCTCGAGCCCGAGGGCGTGCCGCCCCGGTTCGAGACGATCGGTGACGTCGACGACGGTGTACTGCGCCGTCACGTCGTAGTCGGTGAAGCCGGGGCCGAGCACGCCGTCGTCGACCGGTCGCCCGTCGAGCTCGACGCGCGCGAGCCCGCCGGCGGCGACGACGAGGAACGCCTCCTCCACCTCGTCCTCGATCTCGAAGGTGGTCCGCAGCAGCGGTGCCGCGATGGCCTCGGGGGGTCCCGCCACGAAGAGGGCCCCGCGCCAGTCGCCGTCGGTCACGGCGGTGACGAACGAGCCCGAGGCGACGGCGTCACCCGCGGTCGTCGTGACGACGACCGTCCAGGAGTAGCGCCGGAGCGGCCGCAGCGCGGGGCCCTCGTACGCGACGTCGACGCTCCGGTCGGAGTCGACGCGGCCGGTGCTCCACACGGTGCCGTCGCGGTCGGCGACGGTGAGGCGGTACGACAGCTGTCGCGCGCCGGGCACATCGCTGCGCAGCACCCACCCGAAGCGCGGAGCGCCGTCCACGCCGACCGGGTCGACCGTGTGATCGACCGTCAGGTCGCCGACGGCGATCATGCGCGCACCTGCAGCTCGGCGCGCTCGGGGGCATCGGCCCAGGTGCGGTCAAGGGCGGCCTCGACGTCGGGGTGCGCGGCGAGGAAGCGACCCAGCGCGACGGGGCGGTCCTGCGGACGCGTCTGCTTCTGGTTGATCTCGCCCAGCAGGCTCCAGCGGCGGTCGCCGAGCTGCCTCGGCTCGCCGGGGGCGTCGAGGTAGGACGTGTAGTCGAAGACCTCGACCTCGTCCCCCACCCGGACGACGCCGAGGCGGAAGTCGGCGGTCATGAACCAGGTGACGGTCTCCCCGGCCCGCGAGCCCTGCACCCCCGACCCCGACTGCTGCAGGAGGTACGCCAGGTTGTCGTTGTCGGGGTGCCGCCGCCGCCACTCTTCGCCGAAGTCCCCGATCGTCGTCACCTCGAGGTCGGTCCAGGTCTCGTGGATGCCGCGCAGCCAGCCGACCCACGCGTCGAGGGTGGTCGGGTCGTGCTCCAGGCCCCGCGCCACCTCGCTGATCTCGTAGTTCACGGTCAGCCAGCCCAGGCCGTTGCGCTGCACGTTGCGGTCGTTCAGGTGCGCCGCGCTCGTCGCGTACAGCTCGCGCAGCGCCTCGGAGCGGGGGAGGCGATGCAGCGTTTCGATGGGGCCGAGGCCGAGGCGCGAGTTGAACGCCGACGACATGCCCGCACCGCGCGCGGCGACGAGGTCGACCGTCCATCCGTCGAGCTGCACGGCGTCGACGCGGTCCTCGCCGCGCCCGGGGACGAGGAAGTTCTCCCGCGAGGGGTAGTAGGGGTACGCGAGCGAGCCGTCGCCGTCCTGGAGGTCGATGTCGAACTGGCTCCAGATGTTGCCCTGGACGGTGCGGATGCCGAGGTCACGGGCGCGCGAGATGTTCTCGGCCGCGAGGAAGCCGGCGACGAGCGAGGTGGTGGCCCGGTCGAAGGACGCGTGCAGCAGATCGACGGCATCCGAGATGTCGCGGGCCACGTCGTCGCGCGAGCCGTAGAGGTTGGCGAAGAAGCCGCCCGGGACGAAGGTGACGTCGTCGCCATGCTCCGCGGCGATGCGGGCGAGGGTGCGACGGATGTCACGGTAGCGGGGCGAGTCGTCGGTGAGCGCTCCCCACGAGAGCGCCCACGTGAGTCGCGCGTCGGGCACGGCGCCGCGCACGGCATCCGAGAAGCGCTCCACGAGGGCGGCGGAGTGCAGGGGCGTCTCGTCCTCCCACAGGGAGCGGTCGCGCGTCGCCTCGATCTGGTGGCGTCGCACGATGGTGTTGATGGTGAGCCGGCGGCCGATCGACGTCGAAGGGGAGTCCATGAGGCACCACCCTAGGAGGGGGAGACGGAATTCGCGTAGTCTGACTAGCAATTCTTCCCTGAATTGCCGCCATCTTGCGCGTCGAGCTACCGCTTGTCGTGATTCTGTGTAGTATCGCTACCGACGTACTCCGGTCGCAGCGACGTGACCGGCGATCACTGAAGATGAGGGGACGAGCCATGACGAAGTGGCTGAAGCAGACGGCGATCGCAGCCGTCACGTTGACGACGGTGGGCTTGCTCAGCGGGTGCGCGGGAGGCTCGAGCGGCGGCCCGACCGAGCTCAGCTTCCTGATGTGGGGCGACGGGGGCGACACCCAGACCGCCTACGAGGATGTCATCGCGAAGTTCGAGGATGCCAACCCCGACATCGCGGTGAACGCCGAATTCTTCAACACGAACGACTACGACAACATCCTCAAGACCCGCCTCTCCGGCGGTGCGGGACCCGACGTCTACGGCTTCGACCTCGGCAACATCAAGACCTTCGTCGACGACGGCTTCGCCGCCGACCTCTCCGACGGCGGCGAGAGCTACCTCTCGAAGCTGACCCCGGAGGCGGCGAAGGACAGCCAGCGCGAGGGCGGCACGTACAACCTCCCGATCTCGCTCTCGGGCAACGGCATCATCTACAACAAGGCCCTCTTCGCGCAGGTCGGCATCACCGAGACGCCCACCACCTACTCCGAACTGCTCGCCGACTCGAAGAAGCTCTCCGACGCGGGCGTCATCCCCTTCGCGATGAGCGCGCAGGACAACTGGTGGCCGCAGTTCATCGTCTACTACGCGCTCGCGGAGCACGGGGCCAACGAGGAGCTCGGCGAGCAGATGGCCGCCGGCGAGACGACGTTCTCGCAGAGCGACGCCTGGGCCGAGTCGCTCGACGTGGTGCGCGACCTGACGCCGTACTACATGCCCAATCCGGTCGGCACGAGCCAGACCGCCGCGCAGTCAGCGTTCCTCGGCGGGCAGGCGGCGATGTTCCCCGCCACCTGGATCCTCTCGGACGCCCGTGAAGCCGGACTCGACCTGGGCTACATGAACTTCCCGACCGTCGACCAGCCGAGCGACGACCTCTGGGGCACCTACCAGGTGCGGTTCGGGGTCAACCCGAACAACGGCGACGCCAAGCTCGCGGCGTCGCAGAAGTTCCTGGACTTCTTCCTGCAGGACGACACCTACTCAGAGTTCCTGACCAAGGTGAAGCTGTTCCCGACCACCGAGGGCGTCGAGATCGGCGCCGACGTCGACCCGCTGTTCCCCGACATGCAGGCCGCGTGGGAGGGCAAGACCTTCGTGGCGGCGTTCTCGCCGACCGACCCGAGCATCCAGGATGCGCTGCTCGTGGGTCTGCAGAACATCATCAGCGGTCAGAAGAGCACCGAGCAGGTGCTGGGCGACCTCGACCTCGCGCTCGAGCAGTACCGCGCCAACAACCGCTGAACATCCGAACCGCCTCGCTCGGGAGCCCCGAGCGGGGCGGTTCCTTTCTCGAAAGGCGCTCCCATGCCCCGTTCCCTGACCCTGACGGCCGCGTCCGTACTGGCGGGCCTCGCCTTAACATCCCTCACCGGATGCCAGTCCGCGTCGAGCGACCACACCACCCTGAGCTTCCTCATGTGGGGCGACGGGGGCGACACCCAGAAGGCCTACGAGACGGTCATCGACGCGTTCGAGGCCGAGAACCCCGGCATCACCGTGAACGCGGAGTTCGTCAACACGAACGACTACGACAATGTCCTCAAGACGCGCCTCTCCGGCGGCGCCGGTCCCGACGTCTACGGGTTCGACCCGAAGAACCTAACCGATTTCGTCCGCGACGGCTTCGCCGCCGACCTGTCGGGAGCGGACTTCTTCTCGCGCCTCGACGAGGCCGCGGCGCAGGAGGCCCGCCGCGGGGCGGAGGGGGATGCCGCGTATTCGGTGCCCATCTCGCAGTCGGGCAACGGCATCGTATACAACACCGCGCTGTTCGCCCAGGCGGGCATCACGGAGGTGCCGCAGACCTACACGGAGCTGAAGGCCGCGGCCGAGAAGCTGTCGGCGGCGGGCATCACGCCTCTCGCGATGAGCGCGCAGGACAGCTGGTGGCCGCAGTTCATCGCGTACTACGCGATGGCGCAGCACGTCTTCCCCGACGATCCCGGTGCGATCGAGGAATTGCTCGCCGGGGAGAAGACCTTCGCGGACATCCCCGGCTACGCCGCGTCGCTCGAGGTCGTGAAGGACCTCGTCCCCGCGTACATGCCCGATCCGCTCGGCACGAACCAGTCCGCCGCGAAGTCCGCCTTCCTCACCGGTCAGGCGGCGATGTTCCCGGCGACGTGGATCCTCTCCGACGCGCGCGCGGCGGGTGTGGAACCCGGCTACATGAACTTCCCCACGCTCGACGCCGATGTCGCCGACATGTGGGGCAGCTACCTCGTCGCGTGGGGGATCAACCCGGGCAACGACCGCGTCGAGGCCGCCGAGAGCTTCATCGACTTCTTCTTCCAGGACGAGGTGTACACCGACTTCCTGACCTCGGTGAAGGCGTTCCCCACGACCGAGGGCATCGATGTCTCCGCGAACGACCCGCTCTTCCCCGCCATGACGGCGGCCTGGGAGGGGAAGACCTTCCGCCCCGTCGTGATCCCGGCCCACCCCCAGCTGCAGGAGACGCTCCTCGTGGGGATGCAGAACCTCATCGCGGGGCGGAGTGACGTGGACACCGTGATCGGCGACCTCGACGCAGCCCTCGTCGAGGTCCGCGCGAACGCCGACTGAGCTGCGACGGGGCGCCGGTCGAGCCGGTACCCCCGGCATCCACCTCCGTCATCTCGTGTTCGGGGCGCGATTCTCCGTTCGGGGCGAGTGTCTCGCGCCCCGAGGGCCAGAACGCGCCCCTCACCGTCGATGGGGGAGGGAGGGCGCCCGAGCGGGACGGTAGCGCGGCTACGCGAAATGGTGCATTCATGCATGGATGCCGCATCCGCAGCGTCGGAATCATCCACAACATGTAGTATGGCTACACAACGAGAACGAGGATGTGCTTGTGACCTCCCTGCTGACGATCGCCGACGATCGCACCACCGCGACGTTCGACCCCGAGACGGGCGGACTGCTC
>Ga0065721_10050867_pt1 | contig 17417 bp, 16 predicted proteins | sample Mesricmetagenome_FD_59108 | JGI IMG/M metagenome (GOLD analysis project Ga0065721, IMG submission 59108) | Mesophilic microbial community from rice straw/compost enrichment Sample: eDNA_1 v2 (version 2) | ecosystem: Engineered > Solid waste > Grass > Composting > Bioreactor | place: USA: Davis... | reverse complement strand
AGCCATCGCACCGTCGCCGGCCAACACAAAATGAAGTGGGAGATTTTCCTTGCGGGCAGCATCGGCGCAGCCAATGAAATGGTGCAGTCCGTTTGCCATACCCAATGCGCCAATGTATGAGATTACAAATTTCCCACGTACGTCAAAACGTTCCTCAAGCTTTTCTGACTTCTCTTCAGGTATGTAGAATTCGGTATCGGCCATATTGGGAATAACATCGATTGTTTTTCCCGGAACCTTTGCAGCAATTGCATCACGAATCGGTGCGGACAATGCGACGATGGAGAGAGCCTTTGAGTATATCTCCTTTTCTATCCAGTAGGAAAGGCTCGTTAGAATCTTGTTCTTCAGTAAACCCAAACCGATCGGCGCATCGGGCCAGAGGTCACCGACTTCAAAGACATAGGGGACGCCATACCTCCAACGAATGATTTGCGCCGCCATTCCTGTTGTCAGGGGTGTCGAGATAGCATAACAGAGATCGGCATCGCGATATTTCCCGGCAACATTTACTGCGTTCCACGTAAATTTCAGGAACGACCATATTCGCTGGTAAAAACCAAAACGGTTATCGTAAGGGATTGGGAGGTAGTGGACTTTTATTCCTTCTAAGTCCGCAACGAGGTGGTTTAGCTGGTTGTGTGCAGTGATAACGACAACTTCGAACCCGTTGTCGGCAAGTGCTTTGGCGAGGTAATACGAACGAATTGCACCTCCGGTTCCTGGAGTCTTGAAGTGCTGGTGAAGGATAAGAGTCTTCACGACTAGCCCATCGTAGTTTCAGATTGGCCTAGCGATGAGTAACCGACTTCGAGTAGTCCAAAATCTTTTCGATAGTGGATTCGGATGGCTGCATCATCGCTGCGTCAAGATCTTTCAGGGTTTCACGGACCTCGTTGTACAGGGCTCTGAGGTCGCTGTCGCGGAGGAGAGCTCGGTTAATCTGGTTGTTCTCCTCCTCCGTAGTCTCGTGGTATAAATACCTGATTAAGTCTGTCTGGGTAAACGTTTTTATCATAGGCTCTGTTTTTCGTCATTTTCTTGCGCAGATTGATCAACGCATATCGCATCCTGCCCAGAGCCGTATTAATACTGACGCCTGTGCGGTCGGCGATTTCCTGAAAACTCATATCAAAGTAGTGCCTCATAATGAGCACGTGCTTTTGTTCTTCTGGCAACTCCCGGATATAATCCCGAAGTCTGGACCGGGTCTCTTTAAACATCTGTTTTTCCTCGGTGGATTCCTCTGCGAAATCCAGGGAGTTGAACAGCTTGCTGCCATCTTCAAGAACTACCTCGGGGTAACGCTTCTCTTTTCGGAAGTGGTCGATCGCAAGGTTGTGCGCAATGCGACTAATCCACGGGAGAAACTTTCCCTCTTCGTTATAACGACCACCACGGATTGTGTTGATTGCTTTAACGAAGGTTTCCTGCAAAAGATCTTCGGCGATGTACCGATCCTTTACAATCAGGTATATGGCGGTATAGATTTTCGATTTGTGTCTGCACAAGAGCACTTCGAAAGCATCTTCGTTACCGTTTCGATAGAGCGACACGAGCTGGCTGTCGCTTAATCCTTTCTCTATCATTCTGTTTCACATTTAGGTAACGTAAACGTTTCGCTCGATATTGTGCTGGTTTTGGTGGAGAATTCGGATTGAAAAGGTATGTAAAAGACCTGAAACGGCAAAAAATTTTTTAGAAAAATCTTGCCTTCTACCCAAAATCTTTGGGTATTTGTCGCATATTCTTTGTGCAGAATTCTTTCTATGGCAGTAAGCAAGAAGAGAGTAATCAAGAGTCTTGAAAATCTTTCGGATGACTTGCGGAACTTAATGAGGGATCAATATCCCAACGGTTATGAAGGTAGTATTACCCGAATTACCAACGCAAAAAAGGAACCTATCTTCGTATTCCCTCTGGAGACAGAGGACGCCACTTACCTGATCAAGGTACCCGCCACTAAAAACAGCGACGGAGAGTACGATGTCGAAGCAAATCCGGAGTCCGAATTTGACAAGGGCGACGACGCAGGCGACGACGACTTCGGCACAGACGACGCTTATGGAGCGGCCGGTGATGACGACGATTACGAAGACGAGGGACCCCGCAAGAGCCGGGAGGCGAGCTACGATCCCGACTTCGACAACTAAGGCTCCGAAGATTATCGAACCAGCACACCATCCGTACCGATGGTGTTTTTTTATTCTTTGGAGATTACGTTCCAGCCGGACGGGACTAAATCTTTATCACAAAAAGTTTGTTAGAAGCAGGTACTTAATCGACGGAAAAAAAAGACGTGAATCAAACACTCGCAACAAACGACGCCTGGCTGGATGAACTCGACCCGCGTGAATACATAATCATTAAGCGGTCTCGGGTTAACAATCTGAAGAATCTCAGCGTCGCCATTCCAAGAAATAAACTGGTTGTCATAACCGGCCTTTCCGGTTCGGGGAAATCCTCGCTTGCTTTCGATACACTTTTCGCAGAAGGTCAACGAATGTATGTCGAGAGCCTGAGTTCGTATGCGCGCCAGTTTCTCGGACGGATGGAAAAACCGGACGTAGACTACATCCGTGGCGTATCGCCCGCCATCGCCATCGAGCAGAAAGTCAACACGCGTAATCCCCGGTCGACTGTAGGGACCGCGACAGAAATTTATGATTACCTGAAACTACTTTTTGCCCGAGTTGGTAAAACCTACTCGCCAGTTAGCGGCCGTGAAGTAAAGCGCGATACAGTCACGGGAGTTGTTAACGCAATCAACAGCCTGCCGCAAGGCACACGCGTTATGATCTCATGTCCGGTCCGTATAAAGAGAGGACGCAAGATTGCGGACGAACTGAACCTCCTCCTCAGCAAGGGTTTCGCAAGAGTACTCCTAAACGGTGAGGTCAAGTTCATTGAAGAACTGCTCAACCCGCCCGCCGACGGGAAGAAAAAGAAGTCGACGAAGATCTCCGGCGACCTTGAGATTCTGATTGATCGGGCGTCCGTAAATCCCGACGACGAAGACACGACATTCCGCCTTGGCGATTCGGTCCAAACCGCCTTCTTCGAGGGCGAAGGCGACTGCTACGTGTACTCGGAAGTCGCCGGTGGTGGATCTTTCAATCGTGTTGCCTACTCCGACCGTTTCGAACTTGACGGCATGACTTTCACCGAACCGTCAATCAACTTCTTTAGCTTCAACAACCCTTATGGTGCATGCCAGACGTGTGAAGGGTTTGGCAAAGTCCTGGGGATCGACGAAGATCTGGTCATTCCGGATAAATCTCTTTCAGTCTATGAAGGTGCGATCGCTCCATGGCGAACGGATTCAATGTCAGATTGGTTGAAACCTCTTCTGAAGAATGGCATCAAGTTCGACTTTCCAATTCACCGCCCATATAGTGAGTTGACTCGGGAGCAGCGCGAATTGCTTTGGCAGGGAAACGAATACTTCGACGGCATCAACGATTTCTTCAAACATCTGGAGTCAAAGTCCTACAAGATTCAGTATCGCGTGATGCTTTCTCGGTACCGCGGAAGGACTGACTGCCCTGACTGCCGGGGTACGCGCTTGCGAAAAGATGCGCAGTTCGTGAAGATCGCCAATACATCGATCACCGACCTCGTGCTGATGCCGATAGAAGAAGCGTTGGAATGGATTGAAAAGCTCAAGCTCACTCCATACGAACAAAAACTTTCGGAAAGGATATTGACCGAGATTCGAACCCGACTGTCGTACATGGTTAAAGTCGGACTCGGCTATCTCACACTTAACCGCGTGACCGCCACACTCTCGGGTGGAGAATACCAGCGGATCAAACTCGCGACTTCACTCGGAAGCGCGCTAGTCGGTTCGATGTATGTTCTCGATGAACCCAGCATCGGTCTTCATCCCCGCGATACGGCGAGGATGGTGGAAGTTCTCAAGTCCCTCCGCGATCTCGGCAACACTGTAATCGTAGTAGAACACGAAGAAGAGATCATGAGGGCAGCGGACCAGATCATTGACATCGGTCCTGATGCCGGAAGTCATGGCGGGCAACTCGTTTTCCAGGGAACCATTCATGACCTCAACGGAAAAGTACAATCGCACACGACAAACTACCTGAGTCATCGCGACAATATTGAAGTACCGCAGCGTCGCCGAAAGTGGAAAGACTCGATCGTTATTCACGGCGCCCGTGAGAACAACCTGAAGAATCTAAAGGTCGCATTCCCACTTGGAGTCCTGACAGTTGTGACGGGCGTGAGCGGCTCCGGAAAATCGACACTGGTTAAGAAGATTCTATATCCCGCCATTGGAAGAGCAACGGGTACAGTAGCGGAAAGCCCCGGAAGATACGACAAACTCGAAGGGGATTTATCCCGGATTACGCAGGTCGAATTTGTAGACCAGAATCCTATCGGGAAGTCATCGCGGTCGAATCCCGTGAGTTATGTGAAGGCATACGATATCATTCGTCAACTTTTCGCCGACCAACACCTCGCGCAGACGAGGGGCTACAAACCCTCGCACTTCTCGTTCAATGTTGAAGGTGGTCGATGCGACACTTGCCAGGGCGAAGGGGAGATAAAAGTCGAGATGCAGTTCATGGCCGATATCTTCCTCAAGTGTGAGAGCTGTCACGGCAAGCGCTTCAAACAAGAGATACTCGAGGTTGAGTACAACGGAAAGAATATCGCTGACGTTCTCGACCTGACTGTGGAAGAGGCTCTCGAATTCTTCAAAGACAAGAAGAATGTTCGCGATAAGATACAGCCGCTTTATGACGTCGGCCTCGGTTACATCAAACTCGGCCAGTCTTCCAATTCCCTTAGCGGTGGAGAGGCACAACGGGTGAAGCTCGCATCATTCCTCGGAAGGAATACTGGTGAAGGAAATATCCTTTTCATCTTCGACGAACCAACGACCGGTTTGCACTTTCACGACATTTCGAAACTATTGAAAGCTATTAATGCGCTTGTCGATGCAGGTCACAGCGTCGTCGTCATCGAACACAACCTTGAGGTGATCAAATGCGCGGATTGGATTATCGATCTCGGGCCTGAAGGCGGGGAAAAGAACGGGGGGAAACTTCTCTTTACTGGAACGCCTGAAGACATGGTCAAGAAGGCCAAGGGGTACACCGCTGAGTTTCTAAAGACGAAACTCTGACTTGACTTCGTGATTACATCGCACTCCTCCCCTTCCATCGCCCACTCTTCATGTAGTAGTACGCCATGGAGAACATCGAGAGCCAGTACACCCACTCGGAAGCCCAACCCCACGTGATGGGCAGTTGGTAGTACTCGAGTACCAGGTAAACGTAGATCACGTAGATAAACAGTGTCACTATTTCAATCCAGAGATTGACCGTGGTTTGTCCTGTACCCGTTACAGCATTCAGCCACACGGGTCCGAATGACATCATCAACAGGGCAACGGAGATGACACGAACAACGGGTATCGCCTCCCTGGTAAAGGATTCATCCTGACCGTAGAATGAAAGAAACCATTCTGGCCAAATGTTCAGACAGATCGCAAGCACGAGCGAAATCAAAAAGCTGCAGCGAACTATCTTCATGACGAGCGACATCACATCGTCCTCTTTGCCCTGACCGATGATGTTGCTTACCATCGTGCTTGTGGTGGCAGCAAAAGCCCACGAAAAAATTCCGAAGAGTCCGAATATGTTCCTCATCGTGTTGGAAACCGCGAGCGCCCTCTCGCCGTGGTGTTCAATGAGAATGTAGAAATACTCCCAGGTCGCGATGCTGATAGAGAACTGCGCGATCAATGGTGACGACTTCACAACAATAAGTTTTCCCAATGAGCTATCCCAGCGGACGTCATCGAACAACGAGAAGCGTTTGTGCATTCCCTTCGCATGGATGACCGCGTAGATCACGATTAGGCCTGTAGCCTCCGCGATAATCGACGCATAGGCGGCACCGTTGAATCCAAGTTGTGGCAGGCCAAGTTTGCCATATATCAGCCCATAGTCGAGGACGATATTCGTGACAGTTTCAGCCAGCGTACCCCAAACAAGAAACCGTGTTTGATTCGTCCCTACCAGCAAGGCATTCCGCATGACGTAGAGATAGAGAACAGGCAATCCCCATATCCGGAGTCGCAGGAACTCGATCGACATCTCAGCGATGCGCTCGTCGTGAATCGCCGCACGCAGAATTGGCGGTGATATCGCATAAGTAATAAACACACCGATCGCGGCGACCGCCAGCGCGATCCAGATACCGTGAAAGAAGATTCGTCCGATTTCCTTGGGAAGGTTCTGACCTGCCCTCCGGGCGATTAGAGCCTGGAGACCGTTATTGAGTCCGTTTCCGACGACAGCAAAAATGAGATAGTAAACTCCGGTGATTCCCGCGACAGCAAGTTCGAGTTGGCCTAGGCCCCCCAGGAAGATGTTGTTGGTGATGAAGTTTATCTGAGGGACAAGGATCGCCAGTGAAATTGGCATTGCCAATTTCAGAATCGCCTTATAACCCGTGGATAGTTGCAGTTCACGGTCCACCATATTAAATGATGCCTTGCGCCACCATGGCTTTCGCTACCTTGACGAATCCAGCGATGTTTGCGCCTACGAGGTAGTTGCCGGGTTTGCCGTATTCTTCGGCGGCGGCGAGACATGCGTCGTGAATGTTCTTCATGATGAGGTGAAGACGGTCATCAACTTTTTTCGCCGGCCAATAGGACCCAAGGTAGTTCTGAGTCATCTCGAGTCCCGACGTAGCAACCCCACCCGCATTCGCAGCTTTCCCAGGAGCATACACCACGCCGTTATCAATCAGGATATTAATTCCTTCAATGGTTGTCGGCATATTTGCACCTTCGGCAACAAGCTTCACTCCATTTCTCACCAGGTTGTTGGCGTCTTTGCCATTCAACTCATTCTGAGTCGCACATGGGAATGCGCAATCCGCCTTTATGCTCCACATCGGATTGTGGTCCAGGTTACGATCGAGTTCATAGTACTCAACCCCTTTCACCAGCGAAGCATATTCCTTCAGGCGGCCGCGCTGGATATTCTTCACGGTTTTCAGTGTTTCCAGCTTGGAAGGTGTGAAACCTTCCGGGTCGTAAATATATCCGTTGGAGTCGGACGCGCTGACGACGCGACCACCGAGTTGCATAATCTTGTCAATCGTGTACTGAGACACGTTGCCCGATCCCGAGACCAGGCAAGTCTTGTTATTGAACGACTCTCCGGCACTCTGAAGCATGTTGGCGGCGAAGTATATCAGTCCGTAGCCGGTTGCCTCGGTGCGGATAAGACTTCCTCCCCAACCAATGCCCTTACCCGTGAGAACACCCGTGAATTCGTTCTTGATCTTCTTGTAAGCACCAAACAAGTAACCGATCTCGCGTTCGCCCACGCCGATATCGCCTGCGGGAATGTCAAGCCGGTGATTGATGTGACGGGCCAACTCACTCATGAATGACTGGCAGAACTTCATCACTTCGTTATCAGACTTTCCCTTCGGGTCAAAGTCACTGCCACCCTTTCCGCCTCCAAGAGGAATGCCGGTCAGTGCATTCTTGAAGGTCTGTTCGAATGCAAGGAATTTGAGAATACTGCGATTGACCGATGGGTGAAAACGCAATCCTCCCTTGTAGGGTCCGATTGCGCTGTTCATCTGCACTCGATAACCACGATTTACCTGTACCTCACCTTTATCATCGAGCCAGGTGACGCGGAATGTGATCAGCCGCTCAGGCTCGAGCATACGTTCCAGGATTTTGAACTTGACAAACTCGGGGTTCTTCTCCAACGCCGGCGCGATAGAGGTGATAACCTCCTCGGCAGCCTGAAGGAATTCGGGCTCGTTGGGGTTCCGTGTTTTAACGATTTCAATTATTTCTGCTGGATTCATGACCCTTCGGTAGTAAAAGGGCCGCAAGTTAATCCAGAAAGCTTTACCTTAAAAACCTTCGGACAGGTCCCGGGCCATTCCTTCTTCGGCTGGGATCCATCGCCCGGATTTCACTATGCCCCGAAAAATCTCTTACTTGTATCCCTGTTTTAGAGAAGCCTTAACAATTTCAATATGCGAAAGAAGAAGATCGCGATACTCGGTGGCGGTAACCTCGGAGGTGCTATCGCAGAGGGACTGATCAAAAGTCAGTTTGTATCCGCCGAGCAGATAACGGTGACCCGTCGCCATGTCGACGCACTCAATCACCTCAAAGCCCTGGGTGTCACCGTAACCAGTGAAAACGACACAGCTATTGAAAATAGCGACGTGATTATCGTTTCACTCAAGCCCTACAATGTCAGGCAAATATTGGAGGGGGTGAAGAAATCCTTTGACCCGTCGAGACATATTCTCATCAGCGTCGTTACCGGAGTGTTGCTGAAAGATATTGCTGCAATCGTCGATGGAGGAATGCCCATCTTTCGCGCCATGCCGAATACTGCGATTGCCATCCAGGAATCAGTGACCTGTGTCTGCCACAGCAATGCCTCCGACGAACAAGTTAAATATGTGACTGAACTATTCGATCAGCTCGGCATCACAATACCCATTGACGAAAACCTGATGGATGCAGCCACTGTGCTCGGTGCCTGCGGAATCGCCTATGCGCTCAGGTTTATCAGGGCGGCAACACAGGGCGGCATCGAAATTGGCTTTGACGCGCCAACTGCCAATCTTATTTCAGCGCAGACAGTCAAAGGCGCTGCCGAACTCTTGTTGAAACTCAATCGCCACCCTGAAGAAGAAATCGACAAAGTGACCACACCGAAAGGCTGCACGATCGTCGGATTGAACGAGATGGAACACCAGGGCTTCAGCTCATCCCTCATCAAGGGAATCGGAGCGAGCTACGAAAAAATTGCCAAGTAGACCCTATTGCTGCGCGGGGCTTCGAGCGTAGAAGTAGAGGTATGTGTCCTCTCCTTTGATCTTCTCACTGAGTGTGTAGAATCCGGAAGCATCGCGGTTAAATGCGATTGATTCTCCCTGGGGTTCTTCAACGTATGGAAGAATCTGCGGGCGAGCCTTCAATCCTTCAACGAGAGGCATGCCTTCGATATTCCAGTAGTAGATGTTGTCGTAGTTCTTGAGGAGTACTTCGTTGCCGTCAGGTGATATTGATCCTCCTACAATTTGCTTTAGCGGTAAGGACGTCACTGGAACGGCAGTCAACGTATCACGTATACGCAGGGGAGCTTTCAATTCGTAGACAACTACCGGTTGTTCCCGCTTCGACACCAGGTAAACATTCTTTGTCTTGGGGTGCACCATCAGCGTTTCAGTGTCCTTCTTCGCGTCAGCGAGCCGGACGACGAATGTCTCAAAACGACGAATGGTGATCTCCTTCTTCCCGTCTTCAACCACTGGCTCTTCGAACCGATAGATGTATTTGTACTCATGCCGACCGTTGTTATCTCCGATGTCGCCAACGTATACGTAGTGTTTCCCTTCAACGGGGCCCGGCCCGACTTCGATATCTTCCCAGTCGCGATTCTTCACACCGAGCTTGCACGTCAATTTGATATTCAGGTTCTCGTCAACGAGGTATACCTCCGCCGGATTGTTGCTGTCGTTTACCGTCCAAAGCGCGCCGGGATTTTGTACACTTGCTGCGATACCCGATACTTCGCTAAGTTTTTTGTGCGTAAGTTTTCCAAGCGCGGTTGGAGAAAGAAAGGCATTCGAATCAACTGGCTCGGGTTTGGACTTATAGCAGGAAGTACAGATGAGAGTAAGCAGGCAAAAGGGGAGAAATCGCATAACAAGTCAGTTTCGCGGTCAAATTAAAACACTTTTACGTGCAGAATAAGAAAATGTTGAAAACTGTTCGGTACCAGAAACACCGGCCCGTGCTACCTTTGCAAACATGAGCGAACGCGAGGAAATTATTGATGATCAGGAAGACGGCCTGTTCGAACATCACCGAATCGTCGTGGATAAGGGGCAGGCGCTGCTGCGAATTGACAAGTTTCTAATGGCGCGCATCGCCAACGCTACGCGCACAAAGATCCAGGATGCAATCCACCTCAATTTCATCAAGGTCAACGACAAGACGATTAAACCTAACTATAAGGTACACCCCGGCGACGTCATTACCGTCATGCTTCCTGAACCGCCGCGCGACACGGAGGTCATACCGGAAAACATCCCACTCAACATCGTATATGAAGACGAGCATCTTCTCGTGATCAACAAACCCGCAGGCATGGTAGTACACCCTGCCTATCAGAACTGGACGGGAACCGTGGTCAACGCGCTGGCATATCATTTCCAACAGCTTCCGGAAATGCCGGGAAACGAAGGCAGACCGGGACTTGTCCACCGAATCGACAAGGACACATCAGGACTACTGGTGATTGCCAAATCGGAGCGGGCACTCTCACATCTCGCTAAACAATTCTTCGATCACACAATCGAACGAACTTACTGGGCATTGGTCTGGGGTGTTCCCGAACCGCCGGAAGGGACTATCAACGTACCCGTGGGAAGAAGTCTGAAAGACAGGCGCATTACCGTTGCGTTTCCAGACGGCGACTACGGTCGGCACGCTGTTACACACTATAAGGTTCTCAAAGATCTCCGATACGTTTCTCTCGTAGAATGCAAATTGGAAACCGGCCGAACTCACCAAATCCGGGCACATATGAAATACCTGGGGCACACGCTGTTTAACGACGCGACCTACGGAGGCGACCAGATTCTCAAAGGCACCGTCTTCAGTAAGTACAAACAGTTTGTCGACAACTGCTTCAAGATCATCCCCCGACAAGCGCTTCACGCCAAGACGCTGGGCTTCGTGCATCCCGGCACAGGAAAATGGATGCAGTTTGACTCGACTCTACCTGAAGACTTCGAGAATGTTTTACAGAAGTGGGAAGGATATGTAAAACATCACGATTAAGAGTTGTGTTATCATTCCGTTAACAGTCGCACATCCTCTCAACAAAACCGGTTGATTTCTCGTTATTTGTATTGTCCATCAACCACTAATTCCCATGACACTTGTCAATCGGAAGCAGGAGATCGTACGCTCCATCAGCAACCTAAATGCTGCGCAATCGGAGGAAGTGCTGAATTTCATTAAGGGACTCCTCCACACGCAACACAAAGATCTTTACCAGCAGCATCTCAAGAGCAAAGCAATTCAGGAAATCGGTCAAGCATTGAAGCAAACGCAACCGATATTTTGATGACAACGTCTCTCCGAGACTGTTGATGTTTTATTATATCTTTTCATAGGCAATTGTTGTCCGTCGTGTCTTCATTGCCGTTATATTTAAGCATGAAGAACGCCAGCACGTTATCAAAACTTACTGCGAGTGTACACGCCGGTTCACCGGGTGACCCGCAATTCAAAGGAACAGTCACTCCCATCTTTCCATCTTCCGCATACGATTACGAAGGGATTGAAGGAGCGACCATGTATCCGCGCTATTACAATACTCCCAACAACAAAGCTGTTGCACAGAAACTTGCAGCACTCGAAAATGCTGAGGAAGGTCTTGTCTTCAGTTCGGGAATGGCTGCCATCCTCACGTCAATCTTTACGGTATTGCGAAGTGGCGATCACGCCATCTTCCAAAGCGATCTCTATGGAGGCACTCACAGTGCCATCGTACACGAACTACCGAGGTTTGGAATGACTTACACATTCGTTGATGGGCAGAACTTCGAAGAAGCGATAAGACCTGAAACGCGTCTGATCTACATTGAAACTCCTTCGAATCCAACACTGAAGATCACCGACATCAAAGCAGTTGCAGCGATCGCGAAGAAGCACAACCTACTGACAATGATTGATAACACCTTCGCTTCTCCAGTGAACCAAAATCCAATCGATCTTGGAATTGACATTGTCGCTCATAGCGGAACGAAATACATCGGTGGTCACAGCGACTTATGTTGTGGGGCAGTATTGAGTTCGAAAAAGCTTTGCGCGCAGATTCGCGACAGCGCGCTGCATTTCGGAGGCTCTCTCGACGCGCATACCTGTTGGCTGGTTGAAAGAAGTCTGAAAACAATCGTTCTGCGTGTACGCCAGCAAAACGCGAATGCGATGGCAATCGCCGAGTTCCTTGCCAACGACGAGCACGTGACACGTGTGTATTATCCTGGTCTCCCCAATCACCCCGGTCATGACATCGCGAAAGAACAGATGCCGGGTGGTTTCGGTGGAATGCTTTCCTTCGAACTGAAAGGGGACGCCCACGTATTTATGAGCAGACTTCGCCTGATAAAACGAGCGATCAGCCTCGGGGGTGTAGAAACTACCGTCACTTCGCCTGCAAAGACGTCGCACGTAAAAATGACTGCAGCCGAACGCGCGGCGATCGGTGTAAGCGATCAACTCATCAGGCTTTCAGTCGGCATCGAAGACGCGCAAGATCTCATCAACGACATTAAACAAGCATTTTGATTCTCTATGGTAACTATCCGCCTCGCAGAACGTGAAGACGCCGGCGCGATCATGGAATTCCAACTCGGATTGGCGCTCGAAACAGAGAACACGCATCTTGACAAACTTGTCCTGAGCAAGGGGATCTCCGCCGTGTTCGACGATCCTTCGAAGGGTACATACTATGTAGCGGAATACAACGGAAAGGTAGCCGGTTGTTTCCTCATCACGTATGAATGGAGTGAGTGGCGTAATGCCACCATTTGGTGGTTACAGTCCGTTTACGTCAGTGCTCCTTATCGCGGGTCCGGCGTATTCCGGCATATGTACAAGCATATTATGGAGATGATTGCCAATGATTCCACTGTTGCCGGGCTCAGGCTATACGTAGACAACACCAACGAGCGAGCACAGAAAGTCTACAAGTCTTTGGGCATGAACGGCGATCACTATCACGTGTTCGAAAAAATATTGAGGTAGACTTATTCTACCTCAACGATCATTTCTATCTCGATTGCAATGTTGGATGGAAGTGCGTTCGTGCCAAGTGATGTACGGGCATGTTTACCCTTGTCACCGAAAACTGCGACGAGCAGATCAGAACATCCATTCATGACTTTTGGCTGATCTTTGAACGTGTCTGTGCAATTGACCCAGCCGTTCACCTTCACAATTCTGCGGACTCTGCTGAGATCACCACCAAGTTCGGCCTTCAGCGTCGACAACAACGAGATCGCTGTACGTTTCGCGGCTTCAATCCCCTGCTCCGTAGTCAGGTCTTTTCCAACCTTGCCAATGATGTCTTTTCCATCTGCCTTCGTCGGGCCGTGACCGGAAAGGTAAATAAGATTACCGGTACGGACGGCCTTCGCATAGTTCGCAACGGGGGCCGTAGGCGTCATCAGTTCAATGCCGAGTTCTTTCAGTCGCTTGTCTATGTCTGATTGACCATAAGCGGTTGAAAGGCAAAATGCAAATAAGGCAAGAAGCGCGTATCTCATAATGTGTTGAAATTTCGTTTTACAATATTCGATTCAATTTAGAAAAGTTTTGTCTGACCGCTTAAAGTATGGGCTTTATATCCACGAGCGGTGTACCATCGAGCACTTCGAGGGGATAAACTTTGATTTCGCGGGCGCTGATTCTATCAACGACACCTACGACGTGCATGCCTATGGGATTTGGACGGTCTGGCGACCGAGTTGAAAACACACCCACTTCAGGACCCGTGGTTTCTTTCCTGGGATGACACTTCAGTACACCACGGTTTGCTTTGTGAAGCCAGGTGAACAGAATCAGCCTGTCACCGGGTTGAATGTTCGCTGTCGCCTCGATAAATCCTTCGTCGATAGTCAACGTCGCTTCAGGCGCACCTTCGCTTTCCTGCGGGGGACAATCGGCAAGGTCCTTCAGTGTAGAGCGCACAGTTCCTATCGGTTTTATGTTAAAATCTTCCATATCCTCAATTCAAATCCGAATATAAAAAAGATAAATGAGACAGTCCGCCCACGCGTGTTCTTATGCGCGGACAAAGACCAGGGTTCCAAGGTAAATCAGGTATACTGATACAAAGACAATTCCCTCGATTCTCGACACCCGTTGATTACTTCGAAAGACCGGGTAACATGCAATGGCCACGCCGGCGGCTAAGGGGAGATCAAGCCATAACACATCAGTGCTGACGTCAACCCCGTTTGGAGCTGCGATGCATGTTAAACCAAGAATGACCAGTATGTTAGAGATGCTGCTCCCAATTAGATTGCCAACCGCGACGTCACGGTCATCCTTCGCAGTAGCAATAATAGTTGTGACCAGTTCAGGGGCTGACGTACCAATGGCTACGATCGTGAGCCCGATTACTGCATCTGAAACGCCAAGAGCCACAGCGATGTTCACCGCGCCCGCAACAAGGAAATCCGCGCCGAGAATTGCAATTGCTATCCCGAGGATCAACAGGAAAGCATTCGCCGTCAACGCCAATGCCCCGGGTCTTTCGACGAGCACTTCCTTGCTGAATTCTTCGGCAAACTCCTTGCGCATTTTCGCCGTCTCTTTCCGCGTCAACCTGATGAGAAAGACCGTGTAAACGATCGCCCCGCCAAAGAGGATCGCTCCCTCAAGACGACTCAGAATACCATTGAGCGACATGAGGAAAAGCACAATCGCGGCCGCAATCATGACGGGGACATCCAGTTTCAGATTTAGCAATTGCAACTTCAGCGGACGAATCGCAGCGCTAAGACCGAGGATGAAGAGGATGTTCAACATGTTTGTCCCAGCGATGTTACCCACTGCCATGGCACCTCGGCCTTCACTCACTGCTGTTATTCCCACAGCAAGTTCAGGCATGCTGGTACCGATTGAGACCACAGTCAACCCTATGATAATAGGTTTAAGACCGAGCATCGCAGCAATCTTCGACGAACTTCGCAGAATAAATTCGGAACCAATTACCAGGAGCACCAGCCCACCAAGAAAAACCAACGCCGGATGAAGATCCATTTTGCCTGTTTTATGGCGATAATCGCTAAATTTAGACAAACATTTTAGTGTTGTAGACTATCTTTTTCAGCGAACGAAACTCATGACACAAACCAAGACAAGACTCATTGCTCTGATAGATTTTTCCCTCTATTCCAGCGCACTACTGGAACTTGCAGGTCGCTGGTGCCAGAACGCTGGCGCCAATCTCCTACTCATCCACAAGGTGGCAGGACTCGTACCTGGATTGGCGGAAAGCGATATGAAGAAGAAAATTATTGACGATGAAAAGAAGGAGGCTATCGATAAGTTAAAGAAGCTTGCGTCCGAAAAGATCGCTCCAGAAACCAAGGTTGACTTCATCGCCACTGACAAAAGTATCCTTGAAGCAATATCGGACGCGCTTGACGAAGGACTCAACGATTACATCATCGTAGGAATCAAGGGAACCGGTATGCTCAAGCGCATCCTGATGGGTAGTGTAGCCACACACGTGATCAATGAACTCAATAACATCACGATCACGGTTCCCGAAAAGTTGTGTGTCGGACCGGGCCCAATCTGCAACCTGACTCCCAGAAAAATAGTTGTCACACTTACTGACAAGTATCCGCTGAATGAAACCGCGCTGGGCAACTTCCTTGAAACTTTTGAAGGGACCATCAAGAAACTCACGTTTGTATCAGTCGTGGATGAAGATGAAGATGCGCGTGAAGAAACAGAGTTCCTATCAAATCTTACGGGGAAGTATCGCCAACGCTTCGATGCGTCGTACAAAATACTACGCGGCAACAATGTTTTTGAAGAAATCAAAGAAAACGTTCAAGGCGACAGCGACACAGTCCTTGTGGTGCAAAAGGGATCCCGGACTTTGACTGATCAGTTCTTCAGAAAGTTTTTCATCAATCAACTTGTCAGCGACGGGTCATTGCCGATGGTGGTGTTGCCTGTTTAGTCCGCGGACCACGGTCCACGGTCCACATGCGGTCCACGGCTATGGTCCACGGACCACGGTCCACGGTCCACCAACGGTCCACGGTTTATTGGTCGACGGCAATGGTCAGTATTATTGGATTCTGCCTGTTCGTTTGTTGTAGTAGAACATGCCGGACTTGGAGAACCGTTTCAGTTCCGCCCGTGTCATGTATTCATTAGTCACTTCCTTTGCTGGAACAAAGAACAGCTCTCGAGGATCGTCGGGTCTGCCTCCAAATCCCAGGACATAGTACACGTCGATATCGCGGGCAGCTTCAAATGTCTTGAAAAATTCCTGGCGCGATTGTGACAACAGCTGCACTTCGTTTTTGGCTGTGTGTTGGTAATATTGACACACGATCGCGAATCGAATACTTAAATCCTTTTGCTGATAATCAAATACCAGGTCTGGCCCGCGTTCCGCGGCAATGGTATTTCCTTCATACACGTACTCTGCCTTGGGCCTGAATGACTTGAAGAACAGAGGATCAAACAAAGTGACAACGAATGCCTCGAACGCCGCCTGTACCTTGAAGTCGCGAACCACATGCTCGGCTTCCGAGTGTGCACTCTGGGTGAACACTTGTCTTCGCTTGCGCGAGGACCGCGCGCTGTCTGCAATAAAGATCATGATCCCACCGATCATGAGTATCCCTATCAATATGAAGATGTATCCACGGGGTATGGTGACAACACCCAGAGACGATATATCCGAGAACAAAGCCTCAAAATCGGAAAAGCTCAATTCGGTGTTGATCGTATCCGCACCGTAGTATTGCTCTTCAGAGAATTCGCTGTCCACCGAGTCAGGATGTTCCATAGGGGGTAAGACCGGTGTCGTCTCCGCAACCGACGGAGTGTCGGCAACGGTCTTCTTCATAGTATCAGCATCGATTTTAGGTTGAACTGGCGACGAAGATTCGCTCTGTCTCCGTCTCGCTGTTCGTTCGGGGGCGACAAAGTTTTCGCCTACGATCGCATAGCGGCCGTTGGCACGCCGCACGAGCAATTCTATTCGTTGTCGTCTCCATTGCTCGTCCTCGAAGACTTCGGTCGTAAAAACACATTTCGTCAAGTCACTGGATTGCGAAATGTGTTCAATCTCTGTGATGATCCGTTGTCTGAACTGTGGCTTACTTCGGAACAACTGTCGCTTTGCGTTGATTACTTCCGATTTGGGCAAGTCGCGAGAATAGAAATTCAACCGATCAGCATACACCCGCTCGAACCCGTGAATGTTTCGTGTGTTGTGCGCGGAATTCCATTCATCGATAAGGGGCTCGATCGTTCCGGGCCGCTGACAAAAGGCGCTGTGGCAAGCGAATACGATCGCCACCACAGCGCCGATGAATTTATTGAGATCAACATTACGCATAATTCGTTACGCCGGCAGTGAAGAAAAAAGCGTTCCCATTGTGCCGGACTAACGAAGTGACCGGATTACGTTCGCATTATGCCTCGATAATGCAGACGCAGGCGCCAGAAGAAGTGTTTACAATGCCCATTGAGTGTGGAACTAATCCACGAATCAGGAAAGGAATTAGACAACTGCCTGTTTCCATTTTCCCTTCGAGAAAAGCCATAATGTGAAAAG
>Ga0065721_10006049_pt1 | contig 17420 bp, 15 predicted proteins | sample Mesricmetagenome_FD_59108 | JGI IMG/M metagenome (GOLD analysis project Ga0065721, IMG submission 59108) | Mesophilic microbial community from rice straw/compost enrichment Sample: eDNA_1 v2 (version 2) | ecosystem: Engineered > Solid waste > Grass > Composting > Bioreactor | place: USA: Davis... | reverse complement strand
CTCCGCGGGCCGTGGCGGCTGCGCAAAGGGGTCACTGTCGAGATCGGCAAAGCTCGAGCGCGGACGAGGCGGCCGTTCGACCGTGCTTGGGTCAAAAACCGGCGTCTCGGGTCGGGCCGCGGGCTGGTCGGCGCGCAGTGTCGGGGCCGCGGCAGGCGCGGGCCTTGTGCCCGGAGCGACACGGCCGGCCGGCACCTTGCTGAAGCCATGATCCACCAGGGGGGCATCGTCGGCCGGGTTGGCGGGCATGCTGTCGCGGGTCTCGGAGCCCAGGCTTGCCAGGATGGAGTCGAGGCGACGCGGTTCGGGCGCGTCATTGCGCAAGGCGGCCTCGAATTCGGCCGCTGCATCCGTCGCCGCCCGGCCCGTGCCATTGGCCCGAGAGGGCCCGGATGATGCTGGCTGGGGCGCCGCGTCAGCCTTTCCGGCCAGCACCGCCTCGAGGCGGGTCAGCCGTTCGGCGGTTTCCTTGCCGGCAGTGTTGAAAAGCGCGCTCATGCGCTTTTCGAGCGCTGCCATGCTCTCGTCGCTGAGACCGGCGGCAGGAGCGCGCACCGCATCCGAGGTCTTGCTGACGATCAGGTCGGCCAGTTGCTCATAGTCCGGTGTCTTGCCGGCGGACTTGATGAGGCCGGTGATCCGATCCTCGATGCTCTTGAGGCTATCTGGCCCGAACATGGCGACCGGGGTCGGCGTATTGCGCTTGATGGCCTCTCCGGTGCGTTCGGCGACCATCTCGGCCAGCGATTCAAGATCGGGGCGCTCTTCGGAAGCATAGAGCCGGGCAAGGCCATCGAGCTGGGCCCCGGCATCGTCGAGGCGCGCCATCAGCATCTTGAGCTGGTCTTCGACGGCGCGCGTGTCGACCGGCACGATCCGTTCGCTCAGGGCTTCGATCTGATCCTCGATGCGGGAGAAACGCGGCTCCATGCCCTGCAGCACCGCAGTCCGCAGCGCGGCCATCTCTGCCTTGAGGGCGGCAACTTCCATATTGCCGCCGCCGGCCTCGTCCAGCCTTGCCGTGAGCGCGTCGAGCCGTTCGGCCAGGTCGTCGGGGGACCCCTGACGGGCCTGCACGGCCTGCGCGAAGGCGGCCATTTCCTGGGTCAGGCGTTCGAAGTCGCTGGCAGAAAGCGCGACGCTGCGCTCGATGGCGTCGATCCGGTCATAGACATTGCGCACGCCGGTCTCGATCGACTGCATGGCGGGGGCAAGCACGATCGCGGCGTCATTCTTGCCCTCGGCATTGCGGCGTTGGTCGCGGGCAATTTCGCGCTCCATCTGCTGGGCCTGAAGTTCGGCCAGCTTGCCCACCGTGGCCGACACATCGTCGAGACGGGCATTGATGATGCTCAGGTCGGTGCGCGGACCTTCCTCGATCATGGCGCCCAGGGCGGCAATCTGCGCCTCGAGGCGCTTGACCTGTCCGGTTTCGCCGATGGCCCCGGCGAGCAGTTCCACCACCTGGGTCAGCTGCTCCACCTGGCTGGCGACCTCGCGAACCTGGCCGGAATTGGAGCGCTGCGACTTGAGCTCGCCCTCAAGACGTTCGAGCCGCTGGCTCATGCCGCCGACCAGCGTGCCCAATTCGCGGATTTCCGGAATATCGGTGGCCCGGCGCATGAGCGTGGGCATGGCGGCCGCGCCCTGCCGGCTGCGGATTTCGGCAATGGCGGCGGTCAGGTCATCGGTATCATCCGGCTCGGACATCACCGCGTCGCGCTCGCTGAATCGGTCCACCGCGCGCTTGACCGTCCGCAAGGCCTCGCGCCGGCGGTGGCTGGGTTCGGGCATGCCGACCTGATCGCGAAGCTGGCGCACGCGCTGGGCCAGGCCATTCATGGCCGGGGCAGGGGGCTCTGGCTCGGTGTGGCCATAATGGCTCTCCACCTTGTCGAGCAGCGCCACCAGTTCGCCGCGCAATGCCTGCCATTCACCCGCCCCCTGGTCGTGGGCCGGTTCTGCGTAGTCCGGGTGGGTATAGGCGCGGGGCATGTCAGGTCCTTCGTCACAGCAGACGGACCCCTCGCGATTCAACACGAAGGTATGACGGTCACTCTTGAGAAAACATGGTAAAGAACCCGTTAAGTATTGCCGCAATATGCAAGTGGCAGCGCCGGGAATCCGTGCAAATCAGGAGAGATAGCGACTCAATGACAGGCTCCGATACATGACGCGCCGCCGCATCATCATCGTCGACGATCACCCCCTTTTCCGGGCCGCGCTGCGCCAGACGCTGGCGGGCGGCGACGCCACCGTGAGCGTCGAGGAGGCGGGGGATCTCTCCACCCTCAGCGCCGCGCTCGATGCCGACCGCGACTGCGACCTCGTGCTGCTCGATCTCAACATGCCCGGTGTGCGCGGCTTTTCCGGCCTGCTGCTGCTGCGCGCCCAGTATCCCGATATTCCGGTGATGATCATTTCCGCCGTCGAGGACGGCACGGTGGTCCGGCGCGCCTTCGAGCTGGGAGCGGCCGGCTACCTGCATAAATCGGTTGGACCCACGGAAATCCGTCGCGCCATCGAAACCGTGCTTTCGGGCGAAGTTTTTGTCCCGGCCGGCACCACCTTGGGCGGCGAGGACGACCACACCGCCCTGATGAAGCGTCTCTCGACCCTCACCCCCCAGCAGGTGCGGGTGCTGATGATGCTCAGCGACGGGCTGATGAACAAGCAGATCGCCTACGAGCTCTCGATCTCCGAGGCCACAGTCAAGGCCCACGTCTCGGCCATTCTGCAAAAGCTCGATGTCGACAGCCGCACCCAGGCAGTGATTGCCGCCTCCCGGATCGAGGAAGGCCAGTTCGAAGCCCTGTTTTCCACCAGCGGCGACAAGGTCTGAGCCATGAAGCCGGAGATTTCCATCATCACCGTCGGCGTCGATGACCTCGAACGCGCCTTCGCCTTCTACCGCGCCCTGTTCGACATTTCCGAGGAGCGGATCGCGGCAGGGGAGGACCACGTCGCCTTCTTCTTCGACGACCGGTTTTCCTTCGTGCTTTTCCCGCGCGAGCAGATCGCCCAGACAGCCGGCAAGCCGGAGAGCCTCGAGGGCACCCCAGGCTTTGTTCTCAGCCATCGCGCTGAAAGCCCCGAGGCAGTCGACGCCATCCTGGAGCGCGTGCTGGTCGCCGGCGGCGCCATCATCACCCCCGGCACCGAGAGCGAATGGGGCTATTCCGCCTATTTCGAGGACAGCGAGGGCAATGTCTGGGAAGTCATGGCCACGCCGCAGGCGAACTGAGGGCAGACCGACCCTGCCGGACAGGCCCGTTCCACCCACCAGCCGTCACCCTCGGCCTTGAGCCGAGGGCTCTTCACCTCAAGTGCATCCGCACATCCATTCGGCTCAACCGCCCTGGGTTGCTTCTCTGAGGATATCTGTGGCGGGGTAATGCGGGCAGCCTGGCAAACGACCCCAATGTTGCCGCTCAGGCTTGCTGTCGTCGATTCCAAAGCTGCCGCTGCCAAGCTGACAGCGTGAATTGGAGGGCACTAAAACCGCCTTTCCTTAGCAGAATAGAAACGACCTAGACCGGTAGCGACGGCGCCAAAGGTCCGCGCAGATCATCACGCGCCGGGGGCGACACCCAATCAGCGTCATAGGTGGACATACCTGAAAAAAAGAGGCGATCCCGAATGTTGATGACATAGGCCCCGACGCCGATTTCAGGCCAGAAGTCGCCGCCCAAATGGAAATCTCCGTCTGTTTCCTCTAGTGCTAATTGATCCACTCTGAGGCCGCCGCAGTGCATTGAGAGGAGCATTTCCGGCATGCGTCCGGCCATAATGTCAGTATTTGAATGAGTACAAGACCAAACCCGGCCAGTAGGCGGCAAGGGCTTGCCGGTGAACCTGTAGTGCAGGGCGAGAGTGAGCTTGTAGGCGATCCGGTCAAAGGTGTCGCCCCACTCTGTGGGTGACAGGGCCATCAACGGCAAGTCGTCTAAGAAGACACCTTCCGCCAACGATAGGCCGCGGTCACGCAGCGCGTTGCGCTTTTCCCGACTTGTCATCATCATGTCTTCGATGATGTGGGGGCGGTGTTGAGCAAAGGCCCCTACACGATTTACGAACGCTTCGTGATCGGCTAGCGAGCGGGGATCAGGCGACAGGATCAGAGGGATCTTGCTTTCCGCTATTCTCGAATACCGGTTGCAGCTCTCGCAGGCCGGAAACCAGAATCCGCTAGGTCGCTGTTTTTCTGGGAAAAGGGATAGGCTAGGCTGATGGTCAACAGTTATTGCCTTGGTTTGCCCCCCACAGAAGCAACACACCGGGTGCTGTGTTAAAAAGTACCGTCTAGTTGCTGACCGCAATTAGTCTGAAAACCCATTATGGACCGAACGAAGCGTGGCGCGGAAACCGGCGACTTTCGACAGTCGTCCGCCAAAAGCCGCCAGTCCCTTTCCCACCCTCAAAACAGCCGCAGCCTCGCGATCCACTAGAATCCGCCGCCGGTCTTGAAGCCGCCATGCTTGCGGGTGCCGGCCGTGCCGGTGCGCGGACGCGAAAAGCCGCCACCCGACGAACCGCCGGACCCGCTGCGGCCGCCCCAACCGCCGCCGAAGCCTCCGCCCGAGGGCTTGGACTTGCGGCCGGACGACCCCGAACCGCCAATGCTGCTTTCGGGCCACTGGAAGCCGCCGCCGCTGGGGGGCCAGGGACTGTTGGACCGGTTCTGCCGGGTCGGTCGATAACCGGCGCCCCACTCGCTGCCGGGCGCCCAGTTCTGGCTCTTGCGCCATGCGTCCCAGTAGCTCGCCGCGGAAATGCCGCCGCGCAGGAAGTCGTTGAGCAGGTCCCCCACCAGCCGGTCCTCGCGGAAGCTCGAGCCGGGATCGTCAAACCGCTGCTTCTTGAATTCCCACTGGATGTCCTCAAGCTCCCGCCGTCGCGTTGCCAGGGTCTTGAGCCGCTCTTGGTGCTCGCGGCGTTCGGCTTCTTCCTCGCGCATGCGCGCCCGGACATCGTCGATCTGGGCGACAATCGTGTCGTCCTGGCTGGTGCGGGTCCGGCGCGCCTCGGCCAGGAGGGTCTTGATGTCTTCCCGCCCCAGGGCCGCAGCCAGTTCCGCAGTGGCACTTTCGAAGGCCGGGTCTCGGCCCTCGGCCAGCGCCTGCAGCTCGGCGGCCGCCGCATCGCGCTGGTCCTCGATGGCGGTGATTTCGGCGTCAATCTGCTCGATTTCCGCCTGCGCCTGGGCAATGGCGGCGCGGATCGGCTTGCCGCCGGCCGCGTCGACCGCCGCGATTTCCATTTCCGCCAGCCGCGCCTCGGCAGCCACGACATTGGCTTCCTGCTGTTCGGCATGCTCGCGCAGCCGCAGCGGAATTTCATTGAGCATGGCGTAGTTTGGCCGCGCCTTGGCAAAGCCGATCAGCCCGGCGACCAGTCCATCGAGATAGCGCGTGAGATTGCCGGCCTTGTAGCGGGACGTGCCGTAGCCAGCCTCCCACAGATACATGAACAGCGGATCGTCGCGATAGGGCTTGCCCTTGGTCTCGCGGTCCGCTTCGGCCTGTTCGGTCTTGAGCCTGGACTGCTCGGCAATGCGGTCCAGCTCCTCGGTTTCCTGGCGCTGCGCCAAATATTGCGGATCAGCCGCCAGCCGGGTTGCCTGGGCCTGGGTGAGCGCGGCCAGCTGGGCCTGCTGCTCCTCCAGCCGGGCCAGCGTCGCAGCGCGTTTCTCGGCCAGTTCGGACCGCGTTGCTTCGAGCTCGGCCAAGGTCTTTTCCGCCTTGGCGACATCCCGGGCATGGGCTTTGAGCATGTCCCGTGCCTTGACCTCGGCACCGGAAATCTGGCCGTCGAGCTCGCCCTGCAGGTCGGGCCCGAGGCGCAGGCGCGCCAGCTGCCGGAACAGCTCGGCCTCGTGCTCGCGCGTCTTGCTCAGCCGCTCGGCGGCGCGCGCCACGCGCTTTGAAAGCTCGTCTTCCTCGCGCCGGATGTCGCGCATGGCCTCTTCAAGGCTGGCCAGGGCCTGTGGACCGCGTATGCTCATCGGCCTACCACTGCGTCACTGCGCCGCCCAGGACGGGCATGGCATATTGTACTTCGAGGAACCCGCTGGATTTGCGGCCCACAAGGTTCGACTGGATGATGCCGTCGTCCTGCTTGTCGGCAGAGACCGCATCATAGACGCTCTCGGGCACCCGCACGGCCCACATGGCGACCGTCTCGATCTGTCCGGTTTCCTCATTCTCGATGGGTAGCGACAGGGCCTGGCCATCGGCGTTGATGGCCTCGACGACGATATAGAAATTGGTGGCGTCGGTGTTGATCTCGGGGAAACTCCAGAAGCCCGACTGTACGCCCTCGCGATTGACGATGCGCAGCGAATACTCCAGCCGAAGGTGATCGCGCAGGGCGGTGAGACGGGCAACGGCATCTTCCGCGCCTTCCCGATTGCCCTCGGCCGCATAGGCCTTGCCACGCGCCACGAGCGCCTCGGCCTGGGTCACGGCCTGCTGCACCTTGGTCTCGTCGTAGATGGTCTGGTAGAGCGCATCCATCTGCGCCGGCAATCCCTCGGTCAGTTCCAGCCGGGCCTGCTCGGCCAGGCCACGCTGATAGGGCTGCCAGACGCCGAAATATCCCACGCCCGCGACCAGCAGCACGGCCAGAATGGCAAGAACGGGCCGGCCCCAGCGCTTGCGGCTCACATAGAGCCGCGCCAGCGAGGTGCCCAGGCCGGGGGCGGGTGGTTCATAGGTGAAGCGGCTCTCTGCCAGCGCGGCCACACCCTCCTTGAGGATGTGGTCGGGCACTTCGATGCCCTGCTGGTGGTAAAGATCGCGCAGCTTGTCGATAAGCTGCTTTTCTCTGGCCGCGCCATCGAGTTCGCGCGTGACCAGGTCCTGCCGGTGACGGAGCGTGTCGACCACGTCCATCGCCAGCATGACTTCATCGAGAGGGGCAGCGGACTTTGCCGTCGCGTCGCTCATGAACCGTCTTCACCTGTTTCCGCGGGTTAGTTGCGGGTTTCGAGCAGCAGGGCGTTGCCCTCGGCTGCCAGGGTCGCCAGGCGGCGCTTGCCATCCTCGACCGCATCGCGGATTTCGGCGGAATTCTTGGTCGAGGCAACGCGCATCTCGTTGATAATGGTGCGGCTCTTTTCCTGGAAGTTGACGACCGAGTCGACCAGCTTCTTGACCGCGTCGGCGCGCACGGTCGGGCCATAGCCGGCCTTGATCGCTTCTTCCTGCACCTTGTCGCCGATCTCCGAGAGGGTTTCGAGCGACTTCGACATGCCTTCCTTCATGGCATTGAGCGTTTCGGTCGATTCATGCAGGCCGAACATTCCGGTAAAGGAAGCGGAAAGGGCGGTCAGCACCGTTTCGTTGGTCGAGAAGAACGAGATCGACTGCTGATAGACACGCTCCTTGGCATTGGTCGTCTGCATCAGGCGCGCCATCACCACTTCCGAGGTGTTGTAGGAAATGGTCAGGTTGTCCGAGAGGTCCTTGGCGATCTGGTAGCGCTTTTCCTCGTTCTGCATTTCGCGCAGGCGCTCGTCCCGGGCCATTTCGAGGCGCGCACGGTCGGCCGGCACGTCACCGGCATAGGCAGCCAGCTCGTCCGCGGCCTTCTGCAGGATGTTCTTCTTCTCCTCAAGGCGCCCCTCGGCGGTATGCAGCACTTCGAGCGCCATCACCTCGGCCTGCTTGAGCGCGCCGCGGAAGTCGCGATAGGCCTCGAGGATGATCTGTTCGCGGTCGATCTGGTCCTTGGTGTCGCGGGTCACCTCCAGATAGGTGTCGCGGATCTTGTTGAAGCGCGTGGCGATATCGCCACGGCTGATTTTCATCCAGACATTGGAAGCGCGCTCGAATAGGTCGATCTTGTTGTCGGCCAGCTGATCGACCATGGCCTTGGCATCGTCGCGGATGGAGTCGAAGCCCTTGGTGATGTCTTCGTAGCGTTCGCCGATCTTCATGGCGGCGACCTGCTCGCGCACCACTTCATTGAAGGCACTGGCCTGCGAAAGGGTGCGGCCGATGAGAATGACACGGGTTTCGTCCAGCTCGGTGATCTGGCTCAAGAGGCCGGTGATCGGCTGCTCGACCTGCTGCTCGGGCCAGATGCCCAGATCGCGGATCGCGTTGACCGCCTTGTCGAGGTACTGCAGCGGCTTTTCGGCCATGACGGATACGGCGGAGGCGGGTGCAGTGGTGCTCACTTGGTCGGACATTGGGAACTCCCTGAAGATTGGGCCGATCCGGCTGTTTCGCCGGTCCTGCCTAGATTGCTTTTGCCGCCGGGCCTGACAATTGCAACTGCGCGTCCAGGCAACTATTTAGTCCATATTGGTGCGAAAAAGCCGCACGTAAAGAGTGGGGCGCCACCATGGCGACGACGATGGACAGCAAGGGCCTGCGCCCGATCGGCAAGGGGTGGCAGCACTGATGGATTTTGGCGGGCGCTACCGTATCGGGGCCGGACGCGAGACGGTCTGGCAGGCTCTGAACGATCCCGACATGCTCAAGGCCGCCATTCCTGGCTGCAGCCACATCGCCTGGTCGGGGCCAGCGACGCTGGACCTTTCCATCACCGTCAACCTGGGGGTGATGAAACCCGTATTCAAAGGCGAGCTGGCGCTTTCCAATGTGCAGCCGGCGCAAAGTTACACCCTCTCGGGCAAGGGCAAGGGTGGCCTTCTGGGTCTGGCCGAGGGCGCGGCGGATATCACCCTAGCCGATGAGGGGCAGGCCACGCTCCTGGCCTTTACCGCCCGGGGCGGAGCCTCCGGCCAGATCATGAAGCTGGGAAAGGCCATCGTGGGCAGTTCCGCACAGAAGATTATCGACGGTTTTTTCGAGCGCTTCGCCGCGGCCATGGGCGTCGAAATCACCGCTCTGGGTCCGGCCTGAAGCAACCGGTTTACCTTTGCTTAACCACGCCAGAAACGGGCACGAACACGCCATGATTCCGCCGCGCGGGATGGGCTATTGATGGATCGGTTCAACGCAATTTGTATAAAAATCGATCATGTCCACTCAATCGCGAGACAGCATTGCCCTCTACCTGATTGCCGCTTTGGCCGTGATGGTAACGCTTTATGCCGACCTCGACCTCGGGCTGCTGTTCGAAGCGCTGTTGGCGCGCTTCTAGTCTTGTCTGGTGGACCGGGCGGGGTCTGCTCTGATTTTTGACCAATCGGGAAAATTTCGCGCAAGCCCTCTTGCGGCTGGCGTCATTGCACGATTTTATCCGCTGTTAGCGCACGCACATTGACCTGCGGGATCCGACCCGGTGCTGGTGCGAGACAGGGAGACATAATCAATGAAATTTTCGATGCTTTCCAAGGCCATCGCCGGCGGCGTTGCAATGAGCGCGCTGATGGCTGGTGCTGCCCTTGCCGATGCGGCGCTGCTCTACGATGGCGGTGGCCAGTTCGACAAGTCGTTCAACGAAGCCGCCTATAACGGCGCCGAGGTATTTGCTTCCGAGGGCGGCGCCTACCAGGATCTCGACATTTCCGGCCAGGGCGATGCCATGCGGGAGCAGGCGCTGCGCCAGTTCGCTTCGCGCGGCTTCTCGCCCATCATCACTCCCGGCTTCTCATGGGAAACCGCGCTCCGGACCGTTGCGCCCGAATTCCCCGATAGCCAGTTCACCATCATCGACGCCGTGGTCGACCTTCCCAACGTGCAGTCCGTGGTCTTCAAGGAACACGAAGGCTCGTACCTGGTCGGCGTGCTGGCTGCCATGAAGTCCGAAAGCGGCAAGGTCGGCGTGATCCCCGCCTTCAATTTCGACCTGCTTGAATCCTTCGCCTGCGGCTATGCCCAGGGCGCCAAGTCGGTCAACCCGGACATTCAAGTGCTCCAGACCTATGTCGGCACCGGCTTTGATGCCTTCAACGACCCGGTCAAGGCTGCCGAAGTTGCCAAGTCCCAGCTCGACCAGGGTGCGGACGTGATCTTCCAGGTTGCCGGTGGTGCTGGTGCCGGTGTGCTTCAGGCCGCGGCTGACGCCGGCAAGTATGGCATCGGCGTGGACAGCAACCAGAACTTCCTGCATCCCGGCTCGGTCCTGACCTCGATGCTCAAGCGCGTTGACCTCGTGACCTACAATGCCATGAAGGCCGGCGCTGAAGGCACCTGGGCTCCGGGCATCACCACCCTGGGCGTGGCCGAGGAAGGTGTCGGTGCTGCATTCGACGAGTTCAACGCCGATATCGTTACCGACGAAATGAAGGCTGCTGTCGAGAAGGCAACCGCAGACATCATTTCCGGCGCAGTGGTCGTGCACGATTTCCGCACCGACAAGACCTGCCCCGCCTGAAGCACGAAAGGGGTAGGACTTACCATGGCAAGTCTTGACCCAATGAACCAGCGGCCCCTCGGGGCCGCTGAACCTCCCCTGGCCATCGAACTTGTTGGTATCAACAAGCATTTCGGCCCGGTTCACGCCAATCGCGACATCAACCTGGCGGTCCGCCGTGGCACGGTGCATGGCATCGTGGGCGAAAACGGTGCTGGCAAGTCCACGCTGATGTCGATCCTTTATGGGTTNTATACCGCCGATAGCGGAGAAATCCGCGTCAACGGCGTCGCCCAGCACATCACCGACAGNCGCCACGCCCTGGNGCTCGGCATCGGCATGGTGCACCAGCACTTCATGCTGGTCGACAATTTCACCGTGCTGGAAAATGTCGTCCTGGGTGCCGAGGACTCCGCCCTGTTGCGCCCGACCCTGGCAAGGGCGCGCGAACATCTCAAGCAGCTTGCGCGCGACTATGGCCTCGAGGTTGATCCCGATGCAATCATCGAGAACCTTTCGGTCGGACAGCAACAGCGCGTCGAAATTCTCAAGGCCCTCTATCGCGGCGCCGAGACCCTCATTCTCGACGAGCCCACCGGCGTGCTGACGCCGGCCGAGGCCGATCACCTGTTCCGCATCCTCGGCAAGCTGCGCGAGGAAGGCAAAACCATCATCCTGATCACCCACAAGCTGCGCGAGATCATGGCCATCACCGACGAAGTCTCGGTCATGCGCCAGGGGGCCATGGTGGCAACGCTCAAGACTGCCGAGACCAGTCCCGAACAGCTCGCCGAACTGATGGTCGGCCGNCGCGTGCTGCTGCGGGTGGAAAAGGGNCCGGCCAAGCCCGGGCCNGTCCTGCTCGACGTGCAGAANCTCATCGTCACCGACGACTTCAAGGTGCCNCGCGTCAAGAATATCAGCTTCCAGGTCCGCGCCGGCGAAATCGTCGGNATTGCCGGTGTGGCCGGCAATGGCCAATCCGAACTGNTNGAAGCCATTGCCGGCATGCGCGACCAGTTGGGCGGCACCATCGCCGTCAACGGCCAGGTGCTNTCGCTCTATGGTGACGACGGTGCGGCCAAGGCGCGGCAGGCCGGGTTGGCCCATGTGCCCGAAGACCGCCTGCGCATGGGCCTGGTCACGAACTTCACGGCCTGGGAAAACGCCATCCTCGGCTACCAGGACAGTTACGGCGACGGAATTGGCCTCGATATCGGCAAGGCCAGGGCCACTGCCGAAGAATATATGAAGAAGTTCGACGTCCGCCCGGCCAATCTCGATCTCAAGTCATCGAATTTCTCCGGTGGCAACCAGCAGAAGATCGTGCTGGCGCGCGAGATGGAGCGCGATCCCGATGTGCTCATCGTTGGCCAGCCCACGCGCGGCGTCGATATCGGCGCCATCGAATTCATCCACAACCAGATCATCAAGATGCGCGACGCCGGCAAGGCCGTGCTGCTGGTCTCGGTCGAGCTTGATGAAATCCGCTCCCTCAGCGACCGCATCCTGGTGCTGTTCGACGGTCATATCGTGGGCGAGGCGGATCCCGCCACGGCCGACGAGACCGAACTGGGCCTGTTGATGACCGGGTCGCATCCCGAGCGCCATGTGAGCGAGCCGGGCACCTTGCCCGCGCACGAAACACCGGTGCAGCAGACGCTGGTGGAAATGAGTCCCAAAGACAATTCGGGCAGGGAAACCAACTAATGACCCCATTGCCACGCTGGGCCGACGTCATCCTTCTTCCGCTGCTCAATGTCGTCCTTGCATTCCTTGCGGGCGGCCTGATCGTGCTGGCCGTGGGCCAGAACCCCATCGAGGCGGTGGGGATCATGCTCTATGGCGCCTTCGGTTATGGCGCCGGCTTTGGTTACACGCTCTACTACACAACCGACTTCATCTTTGCTGGCCTCGCCGTGTCGTTGGCCTATCACGCCGGGCTGTTCAATATCGGCCCGGAAGGTCAGGCCTATGTCGGGGGCCTGGGTGTGATCCTTATTGGCCTGGCGCTCAATGGCATGCATTGGGCGCTGGTCTTTCCGCTGATGATCATCTGCGGCGCGGCCTTCGGCGCCGCCTGGGCCTTCGTGCCCGGCCTGCTGCAGGCCAAGCGCGGCAGCCATGTCGTCATCACCACCATCCTCTTCAACTTCATCGCCACTGCGATGATGGGCTACATCATCAGCCGCCAGCTCAAGCCCGCCGGCGTCAATTCCGACGAAAGCGCTCCGCTCGAGGCCATCACCCGCGTCCCACAGCTGCGCTCGTTCATCGAGCTGTTCAAGAATTCGCCGGTAAACCTCACCTTCTTCCTCGCCATCGGCGCGCTGTTCCTCGTCTACTGGCTGATCTGGCGCACCAAGTTCGGCTATGCGGTGCGGGCACTCGGCCACAATCCGACGGCGGCCAACTATGCCGGCATTTCCAACGAAAAGCTGATCATGATCGTCATGGCCATGGCCGGTGCGCTCGCCGCCATGGTGGCCGTCAACAATGTCGGTGGCGTGCAGGGCCGGCTTATCCTCAACTTCGTGGCCGGCGCCGGCTTTGTCGGCATCGCGGTCGCCTTCATGGGCCGCGCGCATCCGATCGGTGTGGGCCTGTCGGCGCTCCTGTTCGGCATCCTCTATCAGGGCGGCCAGGAACTCGCNTTCCAGATGCCCAGCATCACCCGTGAAATGATCGTCACCATNCAGGCNCTGGTGATCCTGTTTACCGGCGCCATGGGCGACATGTTGCGCGGGCCNCTTGCCCGGCTGCTNGCCCGCTCCGAACCTGCGACGGGAGCCAAGTGATGAACGCCTATCTCGTCGACATTACCCTCGTCCTAGACTCCACCGTGCGCCTGGCGGTGCCATTGATCCTGGCGTGTCTGGCCGGGCTCTATTCCGAACGCGCCGGCATTGTCGATATCGGCCTCGAAGGCAAATTACTGGCAGGCGCCTTTGCCGCTGCCGCCGCCTCGGCGGTGACCGGCTCGGCCTGGATGGGCCTTCTGGCGGGCGTCGTCGCGGCCCTGTTGTTCTCGGGTGTGCATGGGCTGGCGTCGATCACCCTCAAGGGCAACCAGACCATTTCCGGCGTGGCGCTGAATTTCCTTGCCGCCGGGCTCACCACTTTCCTCGGGCAATCCTGGTTCAAGCGCGGCGGCTTCACGCCCCAGTTGTCCGGCGACCAGCGTTTCAACCCCATCACGCTGCCCTTTGCCAACGAAGTGCGCGAAGTACCGATCATCGGCCAGATCTATTACGAGCTGATCTCGGGCCACAACATCATCACCTATTTTGCCTTCCTTGCCGTGCCGGTGACGGCGTGGGTGCTGTTCCGCACCCGCTTCGGCCTGCGCTTGCGCGCCGTGGGCGAAAATCCCAAGGCCATCGACACGGCCGGCATTTCGGTGACGCTTCTGCGCTATCAGGCCCTCATCATCACCGCCGTTCTCGTCGGCATCGGCGGCGCCTATCTCTCGATTGCTCAGTCGGCCGGCTTCAACAACAACATGTCGGCAGGCCGCGGCTATATCGCGCTGGCGGCGCTGATCTTTGCCAAGTGGCGGCCGGGTCCGGCGCTGCTGGTCTGCCTCATGTTCGGTTTCCTCGATGCGGTGCAGTTCCGTATCCAGGGCCAGGTGTTCCCGATCATTGGCGAAGTGCCCGTTCAGGCCATCCAGGCGCTGCCCTATGTGCTCACGGTCATCCTGCTCGCAGGCTTCATCGGTCGCGCGGTGGCACCCAAGGCCGCGGGCATACCCTATACCAAGGAGCGTTAGTCCGCCCCTTGCACGACCAGCTCGGCTCCCTCGCCCCCTCGCCCCTCGGGGAAGAGGGTGGGGGGTAAAGGCCATATGAATGGACACGATGCTGAACCCCTCATCCGGCGCTTGCGCGCCACCTTCTCCCCACGGGGGAGAAGGGAACACCGGCTCAGCAAGCGGAGTTGACGAGATGTATTTGACCGACACCGACAGGGCCCTGTTCGCCGCCGCTGAGGCCGTTCGCGCGCGCGCCTATGCGCCCTATTCGAATTTCCAGGTGGGCGCCGCCATCCTTGCCGATGACGGGAATATCTATGCCGGCTGCAATGTCGAGAATGCCGCCTATCCGGTGGGCAACTGCGCCGAGCCCAGCGCCATCGCCGCCATGCTGGCCGGCGGCGGCAAGCGCATCCGCCGCATCTATGTCACCGGCCCCGGCACCATGCCGGTCACGCCATGCGGGGGCTGCCGGCAGCGCATCCGGGAATTTGCGGACCTTGATGTGGTGGTAATTTCGCATGGTGTGGATGGCGAGCCGCTGGTCCAGACGATCGGACAATTGCTCCCGCATTCCTTCGGTCCGGAGTTCCTCGAAAAATGAGCAAGCCAGCCAAGACCATCCGCAAGATCGCGGGCAACGAGCCGATCAGCGCCGCGCTGGTTCTGGGCTCGGGGCTCTCCTCGATTGGCGATCTGATGGAAGACAGGGTGCTCATTCCCTATTCGGAGCTGAAGGGCTTTCCCGGGGCGGGCGTGTCTGGCCACGGGCGCGACCTCATCATCGGCTACATGGGTGGCAAGCGCATCGCCGTGCTGACCGGCCGCGAGCATTACTATGAACATGGCAATGCTGCCGCCATGCGTCCCGCGCTGGAGTGCATGGCCGATCTGGGTGCCGAAACACTGCTGCTGACCAATTCGGCCGGCTCGGTCGACAGCCGCTTCCAGCCGGGCGACCTGATGCTGATTGCAGATCACATCAACTATGCCGGCATGAACCCGCTGATCGGCGAAGCCACCGACCGCCGCTTTGTGAACATGGTCAACTGTTACGACCCTGATCTGCGGGCTAGGGCAACGCGGCTCGCCCAGGGCTTCGACTATGCACTGGGGGAGGGGATCTATCTCTGGTATTCGGGCCCGAGCTTTGAAACCGTGGCTGAAATCCAGATGGCGATCCGCCTCGGCGCCAATGCGGTGGGCATGTCGACGGCGCCCGAAGTCATCCTTGGCCGCTTCCTGGGCCTCAAGGTCTGGGCCTGCTCGTCCATCACCAATATGGGCGCGGGTCTGTCGAATGAAAATCTCAGCCATGAGCACACCAAGCACATGGCGGTTCAAGGTGCCGAAAAGCTCAAGAAGCTCATACCGGCGCTGGTGGAGGAACTATGAGCCTCAAGGTCGTCGACAATACCAAGAGCAACGAGCCCGCGCACACACGCAATCCGGGTTTCCCGCTCGACCTCGACTGGGTCGAACGGGTGCGGATGAACCGCTCGGCGCTGGAGCGGCGTGCCGGAACCATCGGTGCGCGCCGCACGGTCAAGAAGGACTATCAGCTGGCCTGGCTTTTGAAGGCCATCACCATGATCGACCTCACGACGCTCAATGCCGACGATACCGACGGGCGGGTGGAGCGGCTCTGCGCCAAGGCACGTCAGCCTGTGCGCCGCGATATTCTCGATCAGCTCGGCATGGCCGATCGCCGCATCGTTCCCGGCGCGGTCTGCGTCTATCACACCTTTGTCGGCACGGCCGTGCGGGCGCTGGAGGGCACCGGCATTCCGGTGGCCGCAGTGTCGACCGCCTTTCCCCACGGCCTCGCGCCGGTCGAAACCAAGATCAAGGAGATCGAGGCTTCGGTTCGCGACGGGGCCAGGGAGATCGACATCGTCATCGAGCGCGGCATGGTCCTGCGGGGCGATTGGCAGGCGCTCTACGATCAGGTCCGGGCCTTCCGCAAGGCCTGCGGCGAGGCCCATATCAAGACCATCCTGGGCACCGGTGAGCTTGCCACGCANACCAATATCGCCAAGGCGAGCCTCGTCTGCATGCTGGCGGGCGCCGACTTCATCAAGACCTCGACCGGCAAGGAAAAGGTCAACGCCAACCTCGTCACCTCGCTGACCATGATCCGCATGATCCGTTGGTTCGCCGANGANACCGGCATCGAGATCGGCTACAAGCCNGCCGGCGGCATCGCCACGGCAGGCGACGCNCTCAAATATATGGCGCTGATGAAGGANGAACTGGGCACGCACTGGCTCCAGCCNCACCTCTTCCGNTTCGGCGCATCCAGTCTGCTCACCGATATCGAACGGCAATTGGAGCACGGGCTGACCGGCCACTACGCGGCCGACTACAGGCAACCGATGGTGTGATGAACGGAACTGGAGGGGAATACCGCCCCCTACACATCGTCATTGCCGGGCTTGACCCGGCAATCCAGACTCAACTCTTCGCAAGGTGGATTGCCCGGTCACGCCGGGCAATGACGGCGGGAGGATCTGAGAAGGACCGAGGAGCCTTCAAGCATGAACAAGATCGCGCAAATCTTCGATAGCCTCGATTATGGTCCGGCGCCCGAAGCGCCCGATCAGGCCAATGCCTGGCTCGACAGCCATGGCCGTGCCTTTGGTCATTTCATCAATGGCCAGTGGACCAAGCCGGGCAAGACCTTTGCCAGCGCCAATCCGGCCAATGGCACAAAGCTCGTGGACATTACCGATGGCACCGCCGAGGATGTCGATGCCGCGGTCAAGGCCGCCCGCGCCGCCTTCGCGTCGTGGAGCGCCCTCTCCGGCTACGAGCGCGGCAAATATCTCTATGCCATTGCGCGCGCCGTGCAGAAGCATGCGCGCCTCTTTGCCGTGCTCGAAAGCATGGACAATGGCAAACCCATTCGTGAGACCCGCGACGCCGATATTCCGCTGGTGGCGCGGCACTTCTATCACCATGCCGGCTGGGCGACCCATCTGGCCACTGAATTTCCCGACCACGTCCCCTATGGGGTCTGCGGGCAGATCATTCCGTGGAATTTCCCGCTTCTGATGCTGGCCTGGAAGATCGCTCCGGCGCTGGCGGCGGGCAATACGGTGGTCCTCAAGCCCGCCGAGTTCACCCCCCTGACGGCCCTGCTCTTTGCCGAGATTTGCGAACGCGTCGGCCTGCCCAAGGGCGTGGTCAATATTGTCACCGGCGAGGGTGAGACTGGCGCTGCCATCGTCAATCACCCCGATATCGACAAGATCGCCTTCACCGGCTCGACCGAAGTTGGCAAGATCATCCGCGCGGCAACGGCTGGCTCGGGCAAGGGTCTGAGCCTCGAGCTTGGCGGCAAGTCGCCATACATCGTCTTCGAGGACGCCGACCTCGACAGTGCCGTCGAGGGGCT
>Ga0065721_10004997_pt1 | contig 17431 bp, 19 predicted proteins | sample Mesricmetagenome_FD_59108 | JGI IMG/M metagenome (GOLD analysis project Ga0065721, IMG submission 59108) | Mesophilic microbial community from rice straw/compost enrichment Sample: eDNA_1 v2 (version 2) | ecosystem: Engineered > Solid waste > Grass > Composting > Bioreactor | place: USA: Davis... | reverse complement strand
GAGATGTTGTGTCCGAAACCGGGGACGGCTCCGGTCACCTGGCAGACAGCTGCCATGGTTTCCTCCGTAATGACGGATCTCTCCGTCGGCTACCGTGGGGCGAGCGCCCCACCCAAGGTCACTTGTCGGCATGCCGAGATCCGGTTTCCGAAGGCGCCGGACGGCACACAAGAAGCCCCGATTTCCGGGACAACCTCTCGATAGTAGACGACGGGTGCCGCCTCGGCAACGCGAGCGCCGCTCAGCGACTGCCGGCCGGGCGTCGGCTCAGCAGTCGCCGTAGTAGTAGAGCGGCGCGTTCCACTGCGCGAGCACGCCGCCGTCGAAGCGCGCGATCGACCCGATGGCGTCGCTCTCGCCCGCGTCCGGGTTGATACGGTCGAAGCCGACCCAGTTGCGGCCGCTGTAGGAGCCGAGGTCGGTGACGGGTGCCGCGACGGCGTCGAACTCGGCGCGCGTCATCCCGATGCGGGCGCCGCCGACGGTCGAGATCGGGATGCCGTTGGTCGTCTCGGCGCCGTCGACCTCGACCTCGATCGGACCGATCGAGCCGACGTAGCCCGGCGAGCGCAGCAGGAAGCCGCCGAAGTCGTAGATGGTCTGGTCGGCGTCGCAGCCCGTGCCGATCGCACCCGTGGTGGAGACGACGGGGTCGAGTCCGAGTGCGACGGCGAGACGCTGCGCCGCACCGACGTGATCCTCTTCGTCGTAGCCGACGGTCGCGAGGGCCGTCCCGTCCGCGGCGTACGCGGCGACGAGCCGGGAGGCGACGACGACCGAGGTGGCCAGCACGACGGGCGCGGGCTCCTCCTCCTGCGTCGGCGGCGGGGTCGTCTCGGCCGTCGGAGTCGGGGTGGGGGTCGGCGTGGGATCGGGGGTGCTCGTCGGCGTGGGGACCGGCTGGGCTCCCGGATCGGGGTCCGCGGGAGCCGGCACGCCCGTGCCACAGCCCGCGAGCGCCGCGAGCAGCGGCAGCACGAGCAGCACGGTGGCTGAGCGGGTCCAGGTCATGACTCTCCGACGTCGGCGGGCGCGAGACGGGTTGACACCTTAGCTTGGGAACCATGGAGTGCGCCTACTACGACCGGGGAGTCTGCCGGTCGTGCGAGCTCATGGGCGTCCCCTACCCGCAGCAGCTCGCGGACAAGGTGAAGGCGGCCCGCGCGCTCCTCGCGGCCTGGCCCGACGCGGTGTGGCGGGATGCCGTGCCGAGCCCCGAGAGCGGGTTCCGCAACAAGGCGAAGATGGTCGTCGGCGGCACCGTCGAGTCGCCGACGCTCGGCATCCTCGACGCGGAGCAGCGCGGCGTCGACCTGCGCGAGTGCGGCGTGCTCGCCGCGGGGCTGCGGGCGGCGATGCCCGCGGTCGCGGCGTTCATCGGACGCGCGCACCTCACGCCGTACGACATCCCGGCCCGTCGCGGCGAGCTCAAGAACGTGCTCCTCACCGAGTCGCCCGACGGCGAACTCATGGTGCGCTTCGTGCTGCGCTCGACGGAGGCGCTCGCGCGGATCCGCAAGCACGCCGACTCGCTCCGAGCCGACCTGCCGGCGATCTCGGTGCTGACCGTCAACCTCCAGCCGGAGCACAAGGCGGTGCTCGAGGGCGAGACGGAGCTGCTGCTCGGGGATGCCGAGACCCTCGCGATGCGCACCGGCGACGTCGTGCTGCACCTCAGGCCGGGCGGATTCTTCCAGACCAACACCGCGATCGCGGCCGGGCTCTACGCGCAGGCCGCCGCCTGGCTCGACGAGGTCTCGCCGCGCACGGTGTGGGACCTCTACTGCGGCGTCGGCGGCTTCGCGCTCCACCTCGCCGCACCCGGGCGGGAGGTCGTCGGGATCGAGACCTCCGCCGCGGCCGTCGCCAGCGCGCGCCTCACCGCGGAGGAGGCCGGTATCCCAGGCGTGGAGTTCGAGGTCGGCGACGCGGGCGCCTTCGCGGCGGAGCGCCCCGCCCCCGACGCCGTGGTCGTCAACCCCCCGCGGCGCGGGCTCGGCTCGGAGTTCGCGGAGGTGCTCGAGCGGCAGGGTCCCGCGACGATCGTCTACTCGAGCTGCAACCCGGTGACCCTCGCGAAGGACCTCGCGGCGATGCCGTCCTACGACGTCGTCGAGGTGCGGCTGTTCGACATGTTCCCGCAGACCCGGCACGCCGAGGTCATGACACTGCTACGCCGTCGCGGAGCCCGCGCCGCCTGAGCACTCGGCGCACAGCCCGAACACGTCGACGACGTGCTGGGCGCGCGTGAAGCCGTGGCGCGCCGCGACCGCCTTCGCCCACTGCTCGACCTCGTCGGCCTCGATCTCGACGGTGCGACCGCAGTTGCGGCAGATGAGGTGGTGGTGGTGCTTGCCGGGCGTGCACGCGCGGTAGAGGCTCTCGCCGTCCTGCTGGAGCGAGTCGGCATCCCCCTCGGTGGCGAGGTCGGCGAGGGCGCGGTAGACGGTCGCGAGCCCGACGCTCGACCCGCCCTCCTTGAGCTGGGCGTGGAGGGTCTGCGCGCTCACGAACCCGGGCGCGGCGTCGAGCGCTTCGCGCACGGCCTCCCGCTGCCAGGTGTTCCGCTTCACGCCGCGACCTCCTCGCGAACCACCTTGCCACGCACGCCCGCGACGATCCTGCACACGACGTAGATGAGGAACGAGATCGTCGTGATGAACGGGCTGATCGGCAGCGACCCGGCGATCGCGAGCAGGATGCCGCCCACCGCCGAGACGAGCCCGAACAGCGCCGCGAGCAGCGCGACGACGGGGGGCGAGCTCGCGACGCGCAGCGCGGCGGCGGCGGGCGTGACGAGGAGGGCGAGCACGAGCAGCGCTCCGACGATCTGCACCGACACGGCCGTGATGAGCCCGAGCAGCAGGAGGAACGCGATCGAGAGGCCGCGCTCCGGCACCCCGCGCGCGGCCGCCGACTCCGGGTCGAGGCTCGCGAACGACAGGGGGCGCCAGATGAGCAGGAGCGCGACGAGCACGATCGCCGACACGACGATGAGCCGCACGACGCCGGGGTCGTCGATGGCGATGATCTGGCCGGTGAGAAGGCTCAGCTTGTTGGCGCTCCGGCCCGGGTAGAGCGCGAGGAAGAGGATGCCGAGGCCGAGCCCGGTGGGCATGAGGACGCCGACGATCGAGTTGCGGTCGCGCGCCCGTGCGCCGAACGCCCCGATGAGGAGGGCCGCGGCGATCGATCCCGTGATCGACCCGAGCACGACGTCGGCGCCGACGAGGAGCGCGGCGGCGGCTCCCGCGAACGAGAGCTCGCTGATCCCGTGCACCGCGAACGCCATGTCGCGCTGCATGACGAAGACCCCGATGAGTCCGCCGACGAGGCCGAGCACGGCGCCCGCGAGCACCGAGTTGCGCACGAGCCAAAGGAGCGCGCCGTAGTCGTCGAAGTTGAAGACGTCGCCGAGCCAGTCCATCACGACACCCCCTCGGCCGGGTGGTCGTGGTGCACGTGGCCGGCGTCGGGCGCTCCGACGACGACGAGCCGACCGTGGGAGCGGATGACGTCGACCGGGGTCCCGTACAGGTCGGAGAGCACGTCCGAGCGCAGCACCTCGTCGGGCGCGCCGACACGGAAGCGCCCGCCGGCGAGGTAGAGTCACGCGGTCGACGATGCCGAGCAGCGGGTTGACGTCGTGCGTGACGACGAGGATGCCGACGTCGCCCCGCGAGCGTTCCGCGGCGAGGAGGTCGGCGAGTCCGCGCTGATGCTGCAGGTCGAGGCTGAGCAGGGGCTCGTCGAGGAGCAGGAGCCGCGGGTCGCCGGCGAGCGCCTGGGCGACGCGGAGACGCTGCTGCTCGCCGCCGGAGAGCCGGCCGACGCGCTGGTCGGCGTAGCGGGTCGCACCGACGCGGGCGAGGAGGCGGTCGACGGCCATCCGCTCGCGCCGCGACGGGAGCGGCAGTCCGAAGCGGGTGCCCGAGACGCCGAAACCGACGAGGTCGCGGGCCCGCAGGGCGACGTCGGCGGGGAGGGCGCGCTGCTGCGGCACGTAGCCGACGCGCGCGCGACCGCGGCGGGCCGGCATCCCGGCGACCTCGACGGTGCCCGCGTCGAGGCGCTGGAGTCCGAGGATCGCGCGGAGGAGGCTCGTCTTGCCGGAACCGTTGGGTCCGAGCACGGCGACGAGCTCACCGGGCGCGACGTCGAGGTCGAGCCCCGACCACAGGCGACGCTCGCCGAATCCGAGGGCGGCGCCGCGGATGCGGAGCGCCGGCTCGGTCATGTCGCTCACGGTAGCGCGGCCGCGAGCGCGGCGATGTTGTCGCGCATCCACTCGAGGTAGGTCGATCCCTCGGGCAGGAGCTCGAGCATGTCGACGACGGGGATCCCCGCGCGCTCCGCCGCCTCGCGGACGTCGGCGGTCTCGGGCCCGCCCGTCTGCGGGTTGTCGGTCACGAGCGCGGCGTCGGCGACGACGGCGAGGGTCGCGGCGAGGAGCGCGGGCGAGACGTCGGTGCCCTCCTCGACCGCCTCGGCGAACCCCGCCGGGGTGAGGTCGCGGAATCCCGCTTCGCCGAGGAGGTAGCCGGGGACGGGTTCGGTCATGACGACGCCGAGACCGGATGCGCGCTCGGCGAGCGCCGCCAGCTCGGCCTCGACCGACTCGAGTCCGGCGAGGAACTCGCCCGCGTTCGCGGCGAAATCGTCGGCGTGCACCGGGTCGAGGGTGGCGAGCTCGTCGGCGATGCGCTCGGCCACGTCGGCCACGACGTGGAGGTCGTACCAGACGTGCTCATTGGCGCCCTCGAGGTGGTGGTGGCCCTCGTCGTCGTGGTCATGGTCGTGGTCGTCGCCGAGACCGGCGACCTCGATCGCCGACACCGACACGGGCGCGGCGGCCATCGCGGCGAGCACCGTCTCGACGAACGGGTCGTAGCCGCCCCCGTTGTAGACGACGAGGTCAGCGCGCTCGAGTTCGAGGCGGTCGCGTGCGGTGACCTCGTAGGAGTGCGGGTCCTGCGCGGTGGACGTGACGATGCTGCGCACCTCGGCGTGGTCCCCCGCGATCGCCTCGGCGACGTCGCCGTAGACCGACGTCGACGCGACGACGCGCAGCACGCCGTCGTCGGAGGCCGCGGTCGGGGCGCACCCCGAGAGGGCGAGGGCCGCGACCGGGACGGCGAGCAGCACGGCCGGGAGACGCATGACGGCGACGCTACCCCTAGTTGAGAACCATTGTCAAAATGGTTCTCAATAAGGTCTCGACACGCGCCGCCGGGGCTACTCGACCACCGGTACCCGAGGTGTGTCAGTCGAGCAGGAGCGCCGGCTCCTCCAGGACCGCCGCGAGGTCCGCCGTGAAGCGGCTCGCGACATCCCCGTCGACGACGCGATGGTCGAACGCCGCCGACACCGTCGTCACCCAGGCCGGACGCACCTCGCCGTCGACCACCCACGGCTTCTGCTTGATCGCGCCGAGCGCGACGATGCCGACCTCGCCCGGGTTGAGGATCGGGGTGCCCGTGTCCATCCCGAACGAGCCGAGGTTCGTGATCGTGATCGTGCCGCCGGCCATGTCGGCGGGCGTCGACTTGCCCTCGCGCGCGGTGGCCGTGAGCTGCTCGAGCGCCATCGCGAGCTCGCGCAGGCTCAGCGTCTGCGCGTCCTTCACGTTCGGAACGATGAGGCCGCGCGGGGTGGCCGCCGCGATCCCCAGGTTCACGTAGTGGTGGACGACGATCTCCTTGTCGGTCCACGTCGAGTTCACCGTCGGGTTGCGCTGCACCGCCCAGATGACCGCCTTCGCCATGACGAGCAACGGCGACACCCGGATGCCGGCGAACTGCGCCGAGTCCTTCAGTCGACGCACGAACTCCATCGTGCGGGTCGCGTTGACGTCGGTGAAGACGCTCACGTGCGGCGCCGTGAAGGCGCTCTGCACCATCGCCGTCGCGATCGCCTTGCGCACTCCCTTCACCGGGATGCGCTCCTCGCGCTCCGCCGGCCACGCGGGCGTCTCGATGTTGCGGAACACGCTCGCCTGCTCGGCGGCGCGCACGACGTCCTCGCGCGTGATCTCGCCGCCGAGACCCGAACCGGTGACCGACGCGAGGTCGACGTCGAGGTCCTTCGCGAGCTTCCGGATGGGCGGCTTCGCGATGATCGGCATCGGCGACCCCGCGACGCGAGGACGCCCCGCCGACGCCTTCGCGCCGTCCGCCGTCGCACCCTCCGCCGTGGACGCGACGACCCCCGGGCGGCGCCGACGCCGCGTCGCACCGTGGCCGCCCTTCGAGCCGTAGCCGACGAGCACCGCGCCGGAGCCCACCGACCCGGCCGCGTGCGCGGGATCGGCGACCTCGCCCACCGTGTCGGCATCCGTCGGCGCCTGCAGCTCGATCGTCCCGCCCGCCGAGTCGACCCGGATGATGGGGGCGCCCACCTCGACCGTCGCGCCCTCCTCGAAGAGGAGCTCGGTGACGGTGCCCGCGAACGGCGACGGCAGTTCGACGAGCGACTTCGCCGTCTCGATCTCGACGAGCACCTGGTTGACGGCGACGGTGTCGCCGGGCTTCACCTTCCAGGAGACGATCTCGGCCTCGGTGAGACCCTCGCCGACATCGGGGAGCGGGAACTCCTGCGCCATGGTCATCCCTCCTAGTAGGCCAGCGCCCGGTCGACGGCCTCGAGCACGCGATCCGCGTCGGGGAGGTACGACCCCTCGAGCTTCGCCGGCGGGAACGGCACGTCGAAGCCGCTCACGCGCAGCACGGGCGCCTGCAGCGAGTAGAACGCGCGCTCGGCGATCGTCGCCGCGACCTCCGACCCGACGCTCACGTGACCGGGGGCCTCCTGCGCGACGACGAGTCGNCCCGTCTTCTGGACGGACGCGAGCAGCGGACCGTAGTCGACCGGCGAGAGCGAGCGGAGGTCGACGACCTCGAGGCTCGTGCCCTCCTCCGCCGCGATCTCCGCCGCCGTGAGCAGCACCGACACCATGGCGCCGTGGCCGACGAGCGTCGCATCCGTGCCCTCGCGCACGACCCGGGACGTGTGCATCCCGATCTCGTGCGGCGCGCGGTCGACCTCGCCCTTCTGCCAGTAGCGGCTCTTCGGCTCGAAGAACAGCACCGGGTCGTCCGACGCGATCGCCTGCTGGATCATCCAGTACGCGTCGTGGCTCGTCGCCGGGCTGATCACCCGGAGCCCGGCGGTGTGGGCGAAGTACGCCTCGGGGCTCTCCTGGTGGTGTTCGACGGCGCCGATGTGACCGCCGTAGGGCACCCGGATGACGACGGGGAACGTCTGCGCGCCCTCGTGGCGGAACGTGAGCTTCGCGAGCTGCGAGGTGATCTGGTCGAAGCCCGGGTAGATGAAGCCGTCGAACTGGATCTCGCACACGGGGCGGAAGCCGCGCATCGCGAGGCCGATCGCGGTGCCGACGATGCCCGACTCGGCGAGCGGGGTGTCGAGCACCCGGTTCTCGCCGAACTGGGCCTTGAGCCCGTCGGTGACGCGGAACACGCCGCCGAGCGTGCCGATGTCCTCGCCCATGAGCAGCACGCGGTCGTCGGCCGCCATCGCGGCGCGCAGTCCCTCGTTGATGGCCTTCGCCATCGTGAGCGTCTCCATCACGCGAGACCCTCCTCGAAGGACTCCTCGTACGCGGCGAGCCACGCACGCTGCTCGTCGAGGAGCGGATGCGGCTCCGAGTACACGTGCTCGAACATCTTCGACGACGGCGGATCCTGGAGCGTCAGGACCCGGGCGCGCACGTCGGCGGCGAGATCCTCGGCCTCCGTCGCGACGTCGGCGAAGAACGCGTCGCCCTCGCCCTTCGCCCGCAGGAACGCCTCGAAGCGCGCGATCGGGTCGCGCTGCGACCAGAACTGCACGTCCTCCGCCTCGCGGTACTTCGTCGGGTCGTCGCTCGACGTGTGGGCGCCCATCCGGTACGTCAGTGCCTCGACGAACCGCGGGCCCCTGCCGGAGCGCGCGTCGTCGAGGTACTCCGCGCTCACGGCGTAGGCGGCGAGCACGTCGTTCCCGTCGATCTGCGTCGACGGGATGCCGAAGCCCTGCGGGCGCAGGTAGAGCGGCGTGCGCGACTGGCGCTCGACGGGCACCGAGATCGCCCAGTGGTTGTTCTGGAGGAAGAACACGATCGGCGCCTGGTAGCTCGCGGCGAAGACGAACGCCTCGTTGACGTCGCCCTGGCTCGTCGCGCCGTCGCCGAAGTAGGCGAGCACCGCGGCGTCCGACTCCGGGTTCCCCGTGTTGGTCGCGCCCTCGAGCGTGAGGCCCATCGCGTAGCCGGTCGCGTGCAGCGACTGCGAGCCGATGACGAGGGTGTAGAGGTGGAAGTTGCCGGTCTGCGCCGGGTCCCAGCCGCCGTGACTCAGGCCGCGGAGGAGCTCGATGATGCGCATCGGGTCGAGTCCGCGGATGCGGCCGACGACGTGCTCGCGGTAGGCGGGGAAGATGTGGTCCTGCTCGCGCGCGGCGTAGCCGGACCCCACCTGGGCCGCCTCCTGCCCGAGCGACGGGATCCAGAGCGCGAGCTGACCCTGCCGCTGGAGGTTGCCCGCCTCGATGTCGAAGCGGCGGACGGCGACCATCTGCCGGTGGAAGTCGCGCAGCCGCTCGTCGGGCAGCGCCTTCACGCGCTCGAGGTAGGGGGCGGTGGCGTCGCTCTCGACGAGGGTCCCCTCCGGGGTGAGCAACTGCAGCGTCGCCTCGGTGTAGGACATGGTGCCTACCCTAACCGCGCGTTCTCGACCGCCTTCGGGAGGGTTTGCACAATCCGGGCCGCGGAACTCAGGAGTCTCTCGACAGACTCCTCCTCGCCGATCGACACCCGCACGCCGTCCCCGGCGAAGACGCGACCGACGATCCCGTCGTCCTCGAGGATCGCCGCGACGGCGGAGGTCTCCTCCCGGGCGCCGATCCAGATGAAGTTGCCGTGCGGCTCGGGCACGACGAGCCCCGCCTCGGTGAGTCCCGTGTAGACGCGCGTGCGGCGCTCGATGAGACCCTCCACGCCGGAGAGCAGGTCGGCCTCGACGTCGAGGGCCGCGATCGCCGCGCGCTGCGCGGGCTCCGTGACGGCGAGCGGGATCGCGGCGCTACGCGCGGCGTCGAGGATGTAGGACGCGCCGACCGCCCACCCGATGCGGAGGCCGGCCAGGCCGAACGCCTTCGAGAACGTGCGGAGCACGACGAGGTTCGGATGCAGCTGCAGCTCGTCGAGTCCGTTGACGGCGTGCCGGTCGGTGACGAACTCGAAGTAGGCCTCGTCGAGCAGCACGAGCACCGTCTCGGGCACCTTCGCCATGAAGTCGGTGAACTGCCGCGTCGTGATGAGGGTCGACGTGGGGTTGTTGGGGGTGCAGAGGATCACGACGCGCGTGCGGTCGGTGATCGCGGCCGCCATCGCGTCGAGGTCGTGTGCGCCACCCGGGAGATTCGGCACCTGCACGCTCGTCGCCCCCGCGACCATGACGAGGCTCGGGTACGCCTCGAACGACCGCCACGCGTAGACGACCTCGTCGCCCTGGCCCGCGGCCGCCTGGATGAGCTGGGCGAGGATCGACACCGATCCCGCCCCGACGTGCACCTCGTCGACCGACACCCCCGCCCGTTCGGCGAGCCGCGCGCGCAGCGCCGTCGCGGCGCCGTCGGGGTACCGGTTGAGGTTCGACTCCGCGATCGCGGCGAGGATCGCCGGATGCGTGGGGTCGGGGTTCTCGTTGCTGGAGAGCTTGAACGCGTCGGCCGCCGCGGGGCGGCCCTGACGGTACGGCGGGAGCGCGGCGATCTCCGGGCGCAGGGTCACGGCCATGCGCTCAAGCCTAGGGTCGCGGGCTTCCGGCGCCGACACGGAGGTCGGGTCCACGTCGCGACTCCTGGCCCTTCCGCTCGGCTGCTGTGATGATGGGCGCATGGGTCGCCTCATCCTCCGACTGGTCATCAACTCGCTCGCGCTCTGGCTGACGACGCTCATCATCCCGGCCATCACGATCCAGGCGTTCCCGCCCGCGGGCACGCTCGAGTACGTCATCACGCTCGTGCTCACGGCCNTGCTCTTCGGCGTCGTCAACGGGGTCATCGGCGGCATCGTGCGCGTCGTCGCGTTCCCNATCTACGTCCTCACGCTCGGCCTCATCTCCCTCATCGTGAACGGNCTNCTNCTGCTGCTCGTCGCGTGGATCAGCGGCCTGCTCGGCTTCGGNCTCTTCATCGCCGACGACGGGAACACGTTCTGGTGGGGCGTGCTCGGCGCTCTCGTGCTCGGCATCATCAGCTGGCTCATCGGCATCCTGCTGCGGCCGTTCACGAAGAACTCCCGCCGCCGCTGATCCGGGTCGCCTGGTAGCCGAGGGCCGTCGCGCGCCCGCCCGGCAGCTCGAGGTATTCGGCGGTGAACGCGTCGAGCGCCGCGACCTGCTCGCGCACGACCGCCGAGGCGGCGCCGTCGACGGCGTCGGCGGTGCGCTCGTAGGCGCTGCGCTGGTGCGCCGGCGCCGCCTGCACGTCGGGGATGTCCATGCCCTCCCGGAACGCCCGACGCTCGACCTGCACGAGCGAGTGGTCCTGCGGAGGCCCGGCGAGCGCGGGCACGAGGTCGTCGGTGTGACGGATCGCGAGCCCGGCGACGCCGTCGGGGACGTCGATGTGCCCCGTCGGCGCCCCGTGGGTCTCGAGCCCGACGACGTTCCAGTGCTCCGACGCGGCGACACGCGTCGCGACGAGTCCGCCCTGGGAGAACCCGACGAGCGCGACCTCGTCGCCCGGGCGGATGCCCGCCTCCGCCATCGCGAGTTCGACGGCACGGACCGACGCCGCGGGACCCATCGCGACGCCGTGCACGTTGCTCGTGCTGTCCCACGCCTCGCCCACGGCGAACGGCGTGAAGTCCTCCGTCGGCGCGACGTAGACGACGTAGCGAGGCGGCATCCCGTCGGCCTCGTACCTCTCGATGAGGACACGGCCCTGGGGTCCCTCCGGGATGCGGTCGAGCCGGTCGCGCACCCCCGTCGGCGCCGCCGCGACCGACGCTTCGGAGATCCGCGCGACCGAGACGGGGGTCTCGCGGAGCATCCCCAGGGAACCGCCGGCGGCGGCGACGATGGCCGCGCCCGCCGCGACGTCGGCGGCAGGCGGCGTCGGCAGGAGCGAGACCCAGCCCCATCCCGACATCCCCAGCGTGAGGTCGTCGATGCTCGTGGAGAGGTTCGACACGAACCGCACGAACTCCGGGCTCGTGATGAGCTCCGGGTGGTCGAGGAGGAAGTCGCGGACGGTGCCGAGCCGACCGTCCTCGCCGTCGGGGATCGACGTCCAGCCGGCCAGGGCCGCGAGGGCGAGGAGTCCCGGCGAGAGCACCGCGAACGCGCCGAGGGCCCGCAGCACGTCGGCGCCGACGGTCGCGGCGAGGTAGCCGCCGAGGTCGCGCTGGATCCGCTCCGCGAAGAGCTCCGCGCCCGTGGTCAGCCGGACGACGTCGTCGAACGCCTGACGCGCCTCGGCGCACAGCGCCCGAGCGCTCTCGAGTGCGACGGGGACGCGATCGGGGACGGGCAGGCCGTACCGGCAGGCGTCGGCGGCGAGCACGCGACGGAGGTCGTCGGAGAGCCCTTGCTCGAGAGCCCGGAGGCGCTCGACGACCGAGAGCAACTCGTCCGTGTAGACGGTCACCGTGCCGACCGGGGTGACGAGGAGCGGCCCGCCCGGGTCGCTTTTCGCGCGCGGCCCGCTCACGCGAGCGCCGCGAGCTGCAGACCGAGGACGCGGAGGAGGTCGTCGACCGCGTCGGCCGCGTCGGCGAGCCGCCGTCTGAGCTCTTCGCGCATCCGCTCGGCCGCCTGGGAGGCGGGCCCGCGCCACTGGTCCGGGGTGACCCACGCGGGGGCCGCCTCTCCTCGGAGGTGATCGAGCACGGGCAGCAGCAGCGCGAGCTGACGTTCGAGATCGGCGCGATGGGCGACGGGATCGACGGCGGGTGGCATGTGCCGAGCCTCGCGGTCTGTGCCTGGCGGGGGTCGGCATCCCCGCTCCCTCGCGGACGTCCCGTCGAAGACGGGGCTGTGGAGGACACGTCGGGCGCGCGATGATGGACCCATGGCAGGGCATCCCGCGCACCCGGGCCCGGTCTTCCGGATCTGTTTCGTGTGCACGGGCAACATCTGCCGCTCGCCGATGGCGGAGGCCGTGTTCCGCCGCCTCATCGCCGCCGGCGGCTACGAGGGCCGCCTCGAGGTGAGCTCCGCCGCGACGGGCGACTGGCACGTCGGCGAGCGCGCCGACGCCCGCACCATCGCGGCCCTCGACAGCCGCGGCTACGACGCCGCGCAGCACCGCGCCCGGCAGTTCGACCCCGCGTGGTTCGCGGCCCTCGACCTCGTCGTCGTCTTCGACCGCGGACAGCAACGCACCGTGCGCGAGTGGGCGCCCGACGACGCCTCCCGCGCCAAGGTCCAGCTGCTCCTCTCCTTCGACGATCCCGGCTCGGGCGGCGGGGTCGGGACGGCGACCGACGTGCCCGACCCGTACTATTCGGATGCCGCCCTTTTCGATTCGGTGCTGAGCACGATCGAGCGCGCGAGCATCGCCCTCTTCCGGCAGCTGGAGCCGGTCCTTCGACAGGGAGTCCCATGAGCCCGCTGCCCACCCAACCGCTGAGCCCCCTCGACGGGCGCTACCGCGCCGCCGTCGACGCCCTCGGCGAGCACCTCTCCGAGGCCGGGCTCAACCGGGCGCGGGTGCGCGTCGAGGTCGAGTGGCTCGTCTACCTCACCGAGCGCGGACTCCTCGGCTCGAGCCCGCTCGACCCCGAGGAGGTGCGCGCCCTGCGCCACTTCGCGGCCGAGTTCGGCGCCCCCGAGATCGAGCGCCTCGCCGAGCTCGAGTCGACGACGCGCCACGACGTGAAGGCCGTCGAGTACCTCGTGCGCGAGAAGCTCGCCGACCTCGGGCTCACCCGCGTCGCCGAACTCGTGCACGTCGCCTGCACGAGCGAGGACATCAACAACCTCTCCTACGCCCTCACCGTGCGGGCCGCCGTCACGGGCGTGTGGCTCCCGAAGCTGCGGGACGTCGTGGCCAAGCTGCGCGACCTGGCGATCGCCGAGCGCGCCACGCCGTTGCTGTCGCGCACCCACGGGCAGCCGGCGACGCCGACGACGTTCGGCAAGGAGCTCGCCGTCTTCGTGCACCGCCTCGAGCGGCAGATCCGCCGCATCGAGCAGGTCGAATACCTCGGCAAGTTCAGCGGCGCCACCGGCACGTTCGCGGCCCACGTCGTCACCGACCCCGACCTCGACTGGCCCGCGATCTCCCGCGAGTTCGTCACCTCGCTCGGCCTCGACTGGAACCCCCTCACGACGCAGATCGAGTCGCACGACTGGCAGGCGGAGCTCTACACCGCGATCGCGCACGCGGGTCGCATCCTGCACAACCTGTGCACCGACGTGTGGACGTACATCTCGATCGGCTACCTCGCACAGATCCCGCAGGCTGGCGCGACCGGGTCGTCGACGATGCCGCACAAGGTCAACCCGATCCGCTTCGAGAACGCGGAGGCGAACCTCGAGCTCTCCGCGGCGCTCCTCGACTCGCTCTCACAGACGCTCGTCACGAGCCGCCTCCAGCGCGACCTCACCGACTCGACGACGCAGCGCAACATCGGCGTCGCACTCGGGCACTCGCTCCTCGCGCTCGACAACATCCGCCGCGGCCTCGACGAGGTCGCCGTCGCCCACCAGGTGCTCGCCGACGACCTCGACGCCAACTGGGAGGTGCTCGGCGAGGCGATCCAGACCGTCATCCGCGCCGAGGTCACCGCGGGCCGCTCGTCGATCGCCGATCCCTACGCGCTGCTCAAGGAGCTCACGCGCGGCCGCCGGGTCACGGGCGACGACCTCCGCGCGTTCGTCGACGGACTCGACATCGGCGCCGCGGCGAAGGCGCGGCTGCTCGCGCTCACCCCCGCCACCTACGTCGGCCTCGCCGACCGCCTCGTCGACTACCTCCCCGAGGACTGACTCGCGTCATCCACTCGCTGTTTGCCCGAAAAGGCCGCTATCCCCACGAGGGAAGCGGCCTTTTCGGGCAAACAGCGGAGAAACGTCAGTGCGCCGGCGGGCGGTCGTCGTCGCGCGGCGGCTCCGGCTTGGAGACCGCGAGCAGGAGAGTCGCGAACATGAGCACCGCGACGACGAAGGCGACCCCGAAGAAGACGATGGCGAGCGTGAGGTCGCGCGTGGCGAAGAGCACCGCGCCGCCGACGAAGAGCGACAGCACGGCGGCGAGGCCGAGCACCTCCGCGGGCCGGGTGCGCTCGCGGAGCGTCGGACGACGGGGCTCGGTCACGACGCCACCGCCTCGACCGTGCGCTCCCCGCGCACCGAGACCGCCGAGATCGACTGGAGCACGCCGACGACGACCGCCCACGCGCCGACGACGCCGACGAGGATGACCGAGCTGGTGAGGGTGCCCGCGATGCCCTTCTCGCCCGAGAAGGCCTGCGCGATGTCGGTCGGCAGCACGAGCGCCACGACGCCCGAGCACGACTGTGGCCGCGCCGACGAGGATCCAGTCGCGTGCGAGGGCGGACCGCCCGCGTGACAGGATGCCGCTCGCGCCCTCGAGGAGTCCGGTGAGCAGCGCCCACGCCCCGACGAGGATGCCGAGGAACGCGACGCCGCCCAGCGGCACCGCGAGCGCGACGACTCCGGCGGCGAGGGTGGCGACGGCTTGCATGAGGAACGTGAAACGGCGGTCGCCCGCGTAGTCGCCGCGGAGTACCGCGAGGAGGAGCACGACGCTCGACAGCACCGCGAAGATCCCGAAGGAGATGAACCCGAAGGCGGCGGTGTGCTCGAGGGTGAGGGTGATCGTCACGCCGAGGGCGAGTGCCAGGATGCCCCGGGCGAGCTGGGCGATCCAGACTGCTACCACGCGTGCCAGTCTACGTCCGCCCGGTTGAGCGTCGGCGCGGTGCCGGCGGGGCGGGGCTGGCGGGGCGGGACTGGCGGAGCGGGGCGTCAGGTGCGGGGCATGTCCGCGAAGCGCGAGTACTGCCCCTGGAACGCGACGGCGACGTCGTCGGTGCGGCCGTTGCGGTGCTTCGCGACGATGAGGTCGGCCTCGCCCGCGCGCGGGTGGTCGCGCTCGTAGGCGGCTTCGCGGTGCAGGAGGATGACGATGTCGGCATCCTGCTCGAGCGAACCGGACTCGCGGAGGTCGGAAAGGGCCGGCTTCTTGTCGGCGCGCTGCTCGGGGCCTCGGTTGAGCTGGGCGAGNGCGACGATCGGGATGTTGAGCTCCTTCGCGAGCAGCTTGAGCGCCCGCGAGAATTCGCTGACCTCCTGCTGGCGCGACTCGACCTTCTTGCCGGACGTCATGAGCTGGAGGTAGTCGACGACCACCATCTTGAGTCCGACGCGCTGGCTGAGCTTGCGGCACTTGGCGCGGATCTCGACGAGCGTCATGTTGGGGCTGTCGTCGATGTAGAGCGGCGCGTCGCCGATCTCGCCGCGCACGCTCGCGAGGCGCGTCCAGTCGCGGTCGTCCATGTTGCCCTTGCGGAGGATGTGCATCGGGATGCTCGCCTCNGCCGAGAGCAGACGGGTGGCGATCTCGCTGCGCCCCATCTCGAGCGAGAAGAAGATCGTGGGGAGCTTGTGGTGCACGGCCGCCGTGCGGGCGAAGTCGAGCGCNAGNGTCGACTTTCCCATCGCGGGNCGNGCGCCGACGATGATGAGCTGCCCGCCCTGGAGGCCGTTCGTCATCTCGTCGAGCTCGGCGAANCCNGTNGGCACGCCNTGCAGCTGNCCGTCGCGGCCGCGNGCGATCTCGATCTCCTCGACGGCGGTGTCGATCGCNTCGANGAGCGGNACGTAGTCTTCNGACTCGANGCCGCCGGTGACGNNGTAGATCTCGGCCTGCGCGTTGTTGACGAGGTCGATGACCTCGCCCTCGCTCGNGTANCCCATCTGNACGATGCGGGTGCCGGCCTCGACGAGNCGGCGNAGCACGGCCTTCTCGGCGACGATCTGGGCGTAGTAGCCGGCGTTCGCCGCGGTGGGCACGAGCCCGGTGAGGGTGTGGAGGTACTCCGCGCCGCCGGCGCGACCGAGCTGGCCCGTCTTGGTCAGCTGGTCGGTGACCGCGATGACGTCGGTCGGCTCGCCGTGCGAGTAGAGGGTCAGGATCGCGTCGAAGATCACTTCGTGCTTCGGCATGTAGAAGTCGACGCCGCGGACGATCTCGGTGACGTCGGCGACCGCGTCGCTGCTGAGCATCATGCCGCCGAGGGCGCTCTGTTCGGCGAGGAGGTCGTGCGGCGGCGTGCGCTCGCCCTGCCAGCCGCCGCGATCGCCCTGTCCGCCGGGTGCGTCGGCGAGACCGAGATGGGCGATGGACATGCGGCGGACCTCCCACTGGCCAGTCTGACTGCGGGCACGCTAACAAGACCGACCGACACCCCGGAGCCGGCCGGCGGGCGTCCCCAGGACCCCGATCGCGCGAGCCTCGCTCAGGCTAGAGAGCGAGGATGCGGGGGGACAACTGCGCCTGTGGACAACGTTGTGGGGAATCGGCGGGAAACGCCGAGCTTGATGTGAAGAAGTTGTGGACAGCTCTGTGGGGAATCAAGAACTTCTCGCTCGGACCCACCGTCTGACCAGGCATTTCATTGTCCACACACTGTGTGTGGAAAGAGGCTTGGACTGTTACTTGAGGGTTGGGACGACCGGGGTCCCCTGTGGACGAAAAGGCGGCCTCCGGGACCGGGGTACGACGCGTTAACGACGGATGGCGCACCCCGTCGGGGGTGCGCCATCCGGTGGTGAAGCGGGTTACTTCGCGGCGACCACGTCGAGCGTGAGCGCGGCGAGCACGTCGCTGCGCAGACGGACGGTGGCGTCGTAGCGGCCGACGCTCTTGATCGCGCTCGAGAGCTCGATCGAACGCTTGTCGACCTCGCCGAGGCCCGCGGCCTTGACCGCGTCCGCGACATCCGCCGTCTTGACCGAGCCGAACAGGCGACCCTCGCGACCCGCCTTGACGGCGAGCTTCACGGGGGTGGCCTCGAGCTTCGCCTTGAACGCCTGGGCGTCCTCGAGCGACGCGGCCTCGCGGGCCTCGCGCGCGGCCTTCAGCATGTCGACCTGCTTCTCGGCGCCCTTGGTCCACGCGATCGCGTAGCCCTGCGGCACGAGGTAGTTGCGGGCGTACCCGTTCTTGACCTCGACGACGTCGCCGGCCGAACCGAGGCCGGTGACCTCGGAGGTGAGGATGAGCTTCGCCATGATTTACCGTCCCGAACCCGCGTAGGGGAGCAGGGCCATCTCGCGCGCGTTCTTGACGGCGCGCGCGATGAGGCGCTGCTCCTGCACCGAGACGCCGGTGATGCGCCGGGCGCGGATCTTGCCGCGCTCGGAGATGAACTTGCGGAGCGTGGCGACGTCCTTGT
>Ga0065721_10050866_pt1 | contig 17437 bp, 17 predicted proteins | sample Mesricmetagenome_FD_59108 | JGI IMG/M metagenome (GOLD analysis project Ga0065721, IMG submission 59108) | Mesophilic microbial community from rice straw/compost enrichment Sample: eDNA_1 v2 (version 2) | ecosystem: Engineered > Solid waste > Grass > Composting > Bioreactor | place: USA: Davis... | reverse complement strand
GTCGGCGGCGCGGGCCGCGCCCGCCTCATCGGCGGTCACGCCGCGGCTCCCAGCTTGTCGCGCATGCCCTCGCCCGGACGCCAGGCGCCCGGCGCCGGCAGCGCCGGGTCGACATAGGCGAAGTAGAGCGCGTCGAGCTGCGACCACAGCACCTCGGTCTTGAAGGTCAGCGCCGCCAGCGCCGCCTGCTGCTGTTCGACGGTGCGGGCGTGGGTCTTGACGTAGTCGAGCGCAAAGCCGGCGTCGCGCGGCGCCTGATCGAGGCGGCGGCGGAAGTAGGCGACGACGGTCTCGTTGATGAAATCGTAGCCCTCGAGCATGCCCGAGATCCGCTGCTTGTGCAGATTGGGCGCGAAGAGTTCGGTGAGCGACGAGGCCACCGCCTCGAGCAGGCTCTTCTCGGCGACGAAGCGCACGTAGGCCTCGACGGCGAACTTCGTCGCCGGCAGCGCGCCCTTCTTCGAGATCACGTAGTCGCGGTCGAAGCCGAGCCCGTCGGTCAGCTTGAGCCAGCGCTCGATGCCGCCCTCCTCGCCCTCGAGGCCGTCGTGGTCGGTGATGCGGTGCAGCCACTCGCGGCGCAGCTCGCGGTCGTCGCAGCGGGCGATCAGGGCGGCGTCCTTGCGCGGGATCGCCGACTGGTAGCAGTAGCGGTTGAGTGCCCAGGCCTGGACCTGCTCCTTCGTGCACAGGCCGCCGTGCAGCCGGTCGTGGAACGGGTGAAGGCTGTGATAGCGCTCGGCGCCGATCCGGCGCAGCGCCGCTTCCAGCTCGTCCGGGGTCATCGGCCGCTGATCGGTGGTGGACGACGTCATATCGAGACCTCCATGCCGTCGAAGGCGACGGCCCATCCCTCCCGCTCCACCGCCTTCCGTTCGTCGGACAGGTCGTTGAGGACCGGGTTCGTGTTGTTGATGTGGATGAAGACCTTGCGCGCGACGCCTAGTCCCGCGAAGGCCGCCATCGAGCCGTCCGGCCCGCTCATCGACATGTGACCCATGCGCTTGCCGGTCTTCGTGCCGATGCCCATGCGCACCATCTCGTCGTCGCACCACAGCGTGCCGTCGAAGAAGACGCAGTCGGCGCCCGAGATCCGCGCGGCGAGCTTGTCGGTCATCCGCGCACAGCCGGGGATGTAGTAGAGCCGCTCGCCGCCCGGGCCGATGATCTCGACGCCGACGGTCTGCTCGCCTTCGAGGTCGGTCTCGACGACGTCGCCTTCGAGATAGAGCGGCACCTTGCCCGGCACCGCGAACAGCGTCGCCGTGACGCCGGACAGCAGCGCGAAGGGCTCGTCGAGCGCGACGTGGCGCCGGGCGACGAGGGCCGGGTCGAGGGCCTGGAAGATCGGATTGTCGGCGACGACCGCCGCGATGCCCGCGGTCGAGAACAGCGTGAAGGCCTGCTTCTCGCGCAGCGTCAGCAGACCCGCGACGTGGTCGATGTCGCCGTTGGTCAGCAGCACCGCCTCGATCGGGGTGTGCCGGTTGCCGACGACCGCGGGGTCGCCCGGCTGGATCTGGCGCCGGTCGAGAAACTGCCGCCCGAGATCGGGCGAGGCGTTCAGGATCGCCCAGCGCTCGCCGTCGATGCTGACGGCCAGAGAAGATTGCGTGCGCGCCTCGAACCCGGGCTCGCCCCGCCGGACGGCGGCGCAATTGGCGCAGTTGCAGTTCCACTGGGGAAACCCGCCGCCTGCCGCCGCCCCGAGGACGAGAGCGCGAAGCCGCGGATGCGCGGCTCCGGCCCCGTCAGTCATGACATCGGTCCGGAAATCAGACTTCCGGCGGGAAGTACATGTTGATTTCCATGCCGACGCAGAGCTCTTCCACCTTGGGGGTATTCCAGGCCATCGTGATTTCCTCCTCTCGAGGGTTGGTCGCCGACCGGCTCGTGTCGCTCGGCTAGACTGGAGAATGGGGCCGGCATCCCGCCTGTTCAAGTTAAGCTTCCGTAATGGACAAGCATGCAAAATAGGGGAAGTTATCCCGTCTAGATCGGGAAAACTTCCCGGATGACGGGATAGAGGCCTCACAATTACAGTAATTCCGAGAAAGTCATTCCTTGATCTAAATCGATTTCCGGGAATTTTTTCCCGGATTTTTTACTTGGATTAATCAGATAACGAAAGCACGCATGGAATCGATTTCTACCGATCCCAGATGAAGCGATCGTCGAGAGGTGCGATTGCGACGGCACTCCCCGCACCCACCCCTCTCCCGGTTGCTGGCCACACACGCTCCGGTCCGTCCCGGGTCTGCCCCTCCCCTCCACATGCAAAATGCCTACCCCCGGGCGCATTGCCGGGTGTGAAAGCATACTGTGTGGAAATTGAGCATCATCGATTTCCTTCAAACATCCAAAAATAAGGCAAATGCCTTAGGATTCATCACGTAGCGCTTGACTCCCCCGACCCTCACACCTCATGTTTCCTTTCGAGCAAAAAATTTGCCGCTCAGAAAATGAATCGCACCGACCGGTTCTCCGGGAACGGATGCGAGCAGAGGGAAGGGAACAGCCGTGTCGGATCTTTCCAGTCGTATCGCGTCCATGCACCGGCGCGACGTCGCCGTCGCCTGGGCCTTCGTGATCGGGCTCTGGTTCGCGATCACGTTCGTCGCCTGGGCCACCTGGTCGCTGGCGCCGTCACCGGCCGCCCGGGCCGTCCTGCTGACAGGCGGGGCGATCGTCCTCGTCTTCAACACCGCGGCCATCCTGGCGATGCTGCGCCACTACCGCGAGGACCGCGACTTCATGTACGGCCTCGACATCCGCTTCCTCGACGAAGCCCGCCGGATGAAGGGGTGAGATCATGGCACGCTATGTTCCCCCCGTGCAGAGCAAGGCCGGACAGATCATCGACGTCGTCGTCCTGCTCGTCATGACCATCGGCGCCCTCTACCTGTCGCTGTGGCTCGGCCTCGCCGGCAGCGATCACTCCGGCGCCGTCCCCGAGAACCCGACCTGGGAGAGCCTCGGCCAGAACGAGGTGATGGTCGAGCGGTGGATCGAGCTCGGCTACGCCGAGCCGGCCGACGCGGCCGAGATGATCACCGCCCGCTTCGACTATTCCTTCACCCTCGGCAGCCTGCTCGCGATGATCGTCGTCGTCATCGGCTACTACGCCATCGTGCTGCGCCTGTCGGAGAAGGAATATCGCGACGTCGTTTCCGAGAAATTCGACCGCTGACGGTTCCCCGGGGAGAAAAGAAAATGGAACTCTGGACCACGCTTGAATACGTCGCCTGGGGACTGTCGGCGCTGATCGGCGTCGCCATCGTCGCCGATTGGCTGAAGACCGACGCCACCTACGACGACGCCGTCCTGATGTCGTCTCGCGAAGGTGAACTGGAAGCCCTGACCGAACAGCACGCCCAGTCGGGAGGGCACCATGGCTGACGTCGACATCACTTCCAAAACCATGGACGGCATGGGGCCCCACGGCGCCAAGGTCGGCCTGCTGCGGGTGCTCGGCCCGGCCCACGTCTGGGCACTCGGTGTCGGCATCGTGCTCGTCGGCGAGTACATGGGCTGGAACTTCGCGGTCGGGAAAGGCGGCGCCTATGCGGCGCTGATCGCCTGCTGGTTCGCCGGCGTGCTCTACAGCTGCGTCGCCATGATCGACAGCGAGGTCACTTCCACGGTCGCCGCCGCCGGCGGCCAGTACACCCAGGCCAAGCACATCGTCGGCCCGCTGATGGCCTTCAACGTCGGCCTCTACCTCGTCTTCGCCTACACCATGCTGGAGGCCGCCAACGCCATCACCGTCGGCTTCCTGATCGACACCGTCGCCGGCATGACCGGCCATGTCGGCCTCGACCAGCGGCCCTTCATCGTCCTCGCCATCATGTTCCTCGCTTGGCTGAACTACCGCGGCGTGCTGGCGACCCTCAACTTCAGCCTCGTCATCACGGCGGTCGCCTTCACGGCGATCATCGTGCTGTTCCTCGCCACCGCGCCGATCTTCGGCGAGGGTCCGCTGCGCCACGCCGACCTGATGACCGACCTGCCCTACGGCTGGCTCGGCGTGCTCGCCGCCATGCACTTCGGCCTCTGGTTCTATCTCGGCATCGAGGGCACGACCCAGGCCGCCGAAGAGGTGCGCTCTCCGGCCCGCGCCCTGCCCTTCGGCACCCTCGCCGGCATCATGACGCTGCTGATCGCCGCCTCGCTGACCTGGTACGTCTGCGTCGGCCTGATGCCTTGGGAATATCTCGGCCAGGCCGGCGTGCCGCTGTTCGACGCCGCCCGCCTGTCCGGCTCGACCGAACTCATGGTCCTGCTCGGCATCGGCACGCTGTTCGCGACCCTCGCCTCGGCCAACGGCTGCATCAACGACGCCTCGCGCGCCTGGTTCGCCATGGCCCGCGACAACTACCTGCCGACCTGGTTCGGCGCGGTCCACCCGAAGTACCGCACGCCCTACCGCGCGATCATCTTCCTCGTCCCGATCGCGCTGATCTTCGCCCTCGGCGCGCCGCTCGACCAGGTGATCACCTTCTCGATCCTGTCGGGCCTGCTCGAATACACCTTCATGCCGATCAACGTCATCCTGTTCCGCAGGAAGTGGCCGCTCGACACCATCAAGCGCGGCTACGAGCATCCGTTCCACCCGATCCCCGCGATCACGCTGCTCCTGCTCTGCAGCGTCACCTATTTCGCGGTGTTCCTCGGCTACGGAACCCAGCTCGTGGCGATGATCTCCTTCTACATCCTGGTCTCGCTCTGGTTCCACTTCCGCCGCTACCGCTACGTGCGCCGGGCCGACCAGTTCACGATGCCCTGGCCGCGTCCGCGCGGCTACTGACGGTGAACGGCGAGGCCGGCGCGACCTCCGGCCCCGCCGTTCGCCGATACCGCCTCCCGGACCCTCCGGCCCCTTCGGCCGCCGGGTCCGACGGCATCCGCGACCGGCGGCGGGCGGCCCTCGTGCCGCTCCGCCGCCGGCGCGTTCCTCCTTCGGCCGCATGCCGGAAAGGCGCCCCGTGAGAGAGTTCGAACTCGGCCTGCTCGCCGTCGTCCTCGCCGCCCTCCTCGTCCACCTCCTCCGGCGCGCCCGGGCGGCGTCGGCCCGGCGCACGGTCTCGCGGCTCGGCTACTTCGACGCCGTCGCGGTCCTGTTCGCCGACGCCCGGACGAGCGTCCTCTCCCACGGCTTCCCCCGTCTCGCCGGCCGCTGGCGGGACAGGGCCTTCACCCTCTCGGCCCTGCCGGACGCCCTCGGCTACCGCAAGCTGCCGGCGCTCTGGGTCTCGATCACCCTCGCCGAGCCGCAGCCGGTCGCCGGCACCCTCGACATCCTGATGCGCCCGAGCGGCCTCGAGCCCTTCACCGGCTTCGCCGCCCTGCCCTGCGGCCTCGCACCGCCGGCGGGATGCCCCGAACACGCCGCGATCAAGTCCGACCGGCCGGTGCCGCCCGTCGCCGCCGCGGACCTTGCGCCTCATCTCGCCGTCTTCGACGATCCGGCGGTCAAGGAACTGCTGATCACGCCCCGCGGCCTGCGGGTCACCCTGCTCGCCGAGGAGGCCGACCGCACCCGCTACCTGCTGTTCCGCGACGCCGAGCTCGGCGCGGTGCCGCTGTCGCCCGATCGCCTCGTCCCGCTGCTCGACCGCCTGATCGCCCTCGCCGACAGCCTGCGCGAGGCGAACGTCCCACCCGCCGACGCCGCCCTCGACCGACGACACCCGAGGCAGCCCGCATGATCCGCTCCGCCCGCCCCCTCCATCCTCGCCCCGTCCATCCCCGTCTCGTCCTCGCCGCGGCGATCCTGCTGCCGGGTTCGGGACAGGTGCTCAACGCCCAGCCGCTGCGCGGCCTCGGCTTCCTGTTCTTCATGGTTCTCCTCGGCGGCTTCACGCTGAAGACCGCCGGAGCCGACGTCTCGCTGGTCGGCAAGCTCGCCGGCGGCCTCTTCGTCTACGCGATGGCGATCCTCGACGCCTATCGGCAGGCCCGCATCCGCACCGAGGTCTGGCGCTTCCGCAACCGGGACCTTCGCGCCAACGGCTGAGGCCGGGGCAGGCTCCGGGATCGGAACCACGCAGGCGCCCTCCGGGCCGCGGCCCCGTGCGCCATGCCCGCCTCCTCCCCCGGAATTCCGGGGATGGCGCCTGGCCTCCGCTCGTCCTAAGGACGAGCGACGGCACAGCCGGCGTGCGGGGGCACGACCGGCTCCGGGCGCCGGGCCTTCGGGGGCATTTGGTCCATGAAATTTCTGAACATCGTCCTCGCTACCAGCCTCGCGGCAACCCTTCTCGCCGGTTGCAAGACGAGGGAGGAACGGTTCGAGGAACTCGACGCCGCCCAGAAGATCGTCAACGAAAGCCCGACGGCCGTCACTGTGCTCATGAAGGAATGCCAGGGCTATGCGCGGGGCTGGAACCCCTACCGCCTGAAGGCTTTCGCCGAGTACATGCAAGTCAAGCGCAGCGAAGCCCGCAAGGTGTTCTGCGACCGCGTCGTGACCGCGATCCGTGACGGCCGGATCACAGCCGAGGATCTCGTCGACGGACCGCCGCGCAAGCCCCTTTCCCCGCGCCTGATCCGCGTGATCCAGGGCCGCTGACGCGGTTCGCCATCGTCACGGCAGGCGGAACACCGTCAGCGTGCCGCCGGGCGCCGAGTAGCGGGCGAGGCCCTCGTAGGCCCCGACCGCACCGGAGCCGTCGTAGGGATCGGTGAGGCCGGCGGCGAGGCCGATGCCGGCCCAGCCGCCGATGCCCGAGAGCACCGCCACGTATTGCCGGCCGCCGTGCCGGTAGGTCGTGACGTTGCCGACGATGCCGGACGGCGTCTTGAAGCGGTAGAGTTCCTCCCCCGTCGTCGCATCCACCGCCTTCAGGTAGCCCTCCAGCGTGCCGTAGAACACGACGCCGCCCGCCGTCGCCAGCACCCCGGACCACACCGAGAAGCGTTCGGGCAGCGCCCAGACCACCTTGCCGGTGATCCCGTCCCAGGCCGTGAGCGATCCCATCACGCCCGGCTCCTCGAAGCCCTGCCCGGCCGGCGCCGGATAGAGCTTCAGCGTCGCCCCGACATAGGGCTGGCCGGCGGTGTAGCCGACGCGGAACGGCTCGTAGTCCATGCAGACGTGGTTGGTCGGCACGTAGAACAGCCGCGTCCGCGGCGAATAGGCCGCCGGCTGCTGGTTCTTGGCGCCGAGCGCGCCGGGGCAGATGCCCTCAACCGTCACGTCCTCGCCCATGCCGTCCTGATCGGTCGAATAGTCCGGATCGGTGGCGGGACGGCCGTAGGTCTCGCTCGCCGGGTCGAGGTCGATCCGGCTCGCCCAGTTGACCGACGGATCGAACTTCTCCGCCACCAGCGGAACGCCGGTCTCACGGTCGAGCGTGTAGCCGAAGCCGTTGCGGTCGAAATGGGTCAGCAGACGGCGCGGCCGTCCGCCGATCTCCGCCTCGGTCAGGATCATCTCGTTGACGCCGTCGTAGTCCCATTCGTCATGGGGCGTCATCTGGTAGATCCAGCGGGCGACGCCGGTCTCGACGTCGCGGGCGACGATGCTGTTCGACCACCTGTTGTCGCCCGGCCGCTGCACCGGGTTCCAGGTCGAGGGATTGCCGGTGCCGTAGTAGACGAGGTCGAGGTCGGGATCGTAGGAGAACCAGCCCCACGGGCAGGCCCCGCCGATCGTCCACTGGTCGCCCTCCCAGCTGTCGAGGCTGCTGTCGGCGCCGACCGGCCGGCCGAGCACGGTCGTCTTTTCCGGGTCGACCAGCATGTCGGCGTCGGGACCGGTGGCGTAGGCCCGCCACAGGCGCGCGCCGGTCTTCTGGTCATAGGCGGTGAGGTGGCAGCGCACCCCGAATTCGCCGCCGGCATGGCCGACGATCACCCTGCCCTTCACCGGCAGCACGGCGGCGGTGTTGACCTCGCCCCGCGCCGGGTCGCCGTCGCGGACGCTCCACTTCACTGCGCCGGTGAGCGCGTCGAGCGCGACCAGCGTGGTGTCGGCCTGATGCAGGAAGATCGTGCCGTCGTCGTAGGCGAGGCCGCGGTTGACCGTGTCGCAGCACATCACCTCGATGACCGAGGGATCCTGCTTCGGTTCGAATTTCCACAGGATCGAGCCTTCGTCGTCGAGATCGAGCGCGTAGACGACGTTGGGGAACGGGGTGTGGACGTACATGACGTCGCCGATCACCAGCGGGCCGCCCTCGTGGCCGCGCAACACGCCGGTCGAGAAGCTCCAGGCGACCGTGAGCCCGCCGACGTTGTCGCGGGTGATCTCGTCGAGATCCGACCAGCGCCGGTTGGCGAAGTCGCCGGTCTGGATCGCCCAGTTGGCGGGATCGGCGATCAGCCCCGGCAGGTCGCTCGCACCGGCGGGGAGCGCGGCGGACAGGCCGAGGACGGCGGCGAGGACGGCGCTATGGATGGAACGCGGCATGAGGCACCTCCGCCGGTTGGCTACCAGATCGCGCCGGCGACGGCGAGCCATGCCGTGGCGGAAGGATGCGGGGTGCGGACAACACCAGCCTCGTCAAGTCTCGACCTGTCGGGACGTGACGAGCGCAGGCAAGCCGAAAGGGGCGCCGGCCGGTCAGACCGTGACCTCGTGAAAATCCGACGAGTGGGAAACACAGGCGCCGGGTATCGCGGCGCGGGCCGGTCAGCGCGAGCGCATCGCCTCGATCAGCGGGCGGACGTGGATCACCGTCTCGGCGACGTCGGGACGCTCGCGCACGCTCTTCACCGTGGCATCGGAAAGGCCGAGATCGCGGGCGATCACCTTGCGCGGCCGCTTCGCCGCCACCTTCACCGCGATCTCGTTCTGCCGCTCGGTGAGGCTCGCCGAACGGATCGCGGGTTGCGGCGCCGGCGCCGTCACGAAATCCGGCAAGTCCTCCTCGTTCTCGATGATCGAGACGGCTTCGACGCGCCCTTCGGCCACCGCCGCCTCGACCATCTCCCGCTCTTCGGCGCTCGGCCGGTCGAGCACCACCAGCGCGGCCCCCATCTCCAGCAGCCGCTCCAGCACCCAGCGACAGAAATCGGTAACCACGACCAGCGAATCCTCGAAGTAGCGCCGGGCGGAATGGAAGACGCTGTCGCGTAGAAAGGCATGAGCGGAAACGAAAATCACGCGCTTCATCGAAAGGTGTCCGCGGCTGGCGGCGGACGGCTGTCCGCCGACCGCGGAGTTGATCACCCGCGGTGGCTCCCGTCATATCGCAGGACCGATACCGGCGGATGAAGGGTCTCCCGCGACTTTTCATAAAATTGCAACGACGACCGGATCGGACCGCGACACCGCCCCTGCGACGGATCGGGCTCGCGAGCGGCGATCCGGGAAGGGCGAACAGCCCCTCCCGCGATCGCGTCACTCGCAGGCCCGGTCCGCCGCGCCGCTTTCACGGCGCGCCTGCGGCGCATTCGCCCGAACCCGGCGAACGACGCCGCAGGCCCGGGTGTCACTTCGTCGGGGCCTTCGCAGGAGACGTCGCCGGCTTCGCCGGCGAAGCCGGCGCCTTGCCGGCCGGGGCCGCGGGCTTCTTCGGCTCGGACTTCAGGATCTGGCCGAAGGTGCCGGTGCCGTCGTCGAGGACGATCCGCCACTTCGGGAACATGACGATCTCGGCCGAGGTATCGGGTTCGAAGGTCGAGCCGTCCGACAGCTTGAAGAAGACGTCGGGGGTGGAATCCGATCCCTTGCAGAAGCAGAACATGGTGTCGCCGAGGCAGAGCACGCCGTCGTTGGAGAAGGCGCCCTTGGCCTTGAAGGTCGCGGCGCCGGGCTCGATCACGAGGCGGGCCCGCCCGTAGACGAAGACCTCCTTGGTCGGGCCGATCAGGAAGGACGCGAAGCGGACGGTCCCGTCCTTGCTGTCGAGACGGACCGCCTGCCGGTTGCCGCCCGAGTAGTCGCTGCCGAGAAAGATGTAGCGGTCGCCCACCGAGGTGCGAATCTTGCCGAAGGAACCGTCCGGTGCGATCGACGCCCTGTAGATACGACCGGCATTCATCGTTTCCATGCCATACTCCCCTGCAATTCCATCGAAAAATCAATCCCGCCGAGTCCCCGCAACCATCCTCTTCCCGTCTCAGGCCTTGTCGATCGACAAGGCCCTCCCCTGCCGGACGATCCCCTCTGGTATCGCACCGGCGGCGAACCCCGCCGGACGGGCCGGAGACCGACGCTCCGTGAGGCCGGAGAACTGAGGACGAGAATCAACCGGCCGCGGAAAACCGCCAGATGACCTGGCGGACGTTAGGCCACTCCCGGAGCCATGGAAATCGGCAATCGCGAAGGGCGGGGCCGGAAAAACGCGAAAACCGCGCACCGTGGCCCGACGGCCACCGGAAACGCGCCTCGCGCCGGATGCGGCGCCCATTGCGGGGAAGAATGGTGGGCACTGTAGGGATCGAACCTACGACCCGCTGATTAAGAGTCAGCTGCTCTACCGACTGAGCTAAGTGCCCGCTGCAGCAGAACGCCGGGGCGTTCCGTCTCGCGTGCCGGGCTTATAGTCGGCAGGGCCTCACCCTGCAAGTCCTTTTGTCGACTTTCTGCGACGGCGGCAGATCCGCTCGTTCGGGCAACGGGTTGCAGGAGTCGAGCCGCACCGGTTCGCCGCCGGCGCGGGCCTCCGGCCGACCGGCCGTCCCCTCGTCGGTGCCACGACGCGGGAGAGGACCGGCGCGGCCGGGACGGCGGCGTCAAGAGTTGGAGGCGCACAAAATGCAGTCATCCGGCGCCCCCTCCACGACCGGTTGCAAACTTCCGGTTACAGTCGCTGCATTTCGGATTATCATCTGCCTCAAAATAAGGCGGAAGGCTATTCTTCCGCGACGACGGGGAGGAAAATCATGGCCAATATCGAAGGCGGGCCGGGACCGGACGATCTGCCGGGCACCGACGACGACGACATCATCCACGGACGCGGCGGCGACGACGAGATCTCCGGCGCCGGCGGCGACGACGTGCTCTACGGCGACGGCGGCAACGACCTGCTCTTCGGCGGCGCCGGCACCGACGACCTCTACGGCGGCTCCGGCGACGACCAGCTCCTCGCCCTCGAGGGCCGCGACCGCCTCTACGGCGGCAACGGCGCCGACTATTTCAGCGCCGCCTCGCAGAGCCATCGCACCACTTTCGACGCCTTCGGCGGCAAGGGCGACGATTTCTTCTTCTTCGGCGATCTCTCCGACGGCAGCGTCGACGGCGGCGACGACGGCGGTTACGACACCTTGCGCCTGACCTGGTGGGCGAGCGACGCCGTGACGGTGACGACATCCCTCGCCACACGCACCGGCATGAGCCTCGCGATCTCGGGGATCGAACGCTTCGAGATCACGACTCTCGGCGGTGACGACGTCATCACCACCGGCGACGTCAGCGACGCCATCGGCGTCGGCGCCGGCGCCAACACCGTGAACGCCGGCGGCGGCGACGACACGGTCAGCTACGTCGCCGGATCGGTCAACGTCCTCGACGGCGGCGCCGGTACGGGCGACACGCTGGAAGCCGCCGCGGCGCCCGGCCTGCCCTTCCTCTTCACCGTCACCGGCGCCACCGCCGACGACGGCTTCGGCTCCACCATCACCGGTTTCGAGCACTACCGCGTCACCGGCGGCAGCGGCAACGACGTCATCCTGCTCGGCGACGGCAAGGACTTCGCCTTCGGCGGCGACGGCAACGACGAGATCCGCGGCGGCGACGGCCGTGACCGGCTCTATGGCGGCGACGGCGACGACGTCCTGCGCGGCGGCGACAACCGCGACATCCTGCGCGGCGAGAAGGGCAACGACACGCTCTACGGCGGTGACGGTGACGACACCCTCGGCGGCGGCGGCGGTGACGACGTCCTGATCGGCGGCAGGGGCGACGACATCATCTACATCGACCGCGGCTTCAACCGGATGACCGGCGGCGACGGCGCCGACCGCTTCGTCTGCGACAACAACCAGATGGACTTCAACCTCATCACCGATTTCGTGTCCGGTGAGGACAGGCTGGAACTCAACGCCAACCTGCTGCAGTTCGGCCCCGGCGCCGGCCCGCTCGATCCCGCGCGGTTCAACGTCGGCGGAGCCGTGGGGTCGCAGGCCCAGTTCGTGCTCTATTCGACGCCGGGGGATCCGAGCGGCGACGTCCGCCTCGTCTGGGATCCGAACGGCGACGATCCGGCCGGCGGCGTCTATTTCATCATGGGCTTCTCCGCCGGCACCACGCTCACCGCGGACGACATCCTGATCATCTGAGCGCCCGGGAAAGTCGCCCGGGCGACCGCAGGATCGCACACGAATGATACCAAGTTCCTCAAGTCTCGACCTGTCGGGACTTCAGGAACGCAGGCAAGCCCGACCGGGCGTCGGCCGGTCAGGCCGCAACCGCATGAATTTCCGCCGAGTCGGAAATTCATGCGCCAGGTATGAAAACGCCGCCGGAGGACAACCTCCGGCGGCGTCTCTGTCACACGCGTCGACCCGTGGCCGTTCACACCGCCGCCATCGTCTCCGTCCGGCCTAGGGCGTTGCGAGTCACGAGCTTGTTGATCGCCGAGACGTAGGCCCTGGCCGAGGCCGCGATCGTGTCGGTGTCGGCCGCCTTGGCCGTCACCATCCGGCCGCCCTCCTCGAGCCGGACCGAGACCTCGGCCTGCGCGTCGGTGCCCTCGGTGACGGCGCTGACCTGATAGAGCCGCAGCACCGCCTCGTGCGGCACGATCGCCCGGATCGCCTTGAAGGTGGCGTCGACCGGGCCGTCGCCGGTCTCCTCGCGGGTGACGTGCTGGCCGCGCACGTCCAGCGTCACGATCGCCTTGGCCGGGCCGCCGGTGCCGGCGATGACCGTCAGCGACAGAACCTTGATCGCCTCGCCGCCGGTGGCCATCTCGTCGCTCACCAGCGCCTCGATGTCCTCGTCGTAGACGTGCTTCTTGCGGTCGGCGAGGTCCTTGAAGCGGCGGAACGCCTCCTCGAAGGCGTTGTCGCCCAGCTGGAAGCCGAGTTCGGCCAGCTTGTCCTTGAAGGCGTGGCGGCCAGAATGCTTCCCCATCACCAGCGAGGTCGCCTTCACGCCGACGTCCTCGGGCCGCATGATCTCGTAGGTCGAGGCGTTCTTGAGCATGCCGTCCTGATGGATGCCGCTCTCGTGGGCGAAGGCGTTCTTGCCGACGATCGCCTTGTTGTACTGGACGTCGAAGGAGGAGACCGCCGCGACCAGCTTGGAGGCGCGGGTGAGATGCAGCGGATTGACGCCGCAGGCATAGGGCAGCACGTCGTGGCGGGTGCGCAACGCCATCACCACCTCTTCCAGCGCCGCGTTGCCGGCACGCTCGCCGAGGCCGTTGATGGTGCACTCCACCTGCCGGGCGCCGCCGGCGACGCCGGCCAGCGAGTTCGCGACGGCGAGGCCGAGGTCGTCGTGGCAGTGGACCGAGAAGATCGCCTTGTCGGCGTTCGGAACCCGGGCGCGGATCTCCTCGAACATCCGGCGATACTCGTCCGGCACCGCGTAGCCGACGGTGTCGGGCAGGTTGATCGTCGTCGCGCCGGCGGCGATCGCCGCCTCGACGCAGCGGCAGAGATAGTCGATCGGCGTGCGGGTCGCGTCCATCGCCGACCATTCGACGTCGTCGATCAGGTTGCGGGCGCGGGTCACGGTCGCGGTGATGATCTCCAGCACCTGCTCCTGCGACTTGTTCATCTGGAACTGCAGATGGATCGGCGACGTCGACACGAAGGTGTGGATGCGGCCGCGGCGGGCATGGCGCACGGCGTCGCCGGCGCGGTCGATGTCGGCGTTGATCGCCCGGGCGAGGCCGGCGACCACAGCATTCTTCGTGACCTTGGCGATCTCCGAGACCGCCTCGAAGTCGCCGTTGGAGGCGATCGGGAAGCCCGCCTCGATGATGTCGACGCCCATGGTATCGAGCAGTTCGGCGACCTGGAGCTTCTCGTCCAGCGTCATCGAGGCGCCGGGCGACTGCTCGCCGTCGCGCAGCGTGGTGTCGAAGATGACGACGCGATCCGAAGCGGATACGGCGGTGTCGGCGGAGTGGGTCATCGGGCCTGGTCCTTCATCTTCCTGTCGGCGCCCTCGCGGCCCCGTCGTCGCGGGGGATGCGGATGCGATGCGCCGGATTGCGGTCCCGTCACCGGGGCGATCGTCGGCTCATCCCCTGAGTGCCCGCCCGTGTACGGGCCAGCCGGCGCTCAGGGGCCGGTAAGGAGAAGGGACAGGGCGAGCGGAAGGCTGCGCGCCGGCAGGGCGGGCGCGTCGATCAACGTCAGCCAAGGGGTCTGGCGGGTGATCATGGAACGAGAGGTCTCGTCTTGCCTTTCACGAGCTTGAGTGAATACCCCCGGCACCGGCCGGCTTCAAGGAGAAAATCGCCGGATTCCGTGCGCCGCCGACCGGACGGCGCGGCCGCGACGGTCGTCCCGCCCTCAGATCCGCAGCACCCCTTCCGCCACCACCACCGCGTCGCCGGCGATGCGGGCGCCCGACAGCCGGCCGCCGGCGACCAGCAGTTCGAGCTCGATATGGCTCGGCCGGCCCATCTCGTAGCCCTGTTCGATCACCATCGGATGCTCGCCGTCGGTCGCCCCGTCGAAGCGCATCACCACGCCGGCGAGGGCCGCCACGGCGCTGCCCGTCGCCGGATCCTCGGCCATGCCGAAACCGGCCGACATCATCCGGGCGTGGAAGGCGTTGGCGAGGTGGACCGTGTCGCGGGTGTAGGCGTAGACCGAGGAGGAACCGAGGGGGGAATAGGCGCGGCGGACCTTGTCGGCGTCGATCCGGACCCGGCCGATCACCTCGAGGTCGCGCACCGGAACGAAGACGAAGGGCACGCCGGCCGAATAGGCCGAGGGCACGTGGTTCTCGAAGCCGAGTTCGTGGGGCTCGAGCCCGACCGTCTCGGCCACCACGTCCTTCGGCACGTCGAAGGCCAGCGCCTCCGGCAGCTTCGGCAGGTCGAACAGAGCCCGGCCGCGGCTGCCGGAGTGGAGTTCGACGGCGCAGCGCACCGCGCCGATCTGCTCCTCGAGCACGATCACCGCGTCCTGTCGACCCTCGACCGTGCCGAAGCGGCGGATCGTCAGGGCGACGGCGGTGCCGACGGTCGGATGGCCGGCGAAGGGCAGTTCGCGGGCCGGCGTGAAGATCCGCATCGCCGCCGTGTGCGCCGGCCCGCGCGCCGGGGTGACGAAGACGGTCTCGGACAGGTTGAACTCGCGGGCCACCGCCTGCATCGCGGCGTCACTCAGTTCCTCGCCGTCGAAGACCACCGCCAGCGGGTTGCCGGCCAGCGGGCTGTCGGTGAAGACGTCGAGAACCATGTAGCGCCGTTCCATCGCAGGCCTCCGTTACGCGTTCGTGGCGGCGACCGGGGGGCCGCCGCGGCGAAGGCGCCGAGACTACAGCATGAAAAGGAGGATGGGGAACCCGGTCACTCTCGCCCGGCCCGCTCGCCCCACCTGCTCGCCGGCCGTCAGCCGACGAGGCGGCGGGCGATCTCGCGGGCGTAGCCGGGCATGGCGTGGCGGGCGATGTCGGCGCGGCCCGAGATGACGACGACGTCGTCGAGTTCGGGTCGTTCCTGGCTGGCGAGGGTGCGGCGGATGCGGGAGACGAGGTCGGCGGTGCCCTCGTCGAAGCGGTAGCGCCGGGCGATGGCGATGCGGCCGCCGTCGAAGACGACGAACATGCCGCGCACCTCGGCCTGCCGGGCGTCGAGCCCGGTCTCTTCCTCGAGCTCGATCTCGATCGAGCCGACGAGATCGACCCGGCCGGCGGCATCGACGTCGCGCATCTCCAGCGAGCCGCCCGGCGGATAGACGTGGCCGGCGTTGACGGTCCAGCCGCCCATCAGCCCGTAGACCAGATCGCCCTCGGCGCTCTCGATCACCGCGGAGCCGAAGACGTTGCGAAAGCCGAGTTCGGGAAAGCCCCAGGATTTCCAGGCGCTGAAACAGGAATAGTCCATCGGTACCGCCGAGGCCCGGAAGACGCCGTCCTCGACGCGGATGCCGCCCGGCGCGCCCGCGGCGCGAGTGGCGAGCACGGTGCCGTTCCAGACCGCCGGCTTCTCGCGCACGAGGTCCCGCCAGTGCGCGTCGATCCGGGCTTTCAGCGCCGCGTCGACCTGCCACGCCCCCGCGTCGAGGCGCATGTCGATCCCCGTCAGCGGCTCGACCCGGAGGGTCTGCGCGGACGGCGCGCGCGAATGGATCATGTTCATGATCGTCTCGCTTTCCGATGGCTGGCCCCGGCCCGGCATCGAAACCGGCCCGATCGGCGATCAATCCCCGTCACGACGACGACGCCCGTGGCGGGCGCGGCCGGGCCGCCAGAAACGCGGCCTGCAAGGAACGCGCCTCCGAACCGCCCGGAAGCGCAGAAGAATTTCTTTTCTTTTATCTCGCGCCCGCTCCAGCCTTCCGGCCGGACGGACGCCCTCCCCGTCGATGATCTCGCCCCATGCGGCAATCCGGAAACGCGGGCCCCGCGGCCCCGGACCGATCGGTCGACGAGGCCGACGGTAACAGAAGATTCCGGAGGGGTCATCCCGTCACGACGCGATCCGGCGCGAAAATGTTGCGACGCACCACCGGTCGCCGACCGGCGAGGGGGCACCGCCGCGGCCGCGGCCTGCGGCGATCCCCGACTTGCCATCGCCGTGCCGGGCGGTTTACCTGCTCCTCCCGGGCCTTGGCGCGGAAGATCGGCCAACCGGCCGCGCTCCCGGCGTGCGGCGGGACGATGGGAGAAGGATGCGGATGAGCAAGCTGGACCTCGACCACGTCTTCGTCTTCGTGGAACCCGATCACGGCCGGCCGGGGGGCCGCGTCTACGACGACCTCGTCGCCGGCGGCCTCGTCGAGACCTATCGCCGCCGCCACGAAGGCCAGGGCACGGCCAACGTCACCTTCTGCTTCGACAACGCCTTCCTCGAACTGCTCTGGGTCGTCGACGTCCAGGAGGCCCGCGCCCCGGATCTCGACCGCGCCGGCATCAACCGCCGCGCCGACTGGCGCTTCCACGGCGGCTCGCCCTACGGCATCGCGGTCCGCAGCGACGACGAGCTTCCCTTCGAGACCTGGCCCTACCGCTTCGAGGGGTTGCCCGACGACCTGCACCTGCCGGTCGCCGTCGCCTCCGACGACCTCGCCCAGCCCTTCGTCTTCCGCTCGCTGCGCAACAAGCGTCCCGACCAGTGGGACGGCGCGGCCGCCGGCGCCCGGCAGTCGGCCGCCGGCCTCGCCGAAATCGTCGCCATCGACCTGACGCTGCCCGCCGGCGTCGCCCCGGGCGAGGCCCTCCTCGCCCTGCGCGAGGCCGGCATCGTCACCCTCCACGAGGGCACCCCCGATCCGCTGGCCCACCGCATGGTGCTGACCATCTCGCGCCGGGACGGCGCGCCGCCCCGCCGGCTCGACGTCGCCTCGTTCCAGTGGCTGG
>Ga0065721_10050865_pt1 | contig 17441 bp, 18 predicted proteins | sample Mesricmetagenome_FD_59108 | JGI IMG/M metagenome (GOLD analysis project Ga0065721, IMG submission 59108) | Mesophilic microbial community from rice straw/compost enrichment Sample: eDNA_1 v2 (version 2) | ecosystem: Engineered > Solid waste > Grass > Composting > Bioreactor | place: USA: Davis... | reverse complement strand
CTCGGCGCCGAGTTCGCCGCGCGCCGGCAGCCGGTCGGCGCTGCCGCCGCCGTAGACGCGCGAGAGATCGCGGCCGCGCGTCGCCCACAGGATCGATGTCGACGGCTCGGCCTCGGCGAGACGGGCAAGATCGAGCAGCACGTTGGCCGCGGAATGGCCGGCGCCGACCACCAGTGTGGACGCTCCGGCAAAGAGGTCACGCTCCCGTCCGGCCACATCCGGGATGCCGTAGGCGATGCGCCCGGCGAAGGCCGCCTCGCCCTGCACGGCGATGCCGCTGGCTCCGAGCGGATTCGGCGTTCTCCAGGTGCCGGAGGCGTCGATGATCGCCCGTGCGAGGTCCCGGCGGCGGCCGCCGGGGGCCTCGACCGTCACGACGAACGGACGCTCCGCCCGGCCGCGGCTGACGACCTTGTCGAGGCCGTGCCGCGAAACAGCCGTGACGCGGGCGCCGGTCTCGATGGCGCGTGCCAGCGCCGGCACCGCGGCCAGCGGCTCGAGATAGTGTGCAACGATCTCGCCGCCGGTCGGGAAGACGTCCGCCGGCGGCCGGTGCCAGCCATGCCTGGCGAGGAGCGCGGCCGCCATCTCGTCGACGCAGTATCGCCAGGGCGTGAACACCCGCACATGGCCCCACTCGCGCATGCTGGCGCCCACGGTGGAACCGGCCTCGTAGAGCTTCACCGGCACGTTGCGGGCGATGAGATGGGCGGCCGCGGCAAGGCCGACGGGTCCCCCGCCGATGATGGCGACGGGCAGGGTCTCGATAAACATATTCGATCCTCCCAAGAATATCGAATTAATGGATACGAAAAGGGCCAGTCTCAGGCCGCCTTTCCCTCTTCCCCGGCGCAGGACGACTCGATGCAGCATTCCTCCGTAAGGAAGCCGATGAGGCTATCCATGGCCGGATAATGCGCCCGGCAGATCAGCGTCGTTCCCTGCCGCTCCTGCGTCACGAGCCCGGTCGAGATCAGCCGGTGCAGGTGGTGCGACAGGGTGGAGGCCGCAATCCCGAGCCTTTCCTGCAGGCGGCCGACCGGCAATCCCGCGCCGCCCGCGCGCACCAGCGTGCGATAGACCTCGAGCCTGGTGGGATTGCCCAGCGCCTCAAGTTGCCGGGCCGCTTCTTCGATTTTCATGGAAATAGACTATGCTTCGGGCAGAGCCGCGTCAACAGTTATTTCGATGGTGATCGAAATTCAATGGCGATCACGGCGCGCCCCCGCGGGCGCCTTGGCGCCCCGTATGGGTTACTCGGGTCGGCCGTCCGCTCCGAAGGACTGCAGATAGGCCGTGAGATCCCTGACCTCCTGCTCGTTCCTGATGCCGGCGAAGACCATCTTCGTTCCCTTGATCGTGCCGCGAGGATCCTTGATGTAGGTCGCGAACGTCTCTTCGGTCCACGTGATCCCGGATCGCTTGTTGGCCGGCGAGTATGTGTAGCCCTCGACGGAGCCTGCGGTGCGGCCGAACAGCCCGTTGAGCTCCGGGCCGACCTTGTTGGGCGCGTTCGGCCCGACTGCGTGGCATGCGATGCATTTGTTGAAGACGCGTTTTCCCGCCTGCGCATCCTGCGCGAGGGCGAGGCGGGGGACCAGGAGAAACATGGCGGCGAACGCGAGCGTGAGCAGTCTTGTCATCGGGAGCCTGTGCTTCAAGGGACCGGAAGGCGCGACATGTCCGCCTGAGCGACGGGCACGAAGAAGCCCACGGGTGCCGAGGCGCCCGTGGGCCGCGAAGTTGCGGGAGGATCAGGCCGGGCTCGCCGGATATTCCGGCGACTTGAAGGACAGATGCCGGACACCCTCCGGAGCATCCGCGATCTTGCGGATGTTGCCCCAGGTCTGTTTGTAGTTGGGGATGATGAACTCGTTGACGCCGGCCGAGACGACATTTCCCTGCACGCCGGCGGGATAGGCGAAGAGCATGAACGCCTGTTTGCGGCGCGCCGTCGGGGTCGGATAGGCCATCGCCTGCGTCGAGCCGTTGTCGTTGTAAACCTCGACGAGGTCGCCTTCCTTCAGCGTGAGCTCCGCCATGTCATCCGGGTTCATCTCGATGAAGGGATAGGGCCAGCGGTCCATGACGAACTCGTTCTCGACGTCGAGATAGGCGCTCTGCCACACGTCGTTGGTGCGGCCATTGTTGATGAGAAAGGCGAACTTCTCCCTCTCGGCCTCCTTTCCGGCTGCCTGGAGGCCGCGCCATGCGGTCTCCATGAACTGCGCCTTGCCGTCGGGCCGGCTGAACTTGCCGTCCGCATAGAGCCGCTTGGTGCCGACGATCCTGTCGTTCTCGACGGCCACCGCCGGCTCCTGGAAGCCGTTGGTGCCCATCGCCCGCAGCCGTTCGTAGGTGACGAACGCGCCGCCCTTCTCATGGGCGTGGTAGCCGTCCATGAAGGCGTCTTCCTCGCTCTTCCAGTCGAAGCCCTTGAACTTGTCGGCGACCTCGGTCTTGCCCGCGGCGCGGAAGACGCGCTCCAGATGGTTGGCGAGCCGCGCCGCGATCAGGCAGTCGGGCGTCGCCTGGCCCGGCGGATCCATGTAGCGCTCGGTGAGCCGCATGCGCCGCTCGCCGTTCATCGAGGTGAGGTTCATCTCGCCGGAGGTCGCCGCCGGCAAGATGACGTGGGCTGCCTCGCCGATCTTCGTCGGCACGATGTCGACGTCGACGCTGAACAGTCCGCCCTGCCGGATGGCGCCCATGATCGCGGCGACCATCGCCTCCCGATCGCCGTAGGGGACGGAATTCATGGCGTCCTTCACGAGGTCGGTGCGCTTCTTGTAGACGCGCTTGAACTCCATGGCGTTGAGCGTCGTCTTGTAATGGTCGCAGGCCCAGACGTGATGGACGCCGCCGCCGCCCTCGATGAGGAGCTTGTCGACATAGGCTGCCGGCCGGCCGACATGGGCATCCGACGGGCGTGAATAGCCCTCCTGGTGGCCGCCCATGCGCACGCAGCCGCCGCCCGGCCTCCCGATGTTGCCGGTGGCGAGGGCAAGGTTCACCAGTGCGCCGTTGGTGCGGTAGTTGTCGTTGCCCCAGATCAGCCCCTTCTCGTAGGCGAACATGGTGCGCCGGCGGGCGCCACCCTCCTTGGGCCCGGCGATCCATTCCGCCGCCCTGACGATGTCCTCTGCGGCCAGGCCCGTGATCTGCGCCGCCTCCTCGACCGTCATCCTGTTTGCCGCCAGCGCCTTGTCGAAATCGCTCGTCGAGGCGTCGATGAAGGCCTTGTCCGTCCATCCCTTTTCGGCGACGTGGGTCAGGAGCGCGTTGAACAGCGCAAGATCGGTGCCCGAGTTGATGGCAAGATGCAGGACGTTGTCCTTGCCCGCCTCCACCTCGCAGGCATTGACCGTGACCGTGCGACGGGGGTCGACGATGATGATCCGTGCGCGGTCGACCGGCTCGTTGCCGAACTCGGCCTGCTTCTTGGCGAGCGACGTGCCGCGCAGGTTCGGCACCCAGTGGTTGAGGAAATAGTTGGTCTGCGTCTCGAGCGCATTGGTGCCGACGGCGACGATCGTGTCGGCGAGTTCGGCATCCTCGTAGCAGTTGTTGAGTTCGCCGACGCCCATGTCGCGGCTGGCGTGGACCTCCGAATTATAGGCCGGCCGGTTGTGGATGCGGATGTTCTTCACCTTCATGGCGCCGAAATAGAGCTTGCCGGTGCCCCAGGTGTTCTCGTAGCCGCCGCCGGCGCCGCCGTGGTCGAAGGCCGAGACGAAGAGCCCGTCCTCTCCCTGCTCGTCGATGACGGCGGCGGTGACGCGCGCCACGAGGTCGAGCGCATCGTCCCAGCTCGTGGGCTGCAGTTGCCCGTAGCGCCAGACGAGCGGATCGGTGAGCCGTTGCAGTTGCGTGTTGCGCTGGCGCGAATAGCTCATCTCCGCCATGCGCGCCCCGCGCACGGAGCCGAGGCCGGAATTGACGACGCACTCCTTGTCCGGCTTGATGACGAGATGGACGTCCCGCCCGTCCTGCCGGACGATGTTGTACATCGACGGCGCGTACCAGGCGGCGGTCTCCGCCTCCTGCTGCGCGGCGAGATCGACGCCGAACTTGTTCTCGGACGCAGCCGTGCCGCCTTCGTAGCGGGCATCCCAGCTGTAGGCCTTGTAGCCGCAGCCGACGATGCAGTAGTGGCAGACGACGTTGTGTTCCTTGGCATCGGCCGGGATGATGGGCAGCCGGCCGATCTGACGCTTGTAGGCCATTCTCCCCTCCCTCACAGCACGTTCGACAGGCGGCCGTAGATGAGCTCGTCGACGCCCTCGGCGTAGATGTCGCCCTTCTCGTCGACGCGCAGCGCGTATTGCGGCAGGTTCTGGGTCGCGTGGCCCCAGATCTGCTGCCCGCCGCGCTCGCAGTCGAAGCGGGAATAATGACCGGGGCAGTTGAGCGTCCTGTCGGAGGCGTCGTAAGCCATCGGGAAACCCTTGTGCGGGCACAGGGTGGTGAAGCCGACGATGTCACCGTCGGGGCCGACGCCGGTCGGCACGCGCGTGCCGAGCTTGATGAGGACACCCGGCGCATCGTCGTCCGGATAGGCGACGTCGAAGGGCTCGTTCACCTTGAGATCGCTCACATTGGCGAGCCGGTTCGGCGGATAGTTGACGAGCGCGGCGCCGGGGGCCGCCTTCGCCTCCTGCGGCAGCACCGTCGCAGCCGCAGCCCCCGCCGTCATGGCGCCCGCCCCGGTCAGGAAGCGCCGCCGGCCCACGTCGATCAACCTGTCGCATCTTTTCATGGCTGTCCCCTCCCGCAGGGAATCATCATCCCGGAGGGGCCTTGCAGGACGCGGGCCAGAGCGAGAATTTCTTAAATATCAATCTGGTAGCGAGAAAAGGCGCAGACGGCATGCCACCGCGTGTCCGGAGTTCCGAACATGGTGCGACGCCGAAGGTTCGGGGCCCCGAACATGGGACGTTACTGCACGGCGATGCCGAGGCGCCGCATCTTCTCCCAGAGCGTCGTGCGGCCGATGCCGAGGAGCCGCGCCGCGGCCCCGATCTCGCCGCCGGTTGCGGCGAGCGCACGCACGATGTGCCGGCGCTCGGCCTCGAGCCTCGCATCCTCAAGGGAGCCGAAGCCGGACGGCCCCGGCCCGCCGTATTCCGCCTTGTCGGGAAAGAGGTCGCCCGGCATGAGCCAGGGGCCGAGGGCGAGTGCCATCGCCCGCTCCATGCGGTTGCGCAGCTCGCGGACGTTGCCCGGCCAGGCATGGGCCCGCGCCGCCTCTTCCGCGAGGGCGCTGACGCCCTTGACCGCAGTGTCGTTCAGGTCCGCGAATTCAACGAAGAAGCGGTTCATCAGCCAGGGAATGTCGTCGGGCCGGTCCCGCAGCGCGGGCATGCTGACGGTGATGACGTTGATGCGGTAGTAGAGATCCTGCCGGAAGCGCCCCGCTTCGACGAGCGCCGGCAGGTCGGCATTGGTCGCCGCGATGATGCGGCCGTCGAAGGCGACCGGCCGCTCGCCGCCGACGCGATGGAAGCTGCGCTCCTCGATGAGACGCAAGAGCTTGGCCTGCAGCTCCGGACGCAATTCGCCGATCTCGTCGAGGAAGAGAACGCCGCCGGCTGTTCGCTCGGCATAGCCGATGTGGCGCTGCACGGCGCCGGTAAAGGCGCCCTTCTCGTGGCCGAAGAGTTCGCTTTCCATCAGGTCGGCCGGAATGGCGGCGCAGTTGACGGCGACGAACGGCTTCGCGGCAGCCTCCGAACGGGCGTGCAGGAAGCGGGCGGCGACATCCTTGCCTGTACCGGTCTCGCCGCAGATGAGGACGGGAGAGGACACGCTGGCAAGGCGGGAGAGCAGCCGCTCGACCTCGCCCATGGCCTGCGACACGCCGAGGACAGGCGTCTCGTCGCCCGCGGCGGGGCGGACGAGTTCCGCCAGCCGGACGAGGAAATCGTCGAGATCGAAGGGTTTCGTCACATAATTGGCGGCACCGGCGCGCATCAGCCGCACCGCCTGGTCGATGTCGCCGAAACCTGTGATGAACAGGAACGGCGGAGCATCCGGCCGCTGCGCGATCTCGCGAAAGAGCGTCTCCCCGTCGATGTCGGGCAGGCGGATATCGCAGACGACCGCCTGCACGCGGGCGTCGCGCAGGGCGGAGACGGCCTCGCGCCCGCGCTGCCACCAGCGGACGGTGAGACCCTCGAGCGAGAGGCGCTGCACGAGGCTCTCGCCCATGATGGGATCGTCCTCGACGAGCGCGATGGTGGCGGGCTCAAGCGACATCGGACAGCTCCTGCGCGGATCGCAGCGGGATGACGAGGCGGAGCAATGTACCGCCTTCGCCGGGGTGATCGACCTCGATACGCCCGCCAAGCTCGCTCACGAGGCGCCTGGTGGTCCACAGGCCGAGCCCGCCACCATCGCGCAGCGGCGTCACGGCCATGGGCCCGACGAGAACCTGCGCTGCTGCCTCCGGCAGGCCTGGCCCACGGTCACGCACCGAGGCGACGAAGAGGCCGCCGCTCACGCTGGCGTTGAGGACGACGCCGGCCCCCTCGGGCGAGGCGGCCACCGCATTCAGCAGCAGGTTGAGGATAGCCTGTCGCACCGGCGTACTCGGCAGCGGCAACGTGCCGTCGAGCGCGTTCTCGAGCGTCACGGAGACGGACTTGCGCCGCGCCTCGGGCGCAATCAGCAGCTGAAGGTCGGCGAGGTCGGACGCGACGAGATCGCGCGGCCGTTTCTCCTCGCGGTAGACAGCCAGCGTGGTCCGCACGACGTCGCGCATGCCGACCAGGCCGCGCTCGAGCAAGCCGATGGCATTGGCGCGGACATGCGCAAGATGGCCGTGCGTCCGGAGTGTCGCGAGCGCATTGAAGAGCCCGCCGAGCGGATTGTTGATCTCGTGCGCGAGCGCCGAAGCGAGGCGCCCGAGGCTGCCGAGGCGCTCCTCCTCGGCCAGCTTCTTCACGAGCGTCTCGCGCTCATCCATGGACGCCGCCAAGGCGTTGTAGGCGCGGAAAAGACGGCCGAACTCGCCACGTTGGCGCACGACGACATCCTCGGCGATGGGCACTGCGGAAACGCCGCGGGCAAGCCCCAGATGGTTGGTGAGGATGGTGACCGGCCGCATCATGCGCGCCACGAGGAGCCAGCCCGCCGTCGCGAGGAGGAGCGTGAGAAGGCCGTTCGTCGCAACGAGCGCGAGCATGACGCCGCGCCGCTCCGCGGCGAGATGGCGCGTGTCGAACACCGCCTCGATGAAGCCGACCGTCTGCCCCGGATAGGACAGCTTGCGCACGGCCGTCGCCGTGTCAGCCCCCGCTTCGAAGCTGAAGCTCTCGGCACCGGCCACCTGCACGCGCTGGCGCTCCTCGCTCGACGATCCAACGGGATGCCGGCGCGGATCGGAGGCGGCGATCACCCGGCCGTCGGCATGGCTGACAACGGTTTCGAGCGGGCGCAGGCTCCTGTGCAGGTCCCGCGCGCGTTCGATCGCATCGAAGACTTCCCAGGTATCGTCACGCAGCATGGAAGGCGCGACCGCCGAGGACAGGCCGTCGAGATAGCTCTGGGCCAGATCGCGCAGGTGCCGCTCCTGCGTGTCGGCGAGCCGGGCGAGGACGCGTTCGGAGAGGATGAGGCCGACGAGCACCATCAGGCTGGCGACGGCCAGCGGCACCTTCACCGTGATGGGCCAGGAGCGCGGATCGAGGCGGCTGAGCATCGTTCAGCCCGCCCGCGCCAGAAGGTAGACCTTGGCGGCAATCGCGTCGAACAGGCTCGCCTCCTCGCGGGCAAAGCCGTCAAGGCGCAGCATGGCGAGGACCGCGCGTCCGTCGAGGTGCGCCGGCATCGCAAGGAGTGCTTCGGCGAGCTTCGCGAGCCGGATCTCATCGAGTGGCATGCGCGGCGCCGCAACGGGCGGAAAGGCGAGCCATTCCGATCGTCGTAGAACGCGCGTGCGCCCCGTCAGCTCGGGCTCGATCTGGGCCATGACCTCATAGACATAGCCGTCGACCGAGCCTGATCCCGCGAGGCCGCTCGCAACAGCGCGGATGACGTTGCGATGGCCGTAGGTGAAGAATGCCCGGGCGAAGAAGCGTTCGGGCCGCAGGCCCATCTCCGCCAGCAGGGCGCGCGTGACGAGGAAGCCGGAATTGGAATCGGGATCGGAGAACGCGTGAATGCCGCCGGCGAGATCGGAGACGTCACGCGCTTCGCTGTCGCTGCCCACGATGACGTAGGATTGATAGAGCGGTCGCGAGCGCCAGAGCGGTACGGCGACCAGCTGCAGTTCGCTGCGATGCGTGACGAAAGGATAGCCGCAGATCCACGCCGCATCGATCTGGCGTGTGGTCAGGAGCGCCGTGATCTCCTGGTAGGTCCGCCGCGTGATGAGGCTGACCGGATGGCCGGTGGCACGTTCGAGATAGCCCTGAAGCCGGCCGAGCAGCTCGAGATCGTTGTTGAGGAAGACCGGTGTCAGACCGAAACGAATCTTCCCGGCTGGCGCTGCTTCGCCGGCCTGCGCGCCACGCGCCAGGAAGACGGCCACCGCGGCGGCCAAAAGCCGTCGACGATCCGGCGAAGCCGAACCTTCCGCGAGCATGTCCCTCCCCATCGTTCTTGTAATTGTACAAAATGATAGCTCCGACCACGCCACGCGGAAACCCTGGACCGATTGCTGGAGATGCTCCAATTGCAACTGAAATCGCGCTCATGGCCGGCGCGGTCCTTCGAAGCGACAACCAGTCCGCCGGCATGGAAGCCGAAATGGCGCAATCCGTCAGGGTTATCGGCGGGCGGCGCATCATTAGGTCGAGCAGGATGAGATCTACGACGGCCACAGCCAACGCATCGCCCGCTGCATTCAGCAGGGTGATCCGGTCCACTACCTCGCGGACATCCCGTTTGCCGGTTCATATCGTCCTCAGCCCCGGCCGAGCTGCGCCTTCAGCCGGGTGAGGCCTGCATCGCTCGGCCGCAGCGCATCAGGCGATCGAGGGTCGAGCGCGCCGCATCGCGGTCGTCACCGCGCAGCTGAAGCTGAAGGAGCGCGGCCAGCAGGTCGATGTCGTAGGGATGCCTTTGCAGCGCCGTCATGTATGCCGCGCGCGCCGCGTCCGCCTGCCCGAGGGACTCGAGCGCCACCGCATGGACGCTCTCGATTTATTATGTCTTATCTGTACATTGCTGTAAGTGCCTTGCGTCCCCGAGTGAGGTGTTCTCTATTTCTGAGTTCACTGGTTCTATCTATTTCTGGTTTCCGATAGAAATAAAGCCGCTTCAAAGAACGGGAGGGCTGTGGCGTAGGATGGTGTGCATAATGGCGGGGCGCAGCCTGGTCTCGTCTTTCTGTAGTTGCTGAAGTGCTGAAAGGCGTATCGGCGCGGTAGGTCGGGAGACTGCCCCGGGGGGAGGGGCGGCGCTGGTCGCCGACGCTTCACCCTAGCCCGCGTGAGGGCGGAGCCCTTAGCGAAAACCACCAGCGCGAGCCGGGTCATAGTGTGATCAGGGATGTGCGCCTTGGGAAGCCGCAATGGTGTCTCTGATTTCCGCGTTGCATCGCGGCATTGCGAGGGCGCAAAAAGCGGTCGAGACGCGAAGCTTGGGCGCAAGGGACAGGTTTTCGATCAACGGCGAGGGCATTTCATTGACTTTCCCGGCCATTGGCCGTACATAGTAAGTCAAGGAGAATGATGATGGCTCAAGCAGCAACGCATCCGCCTCGCGGCCGGGTCCGTGGCGAGCGTCTGGAGACGCGCGTTACGGCTGACCAGAAAAAGCTTATTGAGCGCGCCGCGGCCCTCCAGGGTAGAACTGTGACCGATTTTGTGTTGTCCAGCGTCCAGGAGGCCGCCCGTCGGGCGATCGAGGAGCATCAGCGGCTGGACCTGTCGGTCCGTGACAGCGAGAAGTTCGTAGAAGCGTTGCTCAGCCCGCAGCCGGTCAATGACCGTCTGCGTGACACGGTGCGCCGCTATCGTCAGGCGACTGGCGTCTGACGGGTGGGGGACGACATCGGAGAAGCTCTGCGGGTCGAGCTCCTTGGCGCCCAGCACGACAGGTCTGCGTTCGAAAGCGGCGTCGAGCCACTTGACCGGTATTTCCGGGTTCAGGCCGGTCAGGATGCCCGCAAGAACATGGCCGCGCCCTTCGTGCTGGTGCTGTCGGATGGCACAGTGGCCGGCTACTACACACTTTCGTCAACGGCGGTGAATCTTGAGGATCTGCCGGAAAAGACAGTGCGGAAGTTGCCGCGCTACCCGCTTGTTCCGGCAACCCTTCTCGGCCGACTCGCGGTCGATCGGCGTCACCAAGGCAAGGGATATGGCCGGTTTCTGCTGGCGGATGCCCTCTTTCGGGCCGTCAAGAGCGAGATCGCGTCCTTCGCCATGGTCGTCGACGCCAAGGACGACAATGCGCGCCGCTTCTACCAGCGCGAGAGCTTCCTGCCATTTCCCGACCTGCCGATGAAGCTGTTCAGGCCGATGGCGGACATCGAACAGCTCTTCAAATAAAAAAGGGGGAATATCTTCTGGAAGGACGTGGGCCGGCGAAAGATTGGTTTAAAAATATGGATTGGCGTCCGATGGGTTAGCAAAATCGACAAAGTGCAAACCTCTTGCTTCTTCGCCTTGATGCAAATCCGAAGTCTGATGGCTAAAAGCCCCGGTTTTGTATCAGCCGGTCGGAGAAGCCTAGTCAGCTTCATCTCACTCAGCCGGCACGGCCAAGGCGCGTGCTCATTCCAGCGGCGAGCACGAGGTGGCCAGCCCCTTTTCGTCGTCGACAGACCAGAGTTGGAGATTGATGGGGGGCGAATAGAAGCTGCCGCTCTCCGCTTCCTTTTCGGGATCTGGCTCGGCGAAATCGACTTTTGACGATCTCGCGGAAATATCGAGGAAATGGGGGCTGATCAGGGCGTCGATCTGCTTCAGACGCTGGCGGACCCAAGTCGTCATTACGCTCACTCTCGCGGCATCCTCGGACGTCGCATTTTCGAGATGAATCAGCACTGTGGTCAATTTGTCCCGTTGTGCCAATTCCTCATGGACCACATCCACAAACTCCATGCGACGCTTCTCGCGGCTGTTGAACGCTTCCTCACGCCGGCGCCGAGCTTCAGCGTCGCGATTGCGGCGCGTTCGTTCCTCGTCCTCTCGCCTACGTTCGCTGATAAGGGCTGCATGCTCGACGAAGCCTGCCAATATGTCCGGCATCATGCGTTCTAGCGCTTGCGTCTTTCCATCCGAGTAGGGGCCAAACCGCTCAGGCAAATCACGCCACCGTCCGCCCGAGCGCGCCATCCACAACAGCGCATCCACAAACAGCCGGCCGTTGCTGCGCGGGCCGCGCTTGCCCTTGCAACCGCCCGGCACGAACGGTTCGATCCGAGCCCACTGATCGTCTCGTAGAACTTCGCCTTCCAACGCCGCCTCCAAAGAGAAGCGTTGAATCAGAACCTCAGCCCTCAGGGAATCCTAAATCGTCACTACCACTAGTACTCGCAGCGGTTTGGAAGCCGATGGCCAGAATTAGCTACTATAGAAAATTGGCTTGATAGTTGGTCGCCATCAGCGACACATGCGCCTCCAGCGGCGGACGCAGCTCGAACGCCTTTGGTTCCCGCGCAAAATTCCACAACCGCACCAGGCGCCAATCGCTGCGCCGCTCCTCGGCGACGGCCAGCTCATTGCGGGTGATGTGAAAGGGAGTGCGCTCCCAGCCATTGGTCGTCTTCACCTCGATCAGCCGATCGCGGCCGTCGGTGTCGAAGCTCAGGATGTCATAGCCGGCACCGTCTCCATCGACATGCGATACCCAGCGGATGCGCTCGGCCAGATCGGTCCGGCCGGCGGCGAGCAGGCTGGCATGCTCGTGGGCGAGGACGCGTTCCTCACCGGCGCGACCCAGAGCGCGATTGCGGGCATCGCGCTCGGCCACATCGTACTTCCGGGCAATGATGGTCATCTGCTCAAGTTCCTCGGGCGGCGGCGCATTGCTGTGCGTCGGCGGCGGGCCGATCCACAGCATCGCTTCCTCCCGCAGCGCTGACGGCGAAGGCCCCATCGCCATCCGCGCGGCTGGTGCGAGCCAATCCGGATGGCGATCGAGCCAGCGCACAACCGCGTCGACGAGCGATGCCTGAAAATTGAAGGCGGGCTTGTAGCCCGGGATCCAGTCCTCGCCGAGCCCCTTGAGCACGGCGCTGATGTTCTGATGCTTATATTCGATCGAGCCGCGTGGCCGATCGATCACCGCCTGCAGCAGGCGGTTATGCTCGGCTTTGCTGTAGGGGCGCCCGGCGATGTCGTCCGCAAGCATCGCGAAATAGTCCGCGACGATCGCGTCATTCTGCTCATCGGACCAGTCACCGGCCATGGCAGCTCACTAGCCCGGCGAAGCTGGAAGGGGCCCGGATCATGCCAGCAACAGTGCCGGCACACCGAGCGCCGGACCGGCATCGGCGAGCCGCTGATCGAGCGTATGCACTGTCGCGCCATGCTCCGACGCGACGGCAAGATGCAGCGCGTCACCGGCGCGAAGCCCCCAGGTGTGCTGATCGGCAAACCTCGCCGCCGCCCGAAACTGTCCGCCCGTCACAGGCAGCACGGTAAAGCTCTCCACTACGAGCTTGTTGAACATGGCGAGCGCCGCCGCGCGCTGATCGAGGGTGATCTGTCCAGTCCGCAGCTTGATCGCCATGGCCGACGACATCTCGGTGACGGTCCAGTCGCTGATCAGGAGTTGCGCCGGATCCTGCTCTGCCAGCCAGGCCTGAACGCGCGGCGTCATCGCTTCATTGGAGAGCGCCGCGACGATCAGCGACGTGTCGAGATAGAGCATCAGTAGCGGTCGCCATCCCGCATCGACCGCACGAGATCGGCGGCACTCCGGGACTGCGGCGGCATCGCTGCCGTCAGCGACTGGAGCAGCGCGGCGTCGATCGGCTTGCGCGGCCTTTCCACGGCGGTGAGCCGCGCGACCGGCTTGCCGCGGCGGGTGATGTCGATCGAGTCGCCCGCCTCAACCCGGTCGACCAACTCGCTCAGATGGGCTTTGGCGTCCGCCAGATTGATCGCATCCATGTCACGCTCCTGACCATGTAGATAGTCATATAGCGCAATCGGCCTGAGAATTCCAGCGCTGCCTCTTCACGTCGTCTGTCTGGCGAAAGCTGCTTGGGGCCGGAGACAATCACCAGCCATCCAGATTACACGTTCGGAAGGCACGTCCTGATCGCTCGCCAGCACGGCGCTCGCGAGCCTTTCAGGAGACGTAGCATGATACTCCAACAAACTGCCTGTCAGGTCAGCGATGTTCGCAATTGGATCAACGACGGGTCCTCGATCCCGGATTGGGTGCGAATGCAGATGTCCGGCGAAATCGCATCCAACGGCACCTTTCTCATCGCCACACCGGTTGGCACCGCACGGGTGCATCCGGGCGACGTTGTAATTGAGCATCAGGGCCAACTCTGGTCGCGCTCACCGGACGAAGTCCCGCAACTGATCGATGGATTTGGGGCAGAGGCGGCATTACCGATCGCGGCTATCGGTCCTGGCAAGGACGCTCAATTCGGCACGAAGAGCAAAGCGCGAAAGGGAAGAAGGCGCGGGGGCGAGCGCAAGATTGGCTTCCGGCCGCCTATCGGAAAAATGCCGAGCATCGAATGGGTGCATACAACCGAGTTGACCGTCGATCAGTCCTATCAGCGCTCGATCGACAACGAAGGCTCCCGGCGCCTGATCGCCAGCATTGCCGCCAATTTCGACTGGCGCCTCTGTGCTCCGCTCGTCGTTTCGCGGCGACCGGACGGATTGAAGGTCATCATAGACGGGCAGCATCGCTGGGCTGCAGCAATGCGAAGAGGCGATCTGTTGCAGTTGCCGTGCTGCCTTTTCACCTATGACAGCCCCGAAGACGAGGCTCGAATGTTCATCGTCGCCAATCGAGCCCGGAAGCCCATGAACCGTTTGGACGACTTCCACGCCGCCCTGGCCGCAGCGGATGAAGATGCCGTGGAGATTCAGCGCTTGGTGACTGAAGCTGGCTTGAGAATGGCCCGCAACACTTCATCCACGGCGTGGAAGGCTGGAGAGGTCGCGTTCACATCCTCCATAGCGACCGCGTTGCGGCGACACGGAGCGGCGATTGTCTCTGCGGCGCTAACGAGCCTGGCGGAAGCCTATGAGGGGCGTTCTCTCACCTATGGTGCGTCGATATTCGGCGCCCTGATCAAGCTCTTCGCAAATCCACCCGGGGGCTTTGATCCTGACGATCTTGTGCCGACGCTGCGACGGTTTGATATGGCGTTGCTGGGCGAGATCGTGAAAGGCCTTAGCGGGGGCGATTCCCGGGCGGTGGCGGTTCACGCCGCCATCCTCGAAAGCCTGGGTCAACCGAAACACGCTGAAAGCGACGCATAGTTTCCGTAGTGTTGCACTCGACCTCTGTGTCGAGTGCAACATTTCCTGCTGACCACATCTCTGAGGAAGCCTCCGTGCCTTCATTGAATGGGCACGGCACCGGCCGGAGAAGGTGGAAGCCCAGTTACAACTCGCGACGATTGCCGCTGAAGTTTCGGGATGAAAGCCTTCGCGCCAACCGACGCCGCCAACAGCCCGGCAGGATAATCCGGTTAGTCGAAAATGTCAGAAACTCGTGCATATTTCTAACACTGCCATGCAGCGACTGACCGACCAGATCATGGCCCATGTGGAAGGCCTGCCCGTAGGAACCGGCGTATCCACCAGGGGCCTGCTGCATCTCTGCAGTCGAGCTGCAGTGGATCAGGCGTTGTCCCGCCTTGTTCGACGCGATCGTCTGTTTCGGGCGAGGCGAGGTCCCGTCCATGGCCGGTTCGGAACACGGGCGCCAACGGTCGAGGAGACGATACGGGTGGTCGCGGTTCAGAGCGGCGAGGTCATCGTCCCGAGTGGTGCAGTTGCTGCCAGCAGGCTCGGGCTCACAACCCAGGTGCCCGTGCGACCCATCTGTCTGACCTCGGGCCGTTCCCGGACCTTCAGTCTTGGCGAGCTGACGGTGGAGCTTCGGCATGTGCCGCGTTGGCAATTGCTCCGGAGCGATCGGCCGGCTGGGGAGGCGATCCGGGCATTGGCGTGGCTCGGATCGGAGGCTGCGGAATCCGGCATGGCCGTGGTGAAGACGAAGCTCACCCCGAGTGATTTCAGCGAACTGGCGGCCGTAGCGCCGGCAGCTTCCATCCTGGCTCGCCAGATGCGTGACGAAGGCCGCTTATGGCTGATTTGGGCTACCGCGCCGGAGACAGCGCGGTAGCTTTGTGGCTGTTAATCAGTTTGCGATTTCACCGGGCGGGTCTTGCGCTGATGAACATCCGGCCCGGGTGCGATCTTCGCGCGGCCTTCGAAATAGGTCTGGCGGCGCTGCTCCAGCCACGCTTCGACCTCCTCCAAGTCCCACACGACGCATCGCGGCGTGAGATTGAAGCGGCGGGGGAAGTCGCCGCGCTTTTCCATCTCGTAGATCGTGCTGTCGGCGAGCGGGACGATCAGCCGAAGTTCATGCCGCCGGATTGTTCGTGGCAGGCCGGTCAGCACAGTGGCGGGGCCGGAATATCCCACCGGGTCTCTATCGTCGTCATCCTGATACGGCATCATCAGGACGCGCACGCGGCTTGTCTTCTTGGTCATGTCTATCCTCCGTAGTTGGAGGATGTTTGATGCAGCCCAGGCTTGGCCTGGTCGCGCAATATCTCAGATGTGGAGACCGAGGCTGACGGTACTTTTGGACGCCTTCCCACTTTGATGTCAGGCTTGGAACGGCGTGCCGAGAGCCGATAGTAGTCGATAGATGGCTCGCGGAGGTCGGCCGAAATTTCTCAACGATATCAGCAACATGATTTTCTGACGGGTCCTGGGCCGGTAGTATTCGGGCGGAAAAATATTTTCATGAATAAATTCAAATGGTTGACGTGAATCTGAATGATCGAGTGGGCATGTATGTCCGCGTCATGCCGTCAGGACAGATATCTTTCCGGCTGGACTACCGGCTGAATGGCCGACGCGAGACGGTCTATGTCGGCAAGTATGGGCGTGATGGCATCTCTCGGGCGCGGGAGCTGTGTCTGGATGCAAGGCGGGCGATCAGAGAGGGACGTTCACCGGCGATCGAGAAGCGCCGCCTCCATCCATCACTCCTGAATATGAGGCGGGTCGAGTTGGGCCTCGGCTATTGCACGCATCCCGATGACAGCCTTCCTTGGCAAGAGGGGCAGGCGGCCTCGTATCGCCTTCGGCAGCGCCATCAGAATTTTTGCGGACATAAAGCTCAGGGCGATGGATAACCGGGAAGTCGGGATCAAGGACTTCACCAAGGCCGGGCCGATCTGCCGGCTTTGCTCGACGATTGGAAGAATATTGCGCTCGTAGCTCGCTAAGGCATTCGCCGGATCGCCAGCGGCGGCGTTGGCGATCTCCCGGGCCAGCATATACCCGCTGACAACTGCCAGACTGGTTCCGCCACCAACAGCGGGCGAGGGGCCGAATCCAGCATCTCCCACGAGAGCAATTCGCGATTTCACCCAACCATTCATCACGATCTGACTGAAGGGTTCGAAATAGAAGTCCCGGGCGGCATCCATGCCGTCCAGCAGTTGCGGCACCAGCCACTGGTCGTCCTTGAAGCGATCGCAAACCAGCCGTTTCTGCCCGGCTGTGTCGCGGTGATGAAGATCGATCGGATCTCGACTTCGGAAGAGGAAGCCTACGCCAAGTTCGTTGGACTGACGTATCGGAAAGACCGCGACCGTTTTGTCCGGCACCACATAGCGATGGATGGCATTCTTCAGTCCCATCGTATTCGGAACCGTATAGCCGCAGATATAGCCACCGATGTAGCGGGTGAATTCCTCTTCTCGGCCAAAAGCTAATTGACGCGTGTTGGAATGCTGTCCATCTGCGCCGACGACGAGTGAAAACTCGCGCTCGGCCCCGCTTGTGAATTTGACCTGGACCTTGTCCTCGCGCTCCTCAAGTTTCGACAAGGAGTCGTCGAACATGAACTCGATTTTGGCGGCATTGGCGCGGTAGAGCGTTTCGACCAATTCGGCGCGCATGATCTCGAGGTGACGATCTGCGAAGCCGAGCGCGAGGCGTCGCAGGTCCATGTGCAGGGGAGGGCGTCCCGGCGTTATCATCACACCGCGGTCGTTATGTGTCCGCGCCGCCTGTAGCTCTGGCAGCAGCCCCATTCGATCGACGACCTCGACTGCCGACCCCCAGAGGTCGACCGGGTGGCCGCCTTTTCGGATCTCAGGCGCGAGTTCTACGATGGTAGGCTGAAAGCCATTCCGCCTCAGCCACCAACCTAGCACGAGGCCGGCAATTCCGGCGCCGCTGATCAAAACCGTCCGCGCGTCATTTGTCATAGTGGCTCGCGCTCCTTGCCAGGATCCATTCGCCAATGGCGGCCACCGG
>Ga0065721_10050864_pt1 | contig 17442 bp, 19 predicted proteins | sample Mesricmetagenome_FD_59108 | JGI IMG/M metagenome (GOLD analysis project Ga0065721, IMG submission 59108) | Mesophilic microbial community from rice straw/compost enrichment Sample: eDNA_1 v2 (version 2) | ecosystem: Engineered > Solid waste > Grass > Composting > Bioreactor | place: USA: Davis... | reverse complement strand
GGCAGGTTCGCGGGCCACAGGCCCGCCGCGCGCAGCCCGGCGGCTACGGTCCCGAGGTGGACCTGGAGCAGGTCGGCGTAGTACCGAGCATTGCCGTCGCCCGCGCCAATCGGGGCGACGAGACGGCTCACGACGGCTCCGGTGTCGTCGCTCCACAGTGGGTTCCACCGGTCGCCGGTGGGATCGCGCGGATCGAACACGACGAGCGGGCGTCCGGCGATCCGCGCCGCCGCGCGCATGTCGCGCTCTAGGCCGCGATCGCCCTTCGGGTCGGTCACCAGCACGGCCACCCCGTCAGCGAGCGCGCGGGAGAGCAGCCAGCGTCGTGCGCTGACCGTCTTGCCGGAGCCGGTCGCGCCGACGATCAGCAAGTGGCGCCCTTCGCGGCGAGGGAGCAGACCGCGTCCGTCACCCGTCATCGGGATCGCCGGCTCGTCAGCGGGCCATTCCCGCCGGCGGACGACCTCGCCCTGCCCCGCGATGCGTGTGCGCTCCCCTCGTGTTCGCTGCTGCTGTCGGCGCCGACGCTCGTCGGCGCGGAGCGCGGTCCAGGCCATCCGGCGCGAGCGCTCGAACTCCCGGAGCTCGCCGCCAGCCCCGAGCGCGGACAAGCGATAGCGACGCGCGATCGAGGCCGAGACCAGGCTGAACGACACGAGGGCCGCAGCAGCGACGATGAACTCGGGCGCACGCAAGGCGAGCGCGCCGCTCCACGCGCACAGCCCGACAGGCACGAGGACGTACAGGTTCCAGGCCGACAGACGAGTCCGTCTATGCGCCCACCAAGCTCCTGCCGCGCCGGCCCCGCTGCCGACGGCGAACGCCAACGTCAGCGCCCCCACGAACACAACGCTCACGACCTCACCCCTCCCCCGTCAACCGGCGCGTGCGCATCCAGATTCCGGCTCGTTGCCGGCGGCCCGCCGCCTTGCGAATCGCTCCGTCGACCGTCCGCCTCGGCGCTCTGCTCCTTGGTCAGACGACGGACCTCCTCCTGGACGTCGGCGAGCGAGCGCGTGCGGAAGCGCCGCTCGGGCATCCCGACACGCTGAGCAGTCCGCCTCACTGCGGCGAGGACGTCCGACCGGTCGGAGACGTAGATCAGCCCGCCCGCGAGGCGGCCCGACGCGATCGCCTCCTCGTGCCCGGCGAGGATCGCCTGCAGCCGCCGCGGTGACTTCCGAGACAGCTCGACCTCGACGGCGACGCGGGATGCTCCCATCACGACGCCCAGGTCGGGCCGGTGGCGGCCGCGGGTGCCAGCCCACATCACGGGAACGCTCCAGTCGTCTGCGCTGCGCAGCTCGTGCTCGCTCAGCCACTCCCGCTCTCGCATCGTCAGCAGGGCGGCGACCCACGAGACAGCGCGTGCATGCCTGAGACCGGAACCGTGCGTCGCGCCCGCACGAACCTCGCCCCGGTCGTCGCCGACGGCCCTTCTGCCGGCGGCCGTGATCGCGACGACACTGCCCTCGCGATCGAAGGCTCGGATGAGTAGACCGGCACCGGCGAGCCGCTCGACGTGCGAGTACGTCGTCCTCCAGCCGAACCCCAGCGCGATGCCCAACGGCTCAATGCCTGCAACCTCGAGCCGCGCCAGCCACCGCAACGCTTCGAAGCTCCTGCGCCCCGGCCCCCTCGCTCGTCCGCCTCGGCCGCTCATCGCTTCTCACCGCCGACCTTGGCCTGACGCCTGGCTGTTGCCCTTCCCAGATTCCTCTCTGACCCTCTCCCTGGTTTGTGCTGTTCGCCTTTCCGCCCGTCCGCTGATCCCTCCACCACCACCTCTTGGGGGGACCGAATGCGACCCCGCCTGCCCTCACCCTCTTTTCTCACGTAGGGCGGGCGGGGTCGCATTCGGGCCCCCCACCAACACCGCTCCACACCTGGGATCAGCGGACGGGCGCTACACAACGCGTTGCGTAGCGAATTGCGTAGCGCACCCACCTCGTTCGCTGGGCTTCCGAGCATGCTCATGCCTCCTGATCCGCTCGCTTGGTGCCGGCGCGAATCAGGGCCGCCCGGGCCCGCGCCTTCATCGTCTCAAGGTCGCCGGCCTCGACGCCTTCCATGTCGATGTCGCCGTCGCGCAACAGCTCCACCGCGGCGAGTGTCAACCCTGTCGCCACGAACTTGCTGCCGTGCGCGCGCCGCTGGCCGGTGCGGTCTGGCCGCGCGAGGCCGCGGAGATACTCGACGTCGTCCTCAGGCAGTTCGACGCCCTGCCGGATGAGCGTCGTGGAGGAACGAGTCGCCGGGCGCGGGGTGACGGGCTCGCGAGTCGCCAGTCCGCCGGTCGCCGTCGATCGCGCAAACAGACCCGCGACCGCGGTGCCGGCATCGGTGCGCCGTGCAGCGGTCACCGAGCCGCCTCCAAGCGGAGCTCGAGGCCGCCGCGATTGGCGAGCTCGTGCGCCAACCGCATGTAGTCGCCACTGACCGGATGCGTCGGGTCCAGCTGGCCGACCGCGAGGCCCGCGGCATGCGCGTCCCGCACGCGTGTGCTTTGACGAATCGTGGTCTTGCAGAGAGCGCCACCCGCGTCGACGCCGAACAGGCGCTCGAGATGCGCTCGGATCTCGCGTGCGTGTCGCGTCCGTTCGTCGACCTGGGTGCCGACGATCCCGAGATAGCCAAGACCAGGGTTGTCGTACTCGCGGACCTCGTCGACGGTGTCGGTGAGCACGGCGAGCCCCGCGACGGAGAGGAAGTCGAGCTGCGTTGGCACCAGGATGCTGTCGGCCGCGACGAGCGCGTTCATCGTCAGCGGGGTCATACCGGGCGGACAGTCAAGTAGGACGACGTCGAACCGCGAGGCCGACCCCAGGCGCTGAAGTCCTCTCTTGAGCCGTTGGCTCGAGCCGCCGCGGGCAGGCTCACCGAGCGCCCGCTCGGCGAGCGCGAGCGCCTTGCTGGCAGGGAGCAGCGACGTCCCCCAGCGGGTCGCGTGGATCGTCTCGTCGAGACCTCCGGCGTCGCCGAACTCCTCGGGCACGAGCAGCCGGCTGACGGTGCGGTCGGGAGGCGTGTCGAACCCGAGCCCGGCGAGCACCTCGAGGGATGACTGCGGGTCGAGTCCGACCTGCAGGACACGGAGGCCGCCGTCGGCCAGGACGAACCCGAGGTCCTTGGTCAGCGTGGTCTTGCCAGCGCCGCCTTTGCGGTTGAGCACGGCGATGACTCGCGCGCTCATCGTGACGTCTCCGAGCTGCGCAGTTGCTCAGCTGCGCGGGTGCGCAGTTGGTCAGCCGCCTCGACGGCTGCGCAGGGACGCAGGAACGCAGGTGCGCAGCTCAAGCTGCTGCAGCGCCGCTCGGCGCGCGGTCGTTCGATCAGGGCCATTGAGCAGAGACCTCCTGAGATGCGGGTGGGGACGGGGCGAAGGTGGAAGGGAGGAGCCAGACGCCTGCGGCGAGCTCGTCGCGGTAGCGACCCGCACGGGCGCCTACGCCGTCGAGCTCCTCGCAGCGATCTGGCTCGAGCAGTTGGACTTTGCGACCGGCGAGCGCGGGGTGGTGGGCCAGCGCGAGCGCGGCGTTCGGCCACTTGGCCGGGTTGTCGCCGGCGAGCAGGACAGCGTCCCGCACGCGCTCGCGTCGTCGTTCGGCGGTCTCGTAGCGGGGCGCCGCAAGGAGAAGCCGTCGCGACCGCAGGTCGTCGGCCAGCGTCTTGCGTGCCGCGGCGCGTCGGCGTGCGTTGGCGAGACACCGCGAGTCCTCCTCGAGCGCGATCGCTTTCATGCGCTTCGCCAACGCGCGCAGCCGCGCGACGTCGCCAGCGAATCGATCGGCACGGTGCTGGCTCGCGAGTGCGCACAGCGCGGCCGCGCCGCTAGCTGGCCAGGTGGGTGGGCGGTGCTGCGCGTAGGTGTCGTAGAGCTCGATCGCCCGCCCGACGCGAGTGGCAAGTCTGGGCCCGACCTTCCCCGCGAGGACTGAGCCGGAGTCCACCACACTGGCTAGCCCGTATCGGTGAGCCGCCCATGCCTCGCGGAGTCGCCCGAGCGGGCAACGCGACCCAGCCGGCCAGACGGAGACCTCCTCGACACGACGCCTCACGTGGTCGCCAATCAGGGCGAACCGCGATGGAATCGGAGCCGAAGCGGCTGCGAGACGCTCGCGCACCAGGGCGTCGAAGTCGCCGCGCGAAAGGCGCCTCACCTCCTCGGTGCCCGCCGTTTGCGGCGCTGGCGCCGCCGTGACGGTCGCGCGTGCCGCGCGCCCATGCGCGCCCGTCTTGTCAGCAACCGCCGCGGGATCCTTCATCGTCGGAGCCGGACGGATCGCGGCTGGTCCCTCGATCTGAGCGGTCTCAGATCTCCGCCAGCGGTTCGCGGAGTCCGACGGCACCGCCGACGTAGGAGGCGCCCCGAAGGGATGCGTCAAATCTCTTGAGACCTCGGAGTGCGCCTGCGCTCGCTGCAGCTGGGCCTCTACGCGCGCGCGTCGGCGTGACTCGTGCGCGGCGAGCTCCCGGCCGCGGGCGATGCGCGCTCGCGTCGAGCTCCTCGGAACGCCGCTGCGACCTCGGATGCCGGCCAACGTCGGAGCGACCCTCGTGCGCTCTTGCCGTCTCCGCTCGCGGAGTCCCCACGTACGTGCGCGGGCCCGGGCCGCCAGCAACTCCGATTTCGTTGGCACCGGCGCAGCGAGGAGGACGATCTGCGTGCGCCACCAGACGCCGTCGCTATCGCGCTCAGGTTCGTGCGCCGCGACCCCGGCGGACTCGAGGTCGTCGAGCCAGCGCTGCACGCTGCGGCGATGCGCGCGGATGAACGCGGCGCGCTGCGTGGGGTCACTCGGGACGGGTCCCCACCCGATCACGGGCGCCAACCCCACAACGAGCTGCCCGATCGACGTCGCGAACCGCGCTGACCGCCTCGCGTGCCCCAGCCGGAAGAGGTAGCGCTTGACCGCGTAGGCGCGAGTCTCGAGGCGATCGTCGCCAGGCGTCGTGCATCCTCGCTCGCGCCGCGCCCGGGCGAGCAGAGCGATGACGACCAGGCGGCCAGGCTCAGACGGCAGCGGCTCGGACGCCGGCCGGTACCAGCGTCGAGACGACGATGCAGAAGCGCGTTCCAGCGGCACCGCCAGCGCCCGCGGGCGCCGTGGCAGCACGAAGCGCTGCGCACGCGAGCAGACGCTCGCGGCACAGCTGGGATGCCCGGCAGCAGCCGCGACGGCGGCGCGCTACTCGCACGGCGAATCGACCCCGCAAAGCGGGGTTGCCGATCCGTCCGACGGGCGGCTACAGTTCGGTAAGAGTTCATATGTGGCGGCACCCTCGACGAGGTGACGCTGAGTGGCTGAGAGGCCGCATTGGAAGACCGGGCTGGCACCCGGTCTTTCGCGTTCTGTAGGGCGGCCTACGAGTTGGAGGCGCTACTGCACACGAGCCTCCCGGTCCCAATCGCAGCGGCCGATGAGCCGCTCACGAATTTGGGCCGGGAGCGCAGCGCGCGGGTCCAAATCCAACGGAATGCCCCGGAATCGGTGGTACAACCGGCTCCTTGTGGAGCTGGTCGCACACACCAATTCAGCTGCAAACCGCGAAGTTTCTACGCAGATGGTGCGTTGATTCACACGCGAGAGGTCGCAGGTTCGAAACCCGCCGCGCCCATTCTCAGAACCCCGCCTGTAGAGCGGGGTTCTGTCGTTTCGGGGTGCCCCCATTACTTTCCGCTCCGGGGCCTTGCGAGCACCTTGCGAGCCGATGTACCGCTGTTCGCCTCCGGTGCACTCGATGTAGCTACAGCCATGCGGCACTCCGGCTAGCGTGCGACCTGTCCGGCAGCGTCGAGAAGATTCCCGGCCGTGCCCTGCCTCTCTCACGTCCTGATCGTGCTCGGCGGGGGCTTGCAGATCGCAGGCGTGGCTTGGGCGGTCGTGGAGGTCGGGAAGATTCGCCGCTCACTCGTCGCGTTGCGGAAAGCCGGGCAGGAGATCGCTAAAGAGATCCGGTCCATCCTTGACGCATCACCACCGGGCCGCGACATCCGCGTAGCCGTGCATGACTCCTTCACCCTGACGGACTCGGCGACCGTGGAGAAGATTCCAGCGGCCGGACCCACGCTTGAGCAGCGCGTCGAACTGCTCGAAGCAGAGATCCGGAGTCTTGCTCAGCAGGCGACGGATGCCCGTCAGCAGGCGCACTCCGAGGCGAGGCGGACGCGCGAGCTGATCGACGCTCAGGAGAAACAGCGGCGAGAGAGCCAGGCATCCGCCGAGCGGCTTCAGCGCCGGATCGCGCCTTTGCTCGTGATCGGCTTGGCGCTGAGCGTCGTCGGCAGCGTCGTGCCCTGCTGACGTACCGCTGTACCTACATACCGGCGGCACCCCGGCTAGGAATGCGTCACCTACTGCGGGGGTCGCGGGTAGGGTGCGACTCGTTCATCAAGGGAGACGCAATGGGTTTGTTCAGCAAGCGTCGGAAGAGCCGCGACGAGAACGACTACGTGATGGTGCCATCCGAGAAGACCGATGATCTGGTTGAGGATCTGGTCTCAGAGGTCGCGGAAGCGATGGAAGACGTGAAGCTCCCAGAGCACGTTCTGAAGTCGCTACAGATTGGCCTCCCGTACCTGGCCCAGCGGGAACTGTCGGATCAAGCGATCCTGGCTGGCCAAGCCGCTGCGCGTCTCGGCTACTTCTCGCGCGCTGCTGAGTTCGATGCCTTCCATGCCGCACGCGAAGCAGATCTGGATATGGGTCGGGCGCTTGCCGATTTCCTCGGGACCAAGGATGAGGAAGGCATCTCGGCCTACGACGCGATGACGGAGTTCGCGTGCGGGATGGTTCTCAGCGAACCGGGCCGCCCGAACGTCGAGCAAGGTGGCCCGCTCTGGGCAGTGCCAGGGATCGGTGGAGATCTCCGACTCTCCCTGGCGGATCGACTCTTGGAGGCCATCACCCAGATCCCCAACGACATCGCGTATCGCGATCTTCTCGCAGCGTGGAAGTTCGGTCTGTACTTGCGCGCGTTGGAAGAGTTCATGATCGACGACAACGACCAACATTAGGGCCATGAAGCCGTCCGAAATCGCCGGCAGAATCACGGGGTTCAGCACTCCGTTCTTCGGAGTGCAGTGGACGCCTCCACAGCTTGATCGTGATGTTGCCAGTGCCGTGATCTCGTACCTAGAAGATCGGCGCGTGTTGTACGACCCGCACGACATCGAACTACCTGACTACGCGGTGCAGTCCGTCTTTGACATCCGCCGGTTCCTGACCGAGACGCTTGCCAAGGGCGGCATCGCCAACGAGTTGGGCGACATCCTGCGAGCGATGCGTGCGGCGTGTCGGAAGTTCGCGGGCGACTACGACGCGAGCGACGAGCGCGGCCTGTACGTGCGGCGCAGCTCGCACCACGACTGGGAGCGCTCGACCTTCTACCAAGCGCTTGGCGAGCTCCGAGGCGTCTTCGGGCTGCACATCGCCACGCTGGCCGTCCGTTACGACTTGGACGTGCCCGACGAGCTGGCGGTGATCCTCCCGCTCGACCCGACCGACGGCTGAGCGGAACTTGTCGGCTACTCCTTCGCTGGAAACGCGAATTCGGACCATTCCGTTCGTCGGAACTCGCCACCGTGCTCCACGCCGGAGGGATTCCGGAGCGTCGTCGCGCTATGCATCACCGGCGAGGTCGGCGAGCACTACACCGAGATTCGCGGCGGCTCGCCCTTGCAGTTGGCTGACCGCGTGGCACGGCGCTGCATGGCTCTCTGCGAAGAGCGCGGGGTCGACATGAACGACGAGATCTACGACGAGGCGGTGGCCGAGCTTGCGCCGCACTTCGCCGCGCCCGACAGCTCTACGTAGCCCTATTTGCGGTCAAGCCACAGCATCGTCGCGAAGGATGCGGTTCAGGTCCCCGAGCGCGGCGTACATGCCATCCGTCGCGTGCCAGTGGTCGATTGCAGCGTTCACTTCGCGCACGCGCGTCTCGCCCGGAACAGCACCGTGCTTGAGCCGCACAGCGCTCGCGAGGGAGGATCGCCAGATGCCTGAGAGATGTCCGGCCATATCGACCCAGAGATACGCGATGTTCAGGCGGTGGTGGTCCGGCAGCAGCCCCATGCCGCGCGTTGTCGGATGGCCGCCCACCTCGCAGTGATGCCAGTAGTCCGTATTGAGGAATCGGCCGTTCGCGCGGTCACGCAGCTTGCCAGGGGACCAGAACGTCCGGCGTTCGTCTCGGTCGGCGCGGAGCCACTGCGCGGCGATCTCGTCCTCGACGGCGAAGGCATCAGCTAGATATTCGACCTCGACAAGCTGGCGGATGAGCGCACTGGCCGCGTACTGATTGCCGGCCTTCAGCAGCGCCACCGCGCCCGCTGAAAGCTCACCTCCGATCTGGCAGACCGTGGCGATGCCGACCGCGCCATCGTCACCGAACTGGAACGGGGATTCTCCCGAGACACGGTCCTGGCCGACGAAGTAGCCCGAGACCCAGAGCAGCTTGCCGAGTTGGGCGAGGGCTGACGCGATCACTTCGCAGACCGCGATGCGGCTCGCGCTCGCTTTCTCGTCGTCTCCCAGCTCATCCAAGAGACGAGCGATCTCGGCACGGTCGGGCGCATCAGGCGCATCGGACATTGCTACGTATGTCTACAGATCCTGAGCGCTACAAGAGGCGGGCACCGTCTACTTGCGTATGTACGGCCGGCTTGTAGACCCATGTGCGGCGTCTGTACGAGTCTGCAATCCGAGATCACGGGCAGAGTGCGGAATCTGCCCAAAAATCGCACGCTCTCCCCCGCGCTGTGCTCGTTTGACGGCGTGCTCGCCCTCTTGGTCTACGCCTTCCAACGCCCTGAGCAGAAAACGCGCAGATACACCCCCTCCCGGTATTCTGAGGGTATGGCCCTCAGCCCCGCCGAACGCCAGCGCCGCTCGGATCTCGCCAAGGAGATGCATCAGCGCGGGCAGCTCGGCCGCAAGCGCGCTCGACCGGCTACCAGCTCTATCGAGCGCCCCCGTTCAGCATCCGATCTGGCGCTGAGCCTGATCGCCGAGAACCGCGACGAGATCCGCCGTCAGGTCAAGACGGTGCTGAAGACCGGCAGCCCTGCCCAGCGCTCCAAGATGGTCGAGCTGCTGATTAAGACCGCGCTTTCTGCCGAGCGCATCGACTCTGGCGAGCGCAAGGCCGAGCATGAGGCCCGCTCACGCGAAGAGCTGATCGCGATCCTTAGTGACAAGCTGACCAACGGCCCCGTGGGCGGCATCTTGCGTCAGCAGATTGGTCAGGGCCAGACCATCGAGAGCACCGCCGCCGAGCTGCCCTAGCTGCTCTCCGTGCGGAGGGCACCCACGGTGTACTTCTCTCCGAGCTTGTGGACCTTGCCGTTGTTGTCGGTCCATTCGAGGTCGAGAATGTTGGCCTTGACGAAGTAGATGTCGTGGCCGAGATCCGGCATCCCTGACCCGGTGTCGGACTGGTCCTTGATGCGGTCCAACTCGATGATGAGCTTGCTCTTCACGTCGATCCCTCCGCGTCGATGTCAGCCGCAACGCTACGGGAAGCCGGAACGACGAACGCCCGAGACCGGAGGGCACAGATCTCGGGCGCGTCGTGAGCGCAACTCCGGCACGTCTTCCGGAGGATTCGGTTGCCCTCAGCCGCGCTCTGCTGTGCCGCTCAAAGCCAGCGTCACACGGTAGGCAGATCGTAGCCGATTCACGACAGCAACGCTTATAGCTGGAACGTAGATACATAAGCGCAGTTGATGTGATCCTAAGAGGGCCACATAAGGAACAATTGTGCCCCTGAGCAGGGGAAAAGCGGTACTGTTCACTCAGCGCCTATCCCGCCGAGAGAGCAGGAAGCAGACACTCCGAGGGATCGTCCTCACCTGACAAGCAGCACACGCCGGGCGCGCTCCACTCCCCGTCCCGTCTTGTCAGGAGGCATCCTTGGCCCGCACGTCCTATCCACCTGCTTCTGCGCCCCGTCGCGAGGTCGTGAAGCTGCTGCTCACGCGCGACGAGAAGGCCGAGCTGGTCACGCTCGCAGAGCAGCGCGGGCGCTCGGTCATGGAGGTCATCCGTACGTCGCTACCGCTCTCCACGAACTCCACGAACCGGGAGCGTGAGGCCACCTAAGACGAACGCCGCCCCGGCAATGGGCGGCGCTCGCATTGGCCCCATCAGGTACGAGTGATGAGTCCTCCTCTGAACGATACGCACCGCGCGCTGCTCGAATCTTCTTCGATCTCACCGGAGGTCGTCGCGCAGCGCGGCTACTTCACGGCGAGCAAGCCGCAAGATCTCGCCGCTCTCGGGTTCGCTGGTTATCAGCAGACTGTGCCCGCGCTGGTCATCCCGACGCGCGACATGGCGGGGGAGATCGTCGGGCACCAGATCCGCCCGGACAACCCGCGCGTGAACGGCAAGGGGCGCATCAAGTACGAGACCCCGGACAGGGCGCAGATCTGCTTCGACGTGCCGACCTTCACGCGCCTGCACATCAAGGACACGACCAAGGCGATCTGGATCACGGAAGGTGCTCGCAAGGTGGACGCGTTGGTCAGCGCCGGACAGCTCGCCATCGGCATCCCCGGCGTCTGGTCGTGGAAGGCACGCACCAGCCCAGTGACTGCCGAGGTCCACCCGGATCTTCTCGCGCTTCGTGGGTATCTCGACAAGCGTCAGGTGGTCATCGCCTACGACGCCGACGCGATGACGAACTCGGCCGTCCATGAAGCGATGCGCCAGCTCGGTGCATGGCTTGAACACGAGGGCGCATCCGTGCTCTATGTGAAGCTGCCGAAGGTCAAAGGAGACCCGAAGACCGGCGTGGACGACTTCCTGGCCGCTGGCGGAACTGTCGATCAGCTTTGGTCGAGCTACATCCTCTCCGAGCTACCCAAGCTCAAGACGCCGGAAGAGCGCTTTGGAAAGCCTGGCGGGCAGAAGGAACTTCGGTCGCCTATGTCGCTTCGGTCGCAGCCAGAGTGGCCAATGCCGATGGGCGAGGACGCCTACCACGGCGTGATCGGCTCCATCGTCCGCAAGGTCGAACCGCACACGGAAGCGGATCTCCACGCCGTCCTGCTTCAGCTTGTCGTGCTCGTCGGCAACGCTGCCGGACGCCTCCCCCACGCTCGCGTTGAAGCCGACCGCCACGGGACGAATCTGTACCTGGCACTCGTCGGCAACACGTCGAGCGGCCGCAAGGGGACGAGCTACGGCCAGGCCAGGCGTCCCATCGCTCTGGCAGATACGACGTGGGCAGAAACACGAGAGGTCAGCGGACTCTCGTCTGGCGAAGGCGTCATCTACGCCGTCCGCGATCCGGAGTTCAAGACCAAGATCGTCAAGACCGACGACGGCGAGGAAGAACGTCTCATCCCGGTAGATCCGGGAGTTGAGGACAAGCGCCTGATCGTCAGCGAGTCCGAGTTCGCTTCGGCGCTGAAAGTCGCTCGTCGCGAGGGGAACACGCTCTCGGCGCTCATCCGCCAGGCATACGACGGCAAGAGCTTGCAGACGTTGACGCGCAACTCGCCGCTAAAGGCCAGCGCGCCGCACATCAGCATCATCGCCCACATCACGCCCGACGAACTGCGGCGAGAGCTACCCGCAAGCGAGCACGCCAACGGCTACGCCAACCGCTTTCTCTTCGCGCTCGTCAGGCGCTCCAAGCTGCTGCCGTTCGGTGGCGACATCGAGAGCGTGGACTTCTCCGACGAGATCGGGCAGATCAAGTCGGCGCTGGCAGATTCCAAGTTCAAGCGCGCGCGAGCGATTCCGTGGGACGCCGATGCTCGCGAGCTGTGGACCAAGACCTACGCCGAGCTTGTCGCAGAGCGCCCGGGACAGCTCGGAAATCTTCTCGCCCGCGCTCCCTCCCATGTCCTGCGGATCTCACTCATCTACGCGCTGCTGGATCGCTCGGCAACGATCAAGGCCGTCCACCTCCGCGCCGCGCTGGCCGTCTGGACCTACATCGAGCAGAGCACGGCGATCATCTTCCAGACCGCCACGGGAGACCCGCTCGCAGATCGTCTACACCAACGCCTGCTCGACGCTGGAGATGGCCTGACGCGGACCGAGATCCGCGACCTCTTCGACCGTCACCGGACCGGCGGCGAGATCGACACGGCGCTAAAGGCGCTGCACGCCGCTGGCCTTGCGACCAAAGCGACCGAAGCGACAAAAGGCCGCTCGGCCGAGCGCTGGCACGCCGTGCGCACTGCGACCGAAGAGACCAAAGCGACCGAAGGTCAGGCGGCATGACCCTCACGACCCCTTTGGTCGCTTCCGTCGCTTCGGTCGCACCCCCGCCGCTGAATCCGCGCCACCACTGCCCCATGAATACACCTACAGAAAGGACGGCCCACTGATGGCCAGAAAGACGACGCCTCGCGTCACGATCACGAACCCGAAGGCGAGCCGACTGCCGTCGCAGCGCGGCACCTTCGCCAGCAACCCACCCACGCCCGATCCGGTCACGCCGCTGCCGCGCAAGCGTCCGGGCGAGATCGTCACGGATTCCGACCGCGTGGAAGTCACCGGCTCGACCAAGACGCAGCGGCCGGCAAAGGGCAACTTCTAATGGCTGCCACCAAGACCGAGCAGAAGACCCTGGCCATCCGGCAGGACGATCCGGCCCGTGACCGCCTGCTGGCGCTCGTCAAGTCGGACGCCGAGCTGTCCCGTCGCTTCGCCGATCAGGTCGCTCTCGACCGCGACGAGACCAAGGCGCTCGCGACCATGCTCAGCCACGCACACATGACGGCCGATAAGGGCGACGAGAACGCCCTGCGCCTGCTCGACCTACAGCGTCTCGCCATGCGGGAGCCTGAGCGTCACTGGCCTGCTCCGCGCCCTGTCGTGACGATCCACTCAGCCGCGTGGTTCGTGGAGCAGATCAAGACCTTCCTGGCCGACGAGCCGGAGTTCGCCAAGGCGCTGGCGCATCAGCAGCTCGCGCTGGAAGCCGAAGGGCAGTCTCGCGCCGATGCGGTCGCCATCGTCGTGCGCGACGTGCTCGCCATGACCGCGGATGGACAGGCCCCGCTCGACGGCAACTCTCCGCTCGCTCGCGCGGTCCGCCTGGCCTCCAACCGCATCCTCACGTCGAGCTGGCGGGAAGAGCGCGATCCGGGCGACGCTCAGCGCGAGCACGCTCAGAGCGCCCGCGTCTTCCAGAACCGGATCGAAGACGTGCACGCGCACGCCACAGTGCTGCGCGCGCCGAGCACCGGCCTGAAGATCATCGACACACGGGACGTGGCGTGATGCAGTGGAACCGCAACGGCATCCGTGGCGTCAAGTCCGCGCCGCGCCCATCGGTCATGGTGGCGCTGACCGACACGAACACCGCAACCGCCACGCCGACGCTGCCGGAGCTGGCGGAAGTCCAGCGCGCGATCCGTGCCCGCGATCTCGACGCGCTGTTGGCGCTGCGCGATGCAGTCACGCGCTACTGGACCGTGGCCGTCGAGCGCGAGCAGTCCATGACCGAGCACGACCGCGACGAGCTGCACGCGCTCAAGGACGCCATCGCGGCCGGCATCGGCGAGATGACCAGCGGCACCGTGGCCCTGTCCGATCAGCGCGGACGAGCGTTTGAGGACACGTTGCCCGCGCGCGTCGAGAACGTCAAGGCGGCGCTGGCAGCCACGACCATGCGCACGCAGCACACGGGCGACACACGCCACAGCGAGCGCCAGCAGCGCCCGGCTGCCGACCGCCTGGCCGACGCCAAGCGCGCGCTGGGAGGTCGGCGCTGATGCCTCGCGTGTTATGGACTTCCACGGTGGGGATGACGGCGTGACCGCGTGCGTGCTCGCAGCTCTCGGAGGCTGGCTTCTCGGCGGCGGCGCTGGGCAGCTCATCCGCTGGGCACGTTCTGCCCGCGCCGCTGGCGCTCAGCGGAGGGCGACCGCGTGACACGCCGAGAGCGAGATCTCGTCCGCCGTGCAGAGTTGGCTGCGCTCGGCGTGCCCGACGCTGCCGAACTGCTCAGCGCCGTCGTGGCCGAGCTGCGGAGCATGGTGACCGACGGCAGCGTCAATCGTGCCGATGCCGTCTTGAGCGCGATGCTGCCCAGCACGGCCCGCTTGCTCACGCTTTGCGCACTGGGAGATCTCGACCGCCAGGAAGGCCGAGAGGATTCCGGCTCCAACGGCATCGTCGTGGATCTGCTCACGCGAATGGAGAACGACTACTCCCGTACGCTCGACCGCGAGGACATGCGCCTGGACCTCGCCCGCGACACCTCCAAGAAGATCTCGGCTGAAGCCGGAGAGCGACTCGCTGCGCGCCAGCGAGATCGGACGTTCCTGGACAAGCTCCACGCTCGGCGGCGAGGGCGCTAGCAGTGCACGTCGCGCTCGATGACGCCGACGTGGAGCGGATCGCCGCACGCGTGGCTGATCTCGTCATCGCGCGCATGGGCGTGTCCGCCGCGCCCGACGAGTGGATGAGCACGCGCGAGGCGTCGGCCTATCTGGGCATCACGGTCAACGCGCTGCACAAGCTCTCGTCTGCTCGGCAGATTCCGTTCTCTCAGAACGCGCCAGGAGCCAAGCTCTTCTTTCGGCGAGCAGATCTCGACGCCTGGCGGGCTTCTCAAGCTCACGGGCCAGCCCTCTGACCTGCTCGCAAACTGTTACATGACCCTTCATTCTCGGCTCTGCGCGGTGGATTGCGGAAGTGTCGCTCGCCGCTGTAGCGAGAGGTCTTTTAATTCGGCGGCACTCGCTGTACGCTCGGGCCTCATCACAAAGTGCCCCCGCGACGTTGGCGCGTCCGGGGGCGTGGCCCAAGGAGCCGTAACTCCATGAGCAAGAAGCAGCCTACGGGCGCAAAGCGCACGCGCGTTGAGCGAGGCATCTACAGCCGCGTGACGGCTGACGGTCAGACGGTGCTGGAGATCGTCTACCGAGACTCAGACGGCAAGCAGCGCTGGGAGAAGGTGGACGGCGGTATCCGCGCAGCCCGTGCCCGCCGTGACGATCTGGCCGGACGCAAGGCGCGCGGGGAGAAGGTGCGCCCGCAGCCCAACCTGCGGTTCAACGAGGCGGCCGACGCATGGTGGACGGACAAGGCGCTCAAGCTACGGCCGAACACGCAGAGCGCCTACAGCGCATCGTTGAAGCACCTCCGCGAGAAGTACGGGCGCATCAAGCTCGATGACATCGGCGTGTCCTCGGTCGCCAAGTTCGTGAGCGAGCAGGAAGCCAAAGGCATGAAGGGCTGGACCATCAAGGGCCAGATGACCGTGCTCGGTCGGATCTTCGATCACGCCTCACGTCACCTCGGATGGGCAGGGCAGAATCCCGTGCGCCAGCTCGACCGGGACGAGCGCCCTAAGGCGGACGAGCGCGAGAAGCGCATCCTCTCCGCAGACGAGCTTGAGCGGCTACTGACCAGCGTTGACGAGCAGTACCGCCTGCTCTTCCGCTTCGCCGCCTCAACGGGCGCGCGGCTGGGAGAAGTGCTCGGGCTGCGCTGGCACGCGCTCGACTTCGACAGGGCCACGGTGCACATCAGCCACCAGCTCGACCGCAGGGGCGAGTACGTGGAGCTGAAGACCAAGCGCTCACGCAGGACCATCGAGATCCCGCCGTCGCTCTGCACGGCGCTCAAGGCGCACAAGCTCGCCTCGCGCCACTCGACCGATCACGACTACGTGTTCGCCAGCAGAGCAGGCGACGGCTACGACCATCGCAACATCGGCGGGCGCGTCATGGCCCGTGCCGTCAAGGCGGCCAAGCTCGGCAAGGAAGAGCGGGACGGCCAGATCGTCAAGCACGCGCCCACGTTCCACAGCTTGCGCCACAGCCACGGCTCCGCGCTGATTGCGGCGGGCTGGGACTTGGAGGAAGTCAGCGCTCGGTTGGGGCACCGAGACGTGACGATCACCGCCCGCGTCTACGTCCACGCGTACGAAAGCGCCAACCGCTCGGCTGCCCGCTCATCCCGCTTGGAGACGATGTACGGGGACAGCTCAGCGCCGTGTAACACCGTGCGAGCAACAGACGGCAGCAGCCAACAGCAGGCGGCAACCTCAGACGGTGCGGAGGTCCGCTCTCTGGCGGCAAAGCGCAGCGCAGCCATGTAGCCGGAAGCCCGCTAGGGGCACTTCACACGCGAGAGGTCGCAGGTTCGAAACCCGCCGCGCCCACTCTTCGAAAGGCCCGCTCCGGCGGGCCTTTCTGTGTTCTCGACGGCGGTCCCCGGGCTGCGTGAGCGCCCTGACACCTCGCTGTGCCACGCGAGCGTTCACTAAGCCCCCGTAGAGGTGAGTTAGTGAACGCTCGCGCGCGCATCGGGGATGCTGTGCGGCGTGGAGTACGTGTCGAGAGTGCCGGGACCGCCGCTGGACGGGCTGATCGACGACCTCTACTACCTGGAGGGCGCGCCGCCCTATCCGCGGTTGCGACTGCCGCCGATGTCCGGGGCGCTGCTGATCGTCAACCTCGGCGCGCCGTTCCGCGTCCGCGCCAGCGGCGAGGCGCAAGCGTCCGACTACGCGGACGGGCTCGTGCTCACGACGCCGACACGCGCGCTCGAGTTCGGGTATCCGCGCCACACGAAGTCGGTCGGCGTGCACTTCAAGCCCTACGGCCCCGCGGCGTTCCTGCCGATGCCCGCGAGCGAGCTGCGTGACCGGCCCGTGACGCTCGAAACCGTGTGGGGTCGCGCCGCCGTCGCCGAGCTGCAGGAGCGGCTGGTCGACGCCCCCAACCCGCAGGGAATCCTGACGGTGCTCGAGCACGAGCTGATGCGGCGGCTCACCGAGACCGACGGGCTGGGGCTGGTCAAGCACACGAGCGGCGTGATCGCGGCGAGCACCGGCGCGGTCGCGATCAGCGCCTTGACCGACGCGGCCGGCGTCAGCAGCACGCATCTCGCGCAGCGGTTCAAGCAGATCGTGGGGATCACGCCGAAGCGGCTCGCGCGCACGTACCGCTTCACCGCCACCGTGCTCGCGATCGACGCCGCCGAACCGGTCGACTGGGCGGAGCTCGCGGCCCACGCCGGCTACTTCGACCAGGCCCACTTCGGCCACGACTTCCGCACCTTCACCGGCCTCACGCCGACCCGGTACCTCGACCTCCGGCGGCGCTTCCAAAGCGAACACCCGGGTCACGTGCTCGGAGTGGGACCGCTCCCCGCCGATTGATTTTCTACAAGACGGGCCGGACCGGCCACGTCAGGATGGGCGCTTCCCGAGCAGAGCCGAAAGGAGCGCGTCGATGGGCAAAGTGGTCCTGTACAGCACGGTGTCGGTGGACGGGTTCATCGCCGACGAGCACGACCAGCCCGGCCCGCTGTTCGACTGGCTGACCAACGGCGACGTCCCGCTCGACGACGCGGGGTACGTGAAGGTGTCGCAGGCGTCGTACGACCACACGCGGGCGTACTGGGACGAGATCGGCGTGACGATCGCCGGCCGCCACGTCTTCGACCTCACGGACGGATGGGG
>Ga0065721_10050863_pt1 | contig 17450 bp, 13 predicted proteins | sample Mesricmetagenome_FD_59108 | JGI IMG/M metagenome (GOLD analysis project Ga0065721, IMG submission 59108) | Mesophilic microbial community from rice straw/compost enrichment Sample: eDNA_1 v2 (version 2) | ecosystem: Engineered > Solid waste > Grass > Composting > Bioreactor | place: USA: Davis... | reverse complement strand
GAAGCGGCTCGGCTACCGCCTCTATCGCAATCCTGCCGTGATGTTCGGGCTCGGCCCGACCTTCGTCTTCTTCCTGCAGCAGCGCCTTCCCATCGGACTGATGAAGGACGGCTGGCGTCCCTGGCTCTCCACCCTCGGCAACACCGCCATCGTCGCGATGGGGATCGGCCTCATGATGTGGCTGCTGGGGGTCCTGCCGGTGATCCTGGTGAACTTCACCACCATGGTGATCGCGGCCACCATCGGGGTCTGGCTCTTCTTCGTGCAGCATCAGTTCGAGGGCGTCGCCTGGGCGCGCAGCAAGGACTGGAAGCGCGACCACGCGGCCCTGCACGGCAGCTCGCACTACGACCTGCCCCAGCCGCTGCGATGGCTGACAGCCAATATCGGCGTCCACCACGTCCATCACCTTTCCAGCCGGATTCCCTTCTATCGCCTGCCGCAGGTGCTCAAGGACCATCCGGAACTGCACGAGGTCAGCCGCATCGGCCTCTGGGAAAGCTTCCGCAATGCGCGGCTGGCGCTCTGGGACGAAGCCAGCCAGCGCCTCGTCTCCTTCCGTGAGATCCGCCACCTGCCGCGCGCGGCCTGATCCAAGCCCTAGGGCTGGCTGCCCTAGGGTCAACATTGACACCTCTCCTCAGGTAAGCCCCACACTTCTCCCATAAGAACAAGGATGGGAGGACGTGGTGAGCGCGTGGACATTCGCTGACGTCTGGGAGGCCATCGCCGCCCTGCAACCCGATCAGCCCGCCCTGATCCAGGGCGATCGCGTCGTAAGCTGGGGGCGGTTCGACGCCCGCGCCGACGCCCTGGCGGCTCATCTGGTGGCGAGCGGCTTGAGCCCCGAGGCCAAGGTCGCCGCCTATCTCTACAACGGCCCCGAATACCTCGAGACCTACTACGCCGCCTTCAAGGCGGGCCTGGCTCCCATCAACACCAACTACCGCTATGGCGGCGACGAGCTGACCTATCTTTTCGACAACGCCGACGCCGAGGCGGTGGTGTTTCACGCCAGCTTCGCCCCGGTGCTCGAACCGCTGCGCGACAAGCTCACGACCGTGAAGCGCTGGATCGCCGTCGCCGAGCCCGGCTACGCCGCCCCCGCCTGGGCCGACGACTATGAGACCGCGGTCGCCACGGCGCCGCCTCAACGGCCGTTCAAGGCGCCGTGGGGCCGGTCACCAGACGATCTTCTTCTGCTCTATACCGGCGGCACCACCGGCATGCCCAAGGGCGTCATGTGGCGGCAGGACGATCTCTTCAACGTGATCGGCGCCGGCGGCCACGCCCTGATGGGGCTGCCCCCGCTTGAAAGCCTCACCGACCTCCCCCAGCGCATCGGTTCCTATGAGCGGCCCATCACCCTGGTCTGCTGTCCGCTGATGCATGGGACTGGCCAGTTCTCCGCCTTCATCACCCTGAACATCGGCGGCGCTGTCGCCTGCCTCCCCTCGCGCAGCTTCAGCGCCATCGAGCTGTGGGACGAGGCCGTGCGGTTGAAGGCCGACAATATCGTCATCGTCGGTCTCGCCTTTTCGACCCCGATGCTCGAGGCGCTGGAGGCCAATCCCGGCCGCTGGGACCTCTCCCACGTCAAGGCGATGAGCTCCTCCGGATCGATGTGGAGCCAGGAGAACAAGCGCGGCCTGCTCTCCCATGCGCGCAACGCCGTCATCATGGACTCGTTTGGTTCGTCCGAAGCCGTGGGGCTCGGCGCCTCCGCATCCGCCCCCGGCGCGGAAGCCGCCACCGCGGCCTTCATGCTCGGGCCAAATTGCGCGGTCTTCACCGAAGAAGGGCAGCGCGTGCGGCCCGGCTCGGGCGAGCGGGGTCTGGTGGCCGTCTCAGGCTTCCTTCCCGTGGGTTACTACAAGGACCCCGACAAGACGGCCAAGACCTTCCGGGTCATGGAGAGCGTGCGCTGGAGCGTTCCTGGCGACTGGGCCGAGGTGAACGCCGACGGCACGCTCAAGCTGCTCGGCCGCGGCAGCCAATGCATCAACACCGGTGGCGAGAAGGTCTTCCCCGAAGAGGTGGAAGAAGCGCTCAAGACCCACCCCGGAGTGCGCGACGCCGTCGTGGTCGGCGTGCCTGATCCTCGCTTTGGCGAACGCATCTGCGCGGTCGTCGAGCCCGATCCCGCTGGCGGAGTCCTGACGCTGGAGGACCTTGCTGCGCACGTCCGAGCCAGGCTCGCCGCCTACAAGGCGCCCCGCGAACTGGTCGTGGTCGACAGCATCGGCCGCGCTCCCAACGGCAAGGTCGACTATAAGGCCTCGCGCGAGCGGGCCCTGGCGAGCCTCGGGGTGGGCGCCTAGCCGCTCAAGGCTCGGGCGAGACGCGGACCAGCAGCTTGCCGTCGTGCCGGCCGGTGAAGAGCAGTCCCAACGAGTCCACCGCGTTCTCCAGTCCATCGACCACGTGCGCCTTCCATTTGAGCCGCCCGCTGGCCACTAGCGGCGCCAGCTCGGCCATGCCTTCGGCGAAGCGTGGCAGGTAGTCGATGACGATGAAGCCCTTGATGAGGATGCGGTGCATCAGCACCCGGCCGAAGTCCTTCGGACCGGCGATCGGCCCCTCGGCGTTGTAGGTGGAAATCATGCCGCACAGGGGCATGCGGCTGAAGTTGTTCATGTGTCCGATCACGGCGTCCATGATCGCCCCGCCGACATTCTCGAAATTGATATCGACGCCATTTGGCGCCAGCCGCGAAAGCGCCTGGTCGACATCTTCGTTGCGGTAGTCGATCGCGCCGTCGAAGCCGAGCTCTTCGGTGAGCCACCGACACTTTTCCGGTCCACCGGCGATGCCGATGACGTGGCAGCCCTTCAGCTTCGCGAGTTGGCCGACGATCGAGCCGACCGCGCCGGCCGCGGCGGACACGACCACCGTCTCGCCCGGCTGCGGCTTGCCGATGTCCATCAGGCCGAAATAGGCGGTGAGCCCCGTGCCGCCGAGCACGCTCATATGCGCAGTGAGGGGCACACCTGAAAGCCGGGGCGTGCGCCGCGCGTGGCCCTCGGTCACGACCATGTAGTCCTGCCAGCCGCCCAGGCCCGGATTGACGATCGTGCCCTCAGGCAGGTCGGCCGATCGCGACTGTTCGACGACGCCGATCACGCCGCCCCGCATGACCTCGCCCACCTCGACCGGCGGCATGTACTGGTCGCGGTCGCTCATCCAGATGCGATGGGTCGGATCGAGCGAAAGATAGATGTTCCGGACGAGAACCTCGCCGTCCTTCAGCTCCGGCGTCACCGTCTCGACGAGCTCGAGGTCGCCTGCGCTGATCTCGCCGGTCGGACGGCGACGAAGGACCCATTGGCGATTTATCGGCATGCGCGTTCTTCCCTTCCCTTTTGACGATCATGAGGGCGGGAGCGAGCGGAAGTCGAGCGCTAGAGGGGTTGTTCGCGGCGTTTCAGCCTGGCGCTGAGCACGGAAAGGACGGCGAGGGCCAGCAGCGGCCAGGCGACCTCCGGCCTGAGCAGGATCGAGGCGTCCGGCGTCGGATCGCCAAGGAAGGCCTGGCCGAGCCCTGAGCCGAGATAGCTGTAGATCAGCGAATAGGGGATCGCACCAACGGCCGTCGCCGCCACATAGGGCCGGAAAGGGGCGCGCGCACAGCCTGCGGCGACGTTCACCAGCCCGAATGGACTGAGCGGCACCAGGCGGAGCGTCAGCAGGTATCTGAAGGGCGCCCGGTCGAAACCTTCCATTAGGCCCCGCCATCGGCTGCCTGCCAGCAACCTTCTGATCCGGTCCCCCGCCGCGAACCGCGCCGCCAGATAGGTGATGATCGCGCCGAGGGTCGACCCTACGATGGTGGCCCCCGTCCCGACCAGCGGGCCGAACAGGAAGCCGCCTGCGAACATCAGCACCAAGCCCACAGGGACGAACGCCGCCGTCGCTATGGCGTAAAGGCCGACGAAGACCGCCAGGCTCGCGATCGGCGCGGCGGCGACTTCCGCCCGCAGCCTCACCTCATTGGCCTGGATATTGTCGAACGAGATGTCGGCGGCCAGGCCGCTCGCGTACAGCCCCGCGGTCGCGCCGATCAGCAGCAGGGCGGGTATCCACCGCGCGACGATGCGCAACGCCTTACGGCGTCCTGTCCGATGTCGTGCGGTCATCCGGCGTTTCCCACTTCGCCTTCCTCCCCGCCTGCCATCCAGAACGACTCAACGCGAGGTCGTCCAGATCGCTCCGGCGGAGGTTACGCCTGATTTTGTGACCGAACCAAGACGATCAGCCCGGCCGCTTGCCGCTCAGCTTCTTCTTCCACGGCGGCTTGCCGGATTTCGGCCCAGGACCGCCGGGCGGTCCCTTGAAGGGCTTGCGAGCCGGCGCCGCGCCTGGAGCCCCGGCGGGTTCGATCTTGATCTCGTCGGCGGCAGTGGCGCGAACGGCTTCCGCGAACTTGGCTTCCGCCGCTTTGGAAATTTCGAACTTCGTCTCCCGATCGAAAATGCGGATCGCCCCGATGTCCTTCTTGGTGACGTGCCCGAGACGGCAGATCATGGGAATGAGCCACTTCGGATCGGCGTTCTTGCTGCGTCCCACGGTGATGCGGAACCAGCTCACCTCGTCGGCCGAGAGGCGATCGGGCTTGCCCACCACGCCCTCGCCGCGCTCGCGCCGCGGCCTGTCCTGCTGCGGGCCGCGCGTATCTTCGTAGAGCTCCTCCGGCGCCGGGAGGCGCTGGCGATGCATGCGGATCAGCGCCGCTGCGACCTGCTCGGCCGAGTGGGACTGGAGAAGGAGCTGCGCAAGGCCCGCCTCTTCGTCCCCGACGGTCTCCGTGAAGATCGGATCCTCCAGCAGCCGGGCCTGGTCCTTGGCGCGGATCTGCTCGGCCGTCGGCGGCCCCTGCCACTGCACCTCGACCCCCGCGGTGCCTAGCAGCTGTTCGGCGCGCCGGCGACGCGTGTAGGGAACCAGCAGCACCGAGGTTCCCTTGCGACCTGCACGGCCCGTCCGGCCCGAACGGTGCAACAGGGCCGGCTTGTTGATCGGCAGATCCGCATGGATGACGAGCCCGAGGTCAGGCAGGTCCAGGCCGCGGGCGGCCACGTCGGTCGCGACGCAGACCCGGGCGTGACCATCGCGCAGGGCCTGCAGGGCGTCCGACCGTTCCCGTTGACCGAGCTCACCGGAAAGACCGACCACGGCGAACCCACGCTCGCGCAGGGCCGCATGCATGTGGCGTACGCCCTCGCGGGTGTTGCAGAAGACCAGGGCTCCAGGCGCCTCGAAGAAGCGCAGGACGTTGACCACGGCCAGTTCCACCTCGTTCGGCGCGATGCGGATGGCCCGATACTCGATGTCGCCGTGGGGTTCGTCGCGGCGGAGGGTGTCGATCCGCAAGGCGTTCCGCTGATAGCGCTTGGCGAGCGCAGCGATGTCCTTGGCGATGGTCGCAGAAAACAGGAGGGTGCGCCGGTCGACCGGCGCGGAATCCAGGATTTCCTCCAGATCCTCGCGGAAGCCCATGTCGAGCATTTCGTCGGCTTCGTCGAGGACCAGCACCCGCAGGGCGCCGAGGTCAAGATTGCCGCGCTCCAGATGATCCTTCAGCCGCCCCGGCGTGCCGACGAGGATGTGGCAACCGGCGGCCAGAGCCCTCTGCTCGCGCCGCGGATCCATGCCGCCGACACAGGTCTCGATCTTCGCCTCAGCCGGGGCGTAGAGCCAGGCGAGCTCGCGCGCGACCTGCATGGCGAGCTCCCGGGTGGGCGCGATCGCCAGGGCGAGCGGCGCCCCGGCGCGCCCGAAAGCTTCGGCCTCTCCAAGCAGCGTGGGGGCGGCCGCAAGCCCGAAGGCGACCGTCTTGCCCGAGCCGGTCTGCGCCGAGACGAGCAGGTCGCGCCCGTCTGCTTCCGGGGTCAGCACCGCAGCCTGGACGGGCGTCGGTTCGGCATAGCCTTGGCTCGCAAGCGCGCGCGCAAGGGCGGGATGGATGTCGGGGAAAGCCATGATGGTCCTGAGAAGGTTCGCGCCACACACAAAAATAGCGCGGGGCGCGCCTTAGATGCCAAGCGCGCGGTTCCTGCAAGCCTTGCCGCCGATAAATCCCGTCCCAGGGCGGATGGGCCGCAGCCGCGGGGCGTGGCAAGGTGCGCAAAAGAGGGAGCAGGAATGTCCGATTACGACAATGAGATCGCCGCCGCCATGGCGGTGACCGACGCCTTCATGGCCGCCTTCAACGCCAGGGACCTCGCCGCTTTCGAAAAGACCTTCAACTTCCCCAGCGTGCGGCTCGCCTCCAACACGCTCACCGTGATCGAGCCTGGCTATCACCAGCCGCAGATGTTCGAGCGCGGTCCCTTGAGCGATTGGGATCATTCGGCCCGGGAGCGGCGCGAGGTGATCCATGCCGGCCCGGACAAGGTTCATCTCGACACGCGCTTCACCCGCTATCGCAAGGACGGCAGCGTCATCGGCGGCTTCGACTCCATCTATGTGATCACCTGCGAGGACGGCCATTGGGGCGTGAAGGCCCGCTCCAGCTTCGCACCCTAGCCGATCACGCCGTGATCCCACATGTGGTCTGCGGCGCTGCCCAGCATCTGCAGGAACATCCGGTCGCCGCGCTCGGTCTGCGTGACGATCATGGCCGCGAAGAAGGCTGTGCCGAACAGGAGATATGCGCCGCGGCCATAGTGCCGCTCCAGATCCTCGAAGCCATAGCCGGTTACGCCGAGATCGGTGAGGGTCTCATGATAGAGGCGCAAGAACTCCGGCTCGTGCGCCCTTCGAACCTCGGATGGCAGCGCTCCAGCAAGGAAATAGGCCAGGTCCGTCGGCCCCGCGCCGTAGGCGAATGACTGCCAATCCAGCACGGTCACGGGATAGCCGCCGGCCGCGCTTGCGAACATCATGTTGTCCGGCCGAAAGTCGTTGTGCGTCAGGCATCTCGGCCCATCGTGCTCGGCGCCGAAGCCGGCGAAGCGCCGGGAGAGCCGGTCCCCGGCGGCGACCCACTCCGGCTTCAATCGGCCGTCATAGCGTTGCTTGAAGCCCTCCCACAGGGCCACGACCATGTCGTCGGTGACCATGGATCGGGGCGCCGCGCGTGAGCCGGAGACCCACGGCAGCTCGTCGAGGCCATCATCGCCCCAGTGCGAGGCGTGCAGCTTGGCCGCCTCGATCACGACGAGACGCGCCTGCTCGAGGGTGACGCCCTGCAGCTGGTCCCCCTGCACGGCCGGAGCCAGGTCTTCCATCATCAGGACGAAGGCGCTCGTCGCCTCGTCCACCTCGGCGAAATAGCACCGCGGCGTGCGCAGAAGCGCCTTGCGTGCGAGCTGCTGATAGAAACGCACCTCCCGTATGTAGTTGCCCAACATTACGCCGGTGTTGCGGCTCTCCTCGCCGGCAGCGGGGAACTTCCCTACCAGCGACGCCGGCGCATCGGCCGAGCGCCGTTCATAGTCGAGCTTGAAGCGGACGCTGTCGCCGATCTGTCCCGTGCCCACCGGCTCGGCCGTGAAGCTCCTGACCACGGCATCGACGCCGGCGCCCTGCAGCACGGCCGTCAGCCAACCAGCGTCGATCTCGGCCGGCGCGCGGATGTCAGGGCGAGCCAGAACCGTCATGAGCCGAGTTGGTGCACATAGACCTCGTTGAGGCCGATGAGCCCGTCCTTGAGGATCACGAGATCGAAGCCGCGCAGTCGCCCGCCGCCCGCAACCTCACAGTACCAGCGGCCGCAGAAGCCGTTCCTGATCGGCCACACCTCGTCGGGGACGTAGGTCATGGCGGGGGTGGCGGCGAAAAGGCCGGCGAGATAGGTTCGCAGCGCTTCCCTGCCGGCCAGTCCCTGCGCGGTCTGCGGGTCCTTGTAGACGCAGTCCTCCGCATAGAAGGCGACCAGGCCGTCGACATCCTTGTCCGACCAAGCCTTCAGCCAGCGTGAATTGAAGCCCTCAATGTCGCTCACGGCATCGATCGAGCTCATGTCATCCCTCCCCACCCAGCACCCGGGCGCGATGCGCCTCGGTGAACAGTTCCGGCGGCAAGCTCTCCGGCCCCGCCATGACCGCGAAGGCGTGCGCCTTCAGACTGGGGTCAGCCGCCGCTCGCTCGAAAAGGCTGCGGCGCCTGGCGCGGGCGGTCTCTCCGAATTCCATGTCGAGTGCGGCTTGCAGCTTGGCGGTGAAGCGCAGCCGCCGCATCCGCTCGGCTCGCTCCTCGCCGTATTCCTCAAACGAGGCCGTCGACCAATCCTCCGTCGCCTTAAGGATGTCGCTGACGATGCGCACATCGCGATAGGTGATCGATAGGCCAAGACCGAGGATCGGGTCGTTCCATCCGGCGGCGTCGCCGACCAGGACCACTCCTGGCCCATAGGGCTGCTCGGTCCAGGAATCGGCGTTGAAGTAGCTGAACAGCGGGCCTGCAGGCCGGCCTTCCACCAGATGCCTGTTGTCAGGGCTGCAACTCATGGCGAAGGCATCAAGGAAGCGGCGGCTGCCATCGGGTCCCTTGAAGCGCTGCGCCTGTTCTAGCGGATAGCCCCCATAGACCCGGACGCGTCCGCCGCCCTGGGGAAAGGCGAGGAAGCCGAACTCGCCCTCGGTCCCGATCGCCTGCAGATCGGGCCTCCAGCCCTCGGCGCCCTCCACCAGCAGCCCCGCGAACCAATGATGCGGACGATCCTGCTGCAACCGGATACCGACCGCCTCGCGCACTTGCGACGTCCGACCGTCCGCCGCGACCAGAAGTCGTCCGCTGGCTTCGTGCACCTGACCTTCGTGCTCGTAGGTCACGGCGGGGCGCTCACCGGCCGCGACGCCCACAACGCGCACGCCGCGCAGAGCGACGGCGCCGGCCTCCCGAGCGGCGTCGAAGAGCGTCTGGCAATGCAGCGGATGGCCCAGGCAAAGCGGGCCGGGCACCCCCTCCTTGAAGATGCCGAGCGGCAGGGCCGAAGCCTCGGCCGCCGACGGATCCAAGGTTTCGTCATAGGTGACGTGGCGTGTGATGTGATGACCGCCAGCGGCCCTCAGCCGGTCGTAGAGGCCGAGCCTTTGCACCTCGACCACGCCCCAAGGCGCGATCCACTCGCCCCGGACACGGTCCTCATAAACATCGGACTGCTCCAGCAGGAGCACTGAACGGCCGGCTCGCGCCATCACAGTCGCAAGCGCCGATCCGCCGATTCCGCCTCCGACTATGATCAGGTCATAGGTCGCCAAGGCATGGACCTCCCACGGCTTTTCTTTGAGTGTGAGATGCCTGCCGTGGGGTAGGTCCAGCCAATTCGAACAGCACCCTGATATCTCCGCAGCAGGCGTGGCTCGCCTTAGGGCTGGACATTCCTCCGTCGAACGCGTCTGAGGCGCGTCATGGCGAAGACCGCGAAAAAAGTGATCGTTGTCGGCGGTGGGCCCGCGGGCCTCATGGCCGCCGAGGTGCTGAGCGCGGCCGGGGTCCCAGTCGAGATCTACGACCGGATGCCCAGTCTCGGACGTAAATTCCTGATGGCCGGGCGTGGGGGCCTCAATCTCACCCATTCCGAGGACTTGGAAAGCTTCGTCGCCCGCTACGGCGAAGCGGCCGATTGGATGCGGCCGGCCCTCCAGCGGTTCGGTCCGGCGGATCTCGTCTCCTGGGCCGAGGGATTGGGACAGCCAGTCTTCACCGGCTCAAGCGGTCGAATTTTCCCGAAGGCGCTCAAGGCCTCGCCGCTCCTGCGGGCCTGGCTGGCCCGGCTGTCCGACCAAGGTGTCCGCGTGACCCTACGGCGGGAGTGGCGCGGGTGGAATGAGGCGGGCCGCCTGCTCTTCGCCACGGAAGATGGCCGGATCGAGGAGGCCCAAGCCGACGCCGTGGTCCTCGCGCTCGGCGGCGCGAGCTGGCCCCGGCTGGGTTCGTCGGGCGGCTGGGCGCAGTTACTTTCCGACCGAGACGTGAAGATCACGCCTTTCCAGCCGGCGAATAGCGGATTCGACGTCGCCTGGTCGGCCAGCTTCGCCGAACGTTTCGCGGGCGAACCGCTCAAGAACATCGCCGTCTCTTTGGCCGAGCATAGGGCGCGCGGCGAGGCCATGATCGCAAGTTACGGACTGGAGGGCGGTGCGATCTACGCCCTCTCCTCGATCTTGCGCCGCACGATCGGGGCGGAGGGGTCGGCCACCGTGGAAATCGACCTGCGGCCCGACCTGGCGCGCTCCAGGCTCGCCGATCGCCTGCACAAGGCGGCGCCCGGTCAGTCGACGTCCAACCTGCTTCGCAAGGCGGCCCGCCTTTCCCCGGTGGAGGCGAACCTCCTGCGCGAAGGCTATGGCGTGGACCTGCCCCGGGAGCCGGGGGCGCTAGCCAGAGCGATCAAGCACGTTCCCGTTCGGCTCGACGCGCCCCGGCCGTTGGACCGAGCCATCTCTTCGGCCGGAGGCGTGGCGCTCTCGGAATTGGACGAGGGGCTGATGATACGGCGACTGCCGAACGTCTATGCGGTGGGCGAAATGCTCGACTGGGAGGCGCCGACGGGCGGCTACCTCCTGCAGGCCTGTTTCGCCACGGCCGTCGTCACAGCTGAGGCGATCCTCAACCGGGTGGGTGCTTAAGCCGGTCACGCAGGGTGGGCTTGCGCTTCACCGCCGCAGGCTTAGGCTTTGGCTGGGGCAAGGGCGGCAGCTGCTCGACGACCCCATCGGCGAACAGCCGCGCGGCGAGCATGAGGTCGGCCTTGACCGTTCCAAAGTCCGACGCCTCGACCCAGGCCCGCACCGCCACCTCCACAAAGGCTTCCGACATGCCGGTCACCTCGGCGAGGACGGCCGGCTCCTTGAGGACGAGCGGGTTGCTCTCGGCGCGCTGCTTCAGCCCCGCCATCAGGGCCGGCACGTCGCGCTTGGTGTCTGTGCGGATCACCACGTCGACACGGCGGCGGCTATGATAGCTGGTGTTGACAATGACGTCTCCGAACACCTTGCCGTTGGGCAGCACCACCTTGAGATTGTCGGGGGTCGCCAGCTCGGTGACAAAGAGGTCAAGCGTCTTCACCGTGCCTGTCCGCCCCGCGATCTCGACCACATCGCCGACGCGATAAGGCCGGAAGAGCAGCAGCATGACGCCAGCGGCGACATTGCTGAGCGTCCCTTGAAGAGCAAGGCCGATGGCGAGGGACGCCGCGCCGAGCACCGCCAGGATGGATGTGGTCTGTACGCCCAGCTGCTGCAGGACGGCGATCAATCCGACGATGGTGACGAGATAGCGGGCCAGCGAACCGGCGAAGCTTTGCAGCGTGACGTCCGGCGGGCCGCCGCCGTGCACCCGCGCGATCAGCCGGCGCACCAGGCGCGAAGCCCATCCCGCCGCCCACCAGGTGACGGTGAGGATGATCACCGCGACGACGAGGTTCACGGCCAGGTCGCCGGCCGCGTCTATGAACTTGTGCAGGACGTTTTCGTCGGTGGTGATCGTCTGCCGCAGCCGACTGCCGATCTCGGTCTCGATTTCTTGCATGCTCGACGCTTAACGCTCCGCCCCGGTGACAGCCAATACGTCAGGCGGCCTTCTGAAGTTCCTGCTTCACACGTTCAGCGAGCGTCTTGATGTCGATCGGCTTGGGCAAGAAGGAGATATTCTCCTCACCTTCGAGGAGGTTGGAGAACTCCGCCTCCGCGTAGCCGGAGATGAACATCACGGGCGCGCCGGCCAGATAGCCTCTGGCATGCTTCAGGAGATCCGGTCCCTGCATCCCGGGCATGACCACGTCGGAGATCATCAGGTCGATCTCACCGGCGTGCGCCTCGGCCAGCTCCAAGGCCTCTTCGCCGGAGCCGGCCTCGATCACCTCATAGCCACGGGCCCGCAACAGCTTGGCCGCCACGGTGCGGACGGCGTCCTCGTCTTCCACGAAAAGAATGCGACCGGCGCCCGAAAGGTCCCTCGCCTTGGGCGGCGCCTTGGCGGCCACCGGTTCCGGCGCAGGCGCGGTGGCGCTCGGGACATGGGCGGGCAGGAAGATACGGAACGCCGCGCCCTGGCCCGGCCGCGAGGACACGTTGATCCAGCCTTCCGACTGTTTGACGATGCCGTAGACGGTAGCGAGACCCAGTCCCGTGCCCTCACCCACCGGCTTGGTGGTGAAGAACGGGTCGAAGATCTTGTCGATCACGTCCGACGGGATTCCCGGCCCATCGTCGGAAACCTCGATCAAGGCATGATCGCCCTTCGCGTTCAAATAGCCGGCGGCGACTGCCTCCTCCTGGGTGAGCCTGGCCAGGCGGATGCGCACCACCCCTCCGCCGTGGGCGCGGACGGCGTCGCGGGCGTTGACGGCAAGGTTCATGATCGCCGTTTCGATCTGGCTCCGATCCGCGCGGACGTGCGGCAGATTTCGGCCGTACTCGGTTTCCAGCTTCACGTCCTCGTAGAGCACGCGGCGGAGCAGCACCTCTGATTCACTGATCAATTCGCCCAAGTCCAGGGTCTCCCGCTGGACGGTCTGCTTACGCGAGAAGGCCAGCAGCTTGCGCACCAGGTCCGCGGCCCGGGCCGAGGTCGAGCGGATCTCGTTGAGGCCCTCGTAGGAAGGATCACCGACCGGATGGCGCTGGGCCAGCACGTCCAGCTGGAAGAAGATCGCGGTCAGGAGATTGTTGAAGTCGTGCGCGACGCCGCCGGCCAGTTGGCCGATCGCCTGCATCTTCTGGCTCTGCGACAGCTGCAGCTCAATCTGCTTCTGCTCGGAAACGTCGACCAGATAGGCCACCCAACGTCCCTCGCTTCTGGAGAGATAGAGGTGCGCCACCTTGGCCGGATCGCTGGCCAGTCGGACCTCCAAGGCGCCCACATGACCATCAGCGAGCTTTTGCACCACGTCCGCCCGCGAGGCGGCGTCGATGAGTTCGCCAAAGCGCTCGCCTACGGCTCCCCCGGCGGTGAGCGCGGCCAAGGCCGGATTGGCCTCGACGATGGTCGCTTCGAAAGGATCGTCGCCCTCGAGCAGCGCCGCGCCGAAGGGCGACGCCGCCGCGAACGCGTCCAGCACCTTGGGCGGAGGCGGTTTGGCGGTGTTGAACGCCTGCAGGACCTCAGCGGCCGCAGGCGGCAAGGCGAGCGGCGGGGCCTCCGCCAGCCGCACGAGGAAGCGGCGCTCGCCGAGCGGCGCGACCGTGGCCGAGTGCTCGGCTCCGCTGTTGCGGATCGAGGCCTGGGCGATCTCCCCACGCCGGGCGGCGCTCAAGGCGGTGAAAAGGCTCGCGCCCGACGAACCGCCCTTGGGTAGGCGAGCGGCGGCCCCTAGCAAGGCGCGCCAGGCGGCGTTTGCGGCCTGGATGCGCCCGTCGGCCGCTGCGATCGCCGCCGGCTCGGCCAGAGCGTCGACCACCTTGTCGGCGCTCGGCTCGCTCGCCGCCACCTGCTCGGTCGAGCTACGCAGGGCGAAGAGCCCGAGACAGGCGACGCCGAATAGGCCAATCAACAGCATGACGCCGGCGCGCGTCGCCGGTCCCGCATGAAAGGCCGGCACCGCGGCGAAGCCGACCGCCGCCAGAAAGCACAGGACGGCGAGGGCGGTTATCGGTTCGATCCGCCGGGCGGTGCGCGCCTGCGACTTCATCTCGGCCATGGCTCAGCCCCGGTTGATCTCGGACGAGGAGGCGAACGCCTCCAGCGAATCAGTCACGCAATTGTCTCGGCAAATTCTATTATTTCCGGGTTCTTGCGGCCACGCGGGCGCTGCTTTGCATGATGAACCCGATGAGTTTGGCCACCGCTTCGTAATGGGCGGGCGGAATGAAGTCGTCGATCTCGACCGCAGCATAGAGCGCGCGCGCAAGGGGCGGGTCCTCGATGACCGGCACATCGTGCTCCTCGGCCAGCGCTCTGATCTTCAAGGCGATGGCGTCCATGCCCTTCGCCACGCATTGCGGCGCGGCGGTTTCGCCCGCCTCGTAACGCAGGGCCACGGCGTAGTGGGTCGGGTTCATGATCACCATGGTCGCGTTGGGCACCGCGACCATCATCCGTCGACGTGAGCGTTGGATGGCGATCTGCCGGCGCTTGGCCTTGATGTGAGGATCGCCTTCGGAGTTCTTGAACTCCTCCTTCTGCTCTTCCTTGGTCATCCGCATACGCTTGAGGAAGCGCGAACGCTGCCAGAGCCAGTCGAAGCCTGCGATGGCCAGCATCAGGCCCGCGGCCGCAAAGACCAGCCGGCGAAGGATGTCCACCATCAGCGGCAGCATGGCCGCCGGGTCGAGGGCCGCCAGCTCCTGCAGCGGGCCCACATAGGGCTTCATGACCACCCAGCCGACCCAACCGACCATCACCACCTTGGCGAGGGACTTGGCGAATTGCATAAGGCCGTCGGGCCCCAGGATCCGCTTCAACCCGGCCATGGGCGAGACCTTCTTCCAGTCCGGCTTGATCTTCTCGGGACTGAAGAGAAGGCCGGTCTGGATGAGATTGCCGCCTGCGCCCATCAAGGCGGCCACGGCCATCACCGCAATCAGGGCGGGCGCAGCGGCGTGCATGGCGCGACGCGCGACATCCACCGCGCCGTGACCTTCCAGGCTTATGCTCTCTGGGCGCGCGATGAACGGCAGGAGCTCGGCGGCGAGATTCCGCGACAACCATCCGCCGGCGATCGCCACGACGGCGGCCGCGCCGACGAACGAGGCCACCATGCCCAGATCAGGGGTCTTGGCGACATCGCCCTTTTCCCGGGCCTTCTGGAGTTTGGAGGGTGTCGCCTCTTCTGTTTTGGAATCGGAATCCTGTTCGTCGGCCATGGTCTAGCCGAGGAACTGCGAGACCAACTCGCGATAGCGATTGAGCCAGACCATGCCGATCACGCCCAAGCTGAGGGCGAAGATCGAAAGGCCCAGCAGCACGATGAGCGGCGTGACGACGAAGAACACCTGGAACTGCGGCATGACCCGGCCGACCAGGCCGGCGGCGACGTTGAAGATCACCGTGAACACCACGACCGGCGCGGCGAGTTGCAATCCAAGCCTGAACGAGCCGGCCACCGTCTGCGCCGCAAGCTGGGCGCTGTCGGCCACGGGCACGTCCCGCGTGAACGGGAAAAGCGCGTAGGAACGCACGATCGCCGACAGGAACATGTGGTGCAGATCCGTCGCCATGATCAGGGTGAGCCCTAGCAGGCCGAGGAAGGTTCCCAGCGTTGTCGAAGGCTGCGCCTGGCTGGGCGCCGCGGTCTGGGCGAAGGACAGCGTCGTCTGGATCGAGATGATCTCCCCCGCCGTCGACAGGGAGGAGAGGAACAGCCTGAGGATGCCCCCGATCATCAGCCCGATCAGGATCTCCTTGATCACGCCGGTGGCGACGCCAGACACCGTACCGGGAACAGGCATGCCCTTGGCCACGAGCGGCATCAGCATCAAGGCCATGAGGAAGGCGAAGGAGAGCCGGATGCGGGGCGGCACGCTGGCGTCGCCGATCCCGGGCAACAGCATGACGATCGCGCCGACCCGGGCGAAGATCAGCCCGGCGGCGTAGACCTGGGACGCTGCGGCGTAGCTTTCCATCAGTTTGGCCGCCCGTAGGCCGTCACATCGCCGCGATGCGCGCGGCGATCTCACGCATGAAGCCGCTCATCAGCGCGCCCATCAGCGGCAGGAAGAGCAATAGCGAAAGGAAGATGGCGACAATCTTCGGCGCATAGACCAAGGTCGCTTCCTGGATTTGGGTCAGGGCCTGCAGCAGGCCGACGCCCACGCCGACCACGAGGCCCACGATCAGGACCGGCGCGCAGAGCTGAATGGTCAGCCAGATCGCGTCCCGGCCGACGTCCAGAACCTCAGCGCCGTTCATCGGTGTCTCTTTCGGTACGCGTGGAGGAGAAAGCAGCTAGGTCGAAATTGCCGGGCTATGGTTAACGAAGCGCTACCTTTGGTTAAGAAGCGCCCCCGCGGCCTGCGCCGGGGTCGCCTTGTCGCGGTCCCGATCGACGCTGTAGTTCGCCGCGCGCATCGCCTCTACGGACACCGAGCCGACCAGCGGCCGCAGGGCGGAAAGCAGGCGCTGGTCTTCGGCGCGCTTGGGCGAAACGAGGATGACCGCATCATAGGGCGGCAGCGCCCCTTTCGGATCGGTCAGGACCACCAGCTTGTCGGCCGCGATCCGGCCATCCGACGAAAAGGCGGAGATCACGTCCGCCTCTCCCCCGGCCAGGGCGCGGTACATGAAGGTGGGCTGGAAGGAACGCTCGGAGCGGAAACGGAGGTCGTAGGCTTTGTCGACCGCCTTCCACTCGGGCCGCGACAGGAACTCCAAGTCGGAGCCGAGATTCAGTCGCGGAGCCTCGCGAGCGAGGTCGGCGAGGCTCGTAATTCCAAGCTCGCGGGCCCGGTCGCTCCGCATGGCGAAGGCGTAGGCGTTCTCGAAGCCCAGCGATCCCAGCACCAGCACGCCGTCGCGTCGCTTGAGCTCGCTGGTGAGCTCTGAGAGCACGGCCTCGCGCCCGGGATTGTCGCTGCGGCCGAGCACGTTGGTCCAGAGCGTCCCCGTATAGTCGACATAGACGTCGATCTCACCAGCCGCCAATGCCCGGTAGGCGACCGCAGAGCCCAGGTCCTCCTTGCGCGAGACATGCGCGCCCGCGCGCTCCAACCGTTCGGCCATGAGTTCTGCGAGGATATACTGCTCCGAGAAGTTCTTGGCGCCGACCACGTAGGCGGCGGGCTTTCCGACGGCGGCGAGAGGTGCGATCGCCGCCAGCACGCCGACGGTCAGCAGGGCGAGGCCCGCGACCACCCGCATGCGGCTGCGCTTGGAAGCGCCCGTCTCGATCAGGCCGAGCAGTTGGTCGACGGTCATGGCCAAGATCGCCGAGGCCGCACAGCCAAACAGCACGAACACCCAGTTCTCGATCTGCAGCCCGGCGAAGATGTAGTTGCCGAGGCTCGTCTGGCCCACGGGGGTCGAGAGCGTCGCCGCGCCAATCGTCCAGACCGCGGCCGTGCGCACGCCGGCCATGATCACCGGCATGGCGAGTGGGAGCTCCACCTGGAACAGCCGTTGGCGCGGGGTCATGCCGACTCCGTCGGCGGCCTCGCGTATGGCCGGATCGACACCGAGGATGCCCGTCGTGGTCGTCCGCAGGATCGGCAGCATCGAATAGAGGGTGAGCGCCAGCAGCGAAGGAAGAAAGCCAAGCGCCGAGAACCCCTTGCCAAACAAGGCCTCACTCGCTGCGGAGAGGCCGAGCAGCAGCGGGTAGAAGAGCGCCAGCAGGGCGAGGCTGGGGATGGTCTGGATCAGCCCTGCGAACGCCAGCACCGGCCAGCGGAGACGGGCGTTCCGAGCGGCGACGACTGCCAGCGGCACGCTGATCGCCAGACCGAGCAGCAAAGCGCTTGCGCTGAGCAGCACGTGCCAGGCCAGATAGTCCGGCAGCAATGCGAAGGCCTGCGCGATACGGCCGTTCACGGGGCCGCGCCCAAACGTTCCCGCAGTCGTTCGGCCTG
>Ga0065721_10005150_pt1 | contig 17450 bp, 14 predicted proteins | sample Mesricmetagenome_FD_59108 | JGI IMG/M metagenome (GOLD analysis project Ga0065721, IMG submission 59108) | Mesophilic microbial community from rice straw/compost enrichment Sample: eDNA_1 v2 (version 2) | ecosystem: Engineered > Solid waste > Grass > Composting > Bioreactor | place: USA: Davis... | reverse complement strand
CCCCGCCCACCGACGCGCGGCCCTGGCCGCCGCCCGCGCCGGCGCGCAGTTCCCGGACGGCCTGGGCCCCGCCACCGAGGCCTGGCTCGACGCGCCCGATCCCGCCCAGCCCGGCATGATCCGCGTCATGGCGGCGCTGGCCGCCGAGCAGCCGGCGGCTGCCTATCCCTGGTGGTTTACGGCCAACGCCCAGGCCCTGGGGGCCGATCTGGCCTCGGCCGAGGCCGCGGCGAAGCTGCCGGGGCCCGCCGATCCCGCCCAACGCTTCGAGGGTGACGAACTCACGGCCTGGCGGATCGGCCCCATGGCCGCGGCTGGCCGGTTCCGGATGGACGCCTTGTCCGAGCGCGAGATCGGCGACCTGCTGGGCCGCCCCGATATCCTCGCCCGCGCGGCGGACCTTGCCGAGACCGACCGGGCGCCGTCGCCCTTGCGGCGGCGGCTGTTCGCCGCCTTCGGCTTGCCGCACCGGGCCCGCTGGCCAGAACGCCTGAGACAGCCGCTCCAGGCCGCCTATCTGGCCTCCGACGCCCGGGCCGGCTTGAAGCTGTTCCGTGAGATCTGGAACGCCCGCCCTGACCTGCAGAAACTCTATCCGCTGGACGGGGCCGCAGGCCGGTTCCGCTACCTGCGCTGGCTGCTGGCCGGCGGGCTGGCCGAGTACGGGGTGCCGGTCGACGCCCTGCCCGCCCGAGTGCGGGGCGGCCTCATCATGCGCCTCGCCCGCGCCAGTCTCATGGGCCGTCGATGAGCCTGAAGGCGCTGCAAGGTCTCTGGAGGGCGGCCCTGCCTGAGCCCGTGCGTCGGGCGGCCGCGCCGGCGATGCGCCAGGCTCGCCGCGCCTATGTCCATGCCGCTGGGCGCAGGCGGCCCGAGGCGGCCAAGCTCCCGATCCGCCTGGTGGGCCTGTTCGGCGCAAGCCATGGGATCGGCGGCTCGGCGCGCCTCGCCGCGCGGGCGTTCGAGGCCCTGGGCGTGCCGGTGGAAACCGTGGCCGTGGGCCAGGGTCTCGACTGGCGCACCGCCGCCTCGGCCGGCGCCCCGGCGCTCTGGATCTTCCATCTCAATCCGCCAGAACTGGTTGACGCCCTGGCCGCCATGGGGCCGCGCAGGGTGCGGGGGCCTCGCTTCGGCTACTGGGCCTGGGAATTGCCGAAGGCGCCCGGCGAATGGCTGGCGGACGGCCGCCTGCTCGACGAGGTCTGGGCGCCAAGCCGCTACGCCGCGGACGCTTTCGAAGGTGTCCGTGCGCCGGTCCGCGTGGTGCCGCACCCGCTGTTGGCGGCCGACTACGAGAACATCGCCCCTGCGCCGCGCTCAGCCGCTTTCCAGGCCGTCGCCCTGTTCGACTTCAACTCCTCGGCGGCCCGCAAGAATCCCGAGGGCGCCGTGGCCGCCTTCCGCAAGGCCTTCGGCGAAGACCCGGCCTGTGAACTGGTGATCAAGACCCAGAACGGTTCGGCCCATCCTGAGGCCCTTGCGAGGCTGCGCAGGCTCGCCGGCCCCGGCGTGCGGATCGTGGACGAGTCCTGGCCCTACGACGAGGTGAAGCGGCTGCTCGCCGGGGCTGACGTGCTGATCTCGCTCCATCGAGCGGAAGGCTTTGGCCTCGTCATGGCCGAGGCCATGGCCCTGGGCACGCCGGTTCTCGCCACCGCCTACAGCGGCAACCTCGACTTCATGGACGAGACCACGGCCCTCCTGGCGCCGTCACGGCCCGTCGCCGTCGATGATCCGCAGGGGATCTATCGCGGCCAGACCTGGGCCGAACCCGACATCGAGGCGGCGGCCGAAGGGCTGCGGCGCTTGCGCAACGAGCCGGACCTGGGCCCGCGGCTGGCCACGGCCGCCCGCGCCCGGGTGACGGAGACATTGTCGCCCAGGGCCTGGCTGGCCAGCCTGCCCAAGGCCGTTCAGGCCGCGGCCGCGGCGCAGCGCGCCTGAGCGCCGCGCACCGGAGCCCACGCTAAGGCAGCCAGTCGAGGAAGCCGTGCTTGGCCATCCAGGCCAGGCCCAGTTCCAGGGGGCGGCGCTCGCCCTGCGGGAAGGCGAGGAGGATTTCCCGCGCCGTCAGCGGCCCCCGCGCCGTCAGCAGATCAATGACCTTGGCGCAGCTTTCGGCAGGCGCGCGCACGGCGCCGTAGACACGGTCCAGGACCACCTTGTCGGTGGCGAGCACCGTCTCGGCGGTGACGCCGGGGGCGACCTTGAGCCGGGTGTCCATGGCCAGGACGTCGGTGGCGAAATGCGCGAAATCCACGAAGGGGTCGCCCTTCACCGGATTGAGGCGGCGTCCGGCCAGCGGCTCCACCGCGGCGGCCCGCACCCGGCCTAGCTCCTCCACGAGTTCGCGATACTGCGCGGCGACCACCGGCCAGTCGAAGGCGCTGCGAACCCGCTCGCGACCCGCCGCCCCCATGCGCCGCCGCAGCTCCGGCGAACGGATCAGGCTGGCCAGGGCGTCGGCGCAGCGGCCGATATGCACGGCGGTATGCTGGGCCACCGTGCCGACGTAGGTCTGGTAGCTCTCGAGCTCCATCACGTGACGGGCGGCGATGGCCGCGCCCAGGCCGCCACCCTGGGGCCCGCCCAGCGTCGGGATCAGGAAGCCCTCCTGGCCGTCGCGGACGGTGAAACGGTAGCCGTCCCAGTCGCTGACCACCACCGGCAGGCCCGAGGCCATGGCCTCCAGCGGCGTGATGCCGAAGGTCTCCTGGATGTTGTCCACCAGCGACAGGAAGATGTCGGCGCCGGCCCACAGGCCGCCTAGGCGCTCGCGATCGTTGCCGTCCTCGAACCGGATCTCCAGATCGCCGCCATAGGCCGCGGCCGCCTCGGCGTAGCGCTGTCGATCGTCCGCAGCGGGGAACCAGCCGGCCAAGGCGAAGACGATCCTGCGGCCTTCGCGCGCCATCTCCGCGGCCCGGCGCACGGCCTTGAACATCGGTTGCGGGAAAGCCTTCTCGAAGAAGGACAGCCGCCCCACCCAGAGCACGAGGACGTCATCCTCGCCCAGCCCCAGTTCCTGGCGCAGAGCGGCGCGGACCTGCGGCCGATCGGCCTGGGCCCGGAACGCCTCGGCGTCGACGCCCAGCGGGATGATCGGCAAGGCCGGCTGCGGCGGCGGGCGCCCGCCCGTGCGCGCCGCCAGATGCTCCCCAAGGTCCAGGAACATCTGCGACAGGCCCTCCCGGACGCTCGGCGAGGTGCAGATGATCGCGTCCCACGGGTGACACGGGGCGATCATGCTGGCGCCCATCATTTCGCGGACCGCGGGGGGCGCCAGGGTGTGGGCTAAGCCCAGGAGGCTGTAGGCGCGGTCACCGGCGCCGCGACGACGCATCCAGGCCAGCTCATGGATGTAGGGCTGGCCCCGGAGCAGCGCGCCTGACGCCTTGGGCGTCCCGATCCCCAGCAGCGGCGCCCAGGCAAGCCTGGTGGCGACCTCCGTCCCGCCGTGCAGCCCGGCCTTGAGGTCCGCCTCCGACAGTGGCGGGACCGAGAGGATGTCCACCTGCTCGAAGCCCCCGTGACGAGCCAGCGCCTGCAGCAGCTGCAGGTTCGCCACATCCTTGCCGAACGGATTGGCCCCCAGCCCCAGTCGGCCCGACGGATGAAAGATCGAAAGACGCGCCCCCATGCGGCTTCCCTATACCACCGCGCGCCGAACGCCACGCCCCGAGTAGGCCGGACCGCCGGTCCGGCTTTGCCTTGGGGCGCCCGACCGCTAAACGGCGGGGAACACTCAAGGGGCGCCATGGACATCGATCTCGCCGGCCTGGAGCACGCTGCGCTCAATCGCACCGCCGACCGCTGGCCGCGGTTGCTCGCCGGCCTGCGTGGACTGGTCAACCGCGCCGCCGTGCAGCAGACCGAGGATCCGGCCTTCGCGGCGCGCTTTGCCGCGGCTGCGGCGAGCATCATCGCCGATCCGGTGCTCGAGCCCACGCCCGATCAGATCATGGAGGCGCTGGTCTATCGGCAGGAACTGGAGACTCTGGTCCGGACCAGCCCCATCGGCAGCTTTGACCACGTGCTGCGGGCCATGGGCTTTTCGCCCCGCGGCGGGACGCCGGCCGTACAGGCGGTCGAGCCGGGGAAGCTCGCGCGAGCCACGGTGCTCCTGTCACTGGATTCCGATGTGGAGTTCGGGCCGAGCGACATCCTGGCCCTGCGCAGCGACCTCGCCCAGGTGGCCTATATCGCGCTGCTCGCCACCAAGCCCGTCGTCTCGCCCCTCGGCGCCGCCCGGCGAGAAGCCTTCGCGGCCCGGGCCGGCGAGCTGCGTCCGGCGCCCCTGCCGGCGACCCTCAATCACCTGACCCTCACAAGCGTGGCCTGGATGCTCTGCAGCTATGCGAGCCACCCGGCCAAACATCGCATCAAGCCGGTTCTGAACCGCTCGCTCGTCGAGCTCGCGGGACGGATCGGCATCTCCGCCCCGCCCCTGCCCGAGCGCCGTCCGATCCGCGAGCGGCCCCGGATGGTGGTGGCCGCCGAGATCATGCACTCGAACCACGTGCAGTTCCGCTACTTCGGCCAATACCTGCGACAGCTCCGGCAGAAGTTCGAGCTGGTGCTGCTCACCGAAGAGTCCGAGGTCGATGATGCGGTCCAGGCGCTCTATGACGAGGTCCATACCTTCGCTCGCGGCTCGCGGGGCGAGCATCTGATGCAAGCGGCGCGGGTGCTCACCGAAACCCGCCCCGACATCGTGTTCTGGCCCAGCGTGGGCATGCGCCATTGGGGGCCGCTGCTGGCCAACCTGCGGTTCGCCCCGATCCAGATGACCGCCCTCGGCCATTCGGCCTCGACCTTCTGCGAAGCCATCGACTACTACCTGACTGAAGAAGGCTATGTTTCGGACCCCGCGCTGTTCGGGGAGCGGCTGCTGCTCCTGCCCGACGAGGCCCTGGTCTTCGAGCGACCCCCGTCCTACGCGCCGACGCCGGCCGAGGTGCGCGCGGCGCCGAGGCCGCTGCGGATCGCCCTGCCCAGCAACCTCCTGAAGCTCAATCCGCACTTCCTGCGGGTGCTGCGGAAGATCCGGAACCAGGCCGGGCGGGACCTGGAGTTCCACGTCTTCCCCAACGCCGGCGGGACCGAACACCTGGCCATCCGCCGCGTCATCCAGGCGGTCTTGCCGGGCGCCCACATCCACGGCCGCCTCACCTATGGCGAGTACCTGCAGAGACTGTCGGCCTGCGACCTCAACCTCAGCCCGTTCCCCTTCGGCGGCCTGCACAGCGTGGTCGATTCCCTTCGCCAGGGGCTGCCGGTGGTGGCTCTGGAATGCCCTGAGCCGCACGGGCGGACCGACGCCATGCTGCTGCGCCGCCTCGGCATGCCCCACTGGCTCGTGGCCGCCACCGAGGACGACTATGTGACCGCCGCGCTTAGGGTGATCGGAGACGACGCCCTGCGGGTGGAACTGTCGCACAGGGCCCTGGCCCTCGACCTCGACCGGCTCCTGTTCGGCGACGCCCAGACGCCGCTGCGCAGCGAAGTGGTGGACGCCGTGTGGTGGGCCTACCTGAACCACGATGAGGTCGTCGCCCGCGGCCAGCGCGTGGTCCGGCCCGCAGACTGGGCCGTCGGCTAGGGGCTCAGCGCACGATCGGCAGGACCGCCGCAGCCAAGGCCTCGCCCAGGCGCAACTGACCTTCGGCGGAGATATGCAGGCCATCCGGCTGCATCGGCAGGCCTTCGGCGTCCACCGACACCGTCAGGGGATCGGCCTTGTCCACCGCGGCCTGGGCGGCGCGGACTTGGTCGGCATGACTGCCGATGCGTCCGATGCGGGCCATCGCCACCGGCGTATCCGCCGCGGACCAGCCCTGCCGCAGGGCCTGGATGAAGGACGTGAGGTTGGTCCGGTAGGCGCTCGCCATCACCGGGTGGACGGCGTCGGACTCGCCCTGCACCCAGACGACCGCGGCCAGCCGCGGTGACAGGCCCTGGGCGCGGAGCGCGGCCTTGGCCGCCTCCAGTTCGGCGCCCGCCTGGGCGAACAGTTCGCCGGAGCTTGGCGACCAGTCAGGGCCCTCCGCCGGAGCGAGGGACGTCGAGCCCCGGGCCAGCTTGACGACATAAAGCGGACGATCAGGACGGGCGGCGCGCCAGGCGCGGGCGAAGCTCGCCTCCGGTCCCCAGGCGTCCGGCCGGTTGGGCGAGCCGGTGTTGCGCCCCGGTTGCAGCGGCTGGAACGCCCCGTCGCGCCAGATCAGCACCTGGGGATCAGCGGTCCTGAAAGCCTCCGGCACGTCGGCCGCCGTGAGATAGCCCAAGGCGTTGGACTGCCCCGCCACCATCACGATGTCGGCCGCCGGGTTGCGCCCACAGGCGGACAGAACCGCCAGGGCGGCCACCATCACGAGGATGCTGCGGAACGGCGCCATTGGGCCCGCCTAGAGCATGGCGGTCGCGCCGACAAGGAAGGTCGCTTGGGCGATGCGGCGCGCCCGTGCTAGTCGCGACCCCGATGGACGCGGCTATTCTTTTCGAACCCGACGGCTACCGACTCGACGGAGCCAAGCTCATGGGCCGGCAGGCGGCTGGCAATGGTTTCCTCCGGGCGGCGGTGGCGGCCCACGCGGGACGTCCGATCTGGGGCTTTTCTCCCTACAACAACGCCTCGAACGCCTTCGCGCAGACGGTCCGCGAATTCGATCCCAACGGCCGCACCGAATGGATCGCTCGCGACGACCTCAAGACCATGGCCGAGCGCGGCGTGCTTTTCCGGCCTGACGCCGTTCTGTCGCCCCTCGCCGACCTGCGTCTGCGGGCGGGCGCCGGGCGCTACAGCCTTTGCGGGCTCACCCACACGCTGTCCGGTCCGCCGATGGCCACGTTCAGCGCCTATCCGGTAGCCGCGCTGGCTCCCTGGGACGCCCTGATCTGCACCTCTCGCGCGGCCCTCAAGGTGCTGGAAAGGGCGCTCGAGGCCGGCGAGGAATATCTCTCCTGGCGCGTGGGGACCAAGGTTCGCCCGCCCCGGCCGCAACTGCCGATCATTCCGCTCGGAGTCCACGTCTCGGACTTCGACTTCAGCCCCGCCGACCGGGCCGAGGCGCGAGCCACCCTGGGCATCGCCGACGACGAGGTGATGGCCCTATCGGCGGGCCGGCTGGTCTTTCACGCCAAGGCCCACCCCTTCCAGATGTTCGAGGGCCTGGAAGCCGCCGCCAAGGCCAGCGGCCAGAAGCTGGTGCTGGTGCTTTCGGGCCAGGCGCCGAATGCCTCCATGGCCGAGGCCTATCGCAGCGGCGCCGCCCGCTATTGCCCCAGCGTCCGGACCATCTTCGTCGACGGCAAGGACTTCGGCCGCTATCGCGCCGCCTGGGCGGCGGCCGACCTCTTCATCTCGCTGTCCGACAACATCCAGGAGACCTTCGGCATCACGCCGCTGGAAGCCATGGCCTCGGGCCTGCCGGTGGTGGTCAGCGACTGGGACGGCTACCGCGACACGGTGCGTGACGGCGAGGACGGCTTCCGCATCGCCACCTATCAGCCCGCGGCGGGCGCCACGGAGGCCATCGCAAAGGCCTACGAGAGCGGCTCGCTCAACTACGACTTCATGCTCTACCGCACGGCCATGGCGGTCTCTATGGACGGCGCCATGCTGGCCGAACGACTGACGGCCCTGGCCAGCGACCCCGACCTGCGTCGCCGTCTCGGGGATTCGGGCCGTCGGCGAGTCCGGGCCGACTATGACTGGGCGGTCATCTACCGGCGCTACCAGGAACTCTGGGACGAACTCACCGCCATCCGACTCCGCGAGTACCCGTCTGACCGAGCGCGTTGGGACGCGGCGCCCCGCGCCGCGCCGGGCCATCGCGATCCCTTTGAAGCCTTCGCCGGCTTCGCGACCCACGTCCTCAGCGCCGACACCTGCGTCGCACGAATTGGCGAAGCCTCGGCCGAGGCCTATGCGGCGCTGGAAGCCGACCCCCTGTTCTCCCACTGGAAGGTCGCCCCGTCGGTGATCGGACAGATCTTCGGCCGCCTCGCCAAGGGACCGGCGAGGATCGCCGAACTGCGCGAGGTCTCGGGCCTTACCCCCGGCCTCGCCGTGGAGGTCGTCTCCCGGCTCGCCAAGATGAACCTGGTGCGCGCCGTCTAGAGAATACCCGGCAGGTCGAGGCCCTTCTCGCGGGCGACATCGAGGGCGATCTCGTAGCCGGCGTCGGCGTGGCGCATGACGCCGGTGGCGGGATCGTTCCAGAGCACCCTGCCGATGCGCCGGGCGGCAGCCTCGGTGCCGTCACAGACGATGACCATCCCCGCATGCTGGGAATAGCCCATGCCCACGCCGCCACCGTGGTGAAGGCTGACCCAGGTGGCGCCGGACGCGGTGTTCAGCAGAGCGTTCAGCAGCGGCCAGTCGGAGACCGCGTCCGACCCGTCGCGCATGGCCTCAGTCTCACGATTGGGCGAGGCCACCGATCCGGAATCGAGGTGATCGCGCCCGATCACCACCGGGGCCTTCAGCTCGCCCCGGGCCACCATCTCGTTGAACGCCAGGCCCAGCCGGTGACGGTCGCCCAGTCCGACCCAGCAGATCCGCGCCGGCAGCCCCTGGAACCTGATCCGCCGGCCAGCCATGTCGAGCCAGTTGTGGAGGTGCGGATCGTCCGGGATCAGTTCCTTCACCTTGGCGTCCGTCCGGAAGATGTCCTCCGGATCGCCTGACAGGGCCGCCCAGCGGAACGGTCCGATCCCACGGCAGAACAGGGGGCGGATGTAGGCCGGCACAAAGCCCGGGAAGTCGAAGGCGTCGGCGACGCCGGCGTCCTTGGCCACCTGGCGGATGTTGTTGCCATAGTCGACGGTAGGCACGCCGCGCCGGCGAAACTCCAGCATCGTCCGGACATGCTCGGCCATGGAAGCCCGGGCCGCCTCCTCCACCTGCTCGGGCGCCTGGGCGCGCATGGCGGCCCAGCGCTCCAGGCTCCAGCCCTTGGGCAGATAGCCGTTCACCGGATCATGGGCCGAGGTCTGGTCGGTGAGCAGATCGGGCAGGACGTCCCGCTCGAGGATCTGCGGCAGCACCTCGCAGGCGTTCCCCAGCAGGCCGACGGAGACCGGGCGCTTCTCCTGGCACGACCGTTCGATGATCTCCAGCGCCTCATCCAGCGTCCGGGCCGAATGGTCCAGATAGCCGGTGCGCAGCCGCATCTCGATACGGCTGGCCTGGCACTCGATCGCCAGGCACGACGCCCCCGCCATCACCGCAGCCAGCGGCTGAGCGCCGCCCATTCCGCCCAGGCCGGCGGTCAGCAGCCAGCGGCCGGCGAGATCCCCGCCGTAGTGCTGGCGGCCCATCTCCACGAAGGTTTCGTAGGTGCCCTGAACGATCCCTTGCGTGCCGATGTAGATCCATGATCCCGCGGTCATCTGGCCGTACATGGCCAGGCCCTTGCGGTCGAGCTCGTTGAAGTGCTCCCAGGTCGCCCATCTCGGCACGAGGTTGGAGTTGGCGATCAGCACCCGAGGCGCATCCGGGTGGGTGCGGAACACGCCCACCGGCTTGCCCGACTGGACCAGCAGGGTTTCGTCGTCGCCCAGCCGCTGCAGGGTCTCGACGATCCGGTCGTAGCTGTCCCAGTCCCGGGCCGCCCGGCCGACGCCGCCATAGACCACAAGCTCGGCAGGGTTCTCGGCCACGTCCGGATGCAGATTGTTCATCAGCATCCGCAGGGGCGCCTCGGTGAGCCAGCTGCGGCAGGTGAGCTTGTTCCCCGTAGGCGGACGGATCACTCGGGTGGGGTCGTGACGGGTCATTCGCGGGCGAAGTCCAGGCAGGCGTTGAGAACTGAGGTCAGCGCCGCGCGCATGGGCGCGGCGCGCGCGGGCTCGTAAGGGGGCGGCCAAAGGCCCGGCTCGGCCGGCGGCTCGTCCAGGTAGCTGCGGCAGGCGAGCTCCATCTGGATCGCATGGACGCCCGCCTCGGGCTGTCCATAGCGGCGCGTGGTCCAGCCGCCCTTCAAGCGCCCGTTGGTGATCCGGATGAAGGGGCTGGCGTCGCAGGCCGCCTCGACGGCGGCGGTCAGCGCCAGATCACAGCTCGCTCCGCCGTTCGTGCCGATATTGAAGTGGGGCAGCTCGCCCTCGAACAGCCGGGGGATCCGAGACCGGATCGAATGGGCTTCGTACAGCACCACCCTGGCATGGGCCGCCCGCAGGCGGTCGAGTTCCTCGGCCAAGGCGCTGTGGTAGGGCGCAAACCAGCGGGTCCGGCGCGCCACGACCTCGGCCTCGTCCGGCGCCTCGCCCGCCCGATACAGCAGCTCGCCGTCGAAGGTGGTGGTGGGACAAAGCTCCGTCGTCGCCTGGCCGGGATAGAGCGAGGCCCCGGACGGGTCGCGGTTCACGTCGATGACCGTGCGCGAGATCCGCGTCCGGACGATCGTGGCCCCAAGCCCTTCGGCGAAGCTGTACAGCCGCTCGACCCACCAGTCGGCGTCCTTGCGCGCCAGCCACGGCGACGCCAGCCGCGCTTCGATGTCCGAGGGGATGTCCGTCCCGGTATGCGGCAAGCTCAGCAGCAGCGGCGCCTCGCCGCGCGTGATCTCCAGCCAATCCATCAGGCGACTCCCGGCAGCTCCGGCAACGCCAGCTCCCCGGCCCGCAGGATCGCCGCCGCGGCGGCGATGTCGGGGGCGAAATGGCGGTCGTGATCCAGGGGCGCCACGTCCCGGCGGAGGCGCGCACGCACCCGCTCGAGGCGTTCGCTCGACCGGAGCGGGGCGTGGAACTCGCAACCCTGCGCCGCCGCCAGATACTCCACCGCCAGCACGCCCTCGAGATTGCGGGTCATCGCCAGAAGCCGGCGGGCGCCATGGGCGGCCATGGAGACATGGTCCTCCTGGTTAGCGCTGGTGGGAATGGAGTCGACGCTGGCCGGATGGGCCAACTGCTTGTTCTCCGAGACGAGCGCCGCCGCAGTGACCTGCGGGATCATGAACCCTGAATTCAGGCCCGGCTGCGGGGTCAGGAAGGCGGGCAGGCCCGACAGCGCAGGGTCCACCAGCATGGCGATCCGCCGTTCAGCGATGGAGCCGATCTCGCACACCGCCAGGGCGATCATGTCGGCGGCGAAGGCCACCGGTTCGGCGTGGAAGTTGCCTCCGGAGAGGGCTTCGTCCGCCCCGGCGAAGATCAGTGGATTGTCCGAGACGCCGTTCGCCTCACGCTCCAGCGTCGCCGCCGCCTGGCGCAGCACGTCCAGGGCCGCCCCCATGACCTGCGGCTGGCAGCGCAGGCAGTAGGGATCCTGCACCCGCTCATCATCCTTCAGGTGGGAGGCGCGGATGGCCGAACCGGCCATGAGGACGCGCAGGGCCTGCGCCGTCTCGATCTGGCCGGGCTGGCGTCGCAGGGCGTGGATGCGGGGGTCGAACGGCGTGTCCGACCCCTTGGCCGCCTCGGTGGACAGGGCCCCCGTCACCAGCGCCGAGCGGAACAGACGCTCGGCCTCGAACAGCCCCGCCAGCGCATTTGCCGTGGAGAACTGGGTGCCGTTCAACAGGGCGAGGCCTTCCTTCGGGCCCAGCTCCAGCGGCGCAAGGCCCGCGCTCGCCAGGGCCTCGGAGGCAGGCCTGCGCCCTCCATCGACCTCGATCTCGCCCACGCCGATCATGGCCGCGGCCATGTGGGCGAGCGGGGCGAGGTCCCCCGAGGCCCCCACCGAGCCCTGCCCCGGGACCACTGGGATCAGGTCGCGGGCGATCATCTGCTCCAGCAGTTCGACCGTTGCGGGCCGCACGCCCGAAGCGCCCTGGGCGAGGCTCGCCAGCTTCAGCGCCATCATCAGCCGCACGACGGGCCGGGGCGAGGGGGCGCCCACCCCCGCCGCATGGCTCAGCACCAGGTTCCGCTGCAGGGTGGCGAGGTCGGAGTCAGCGATGCGGACGGTCGCCAGCTTCCCGAAGCCGGTGTTGATTCCATAGACCGGCGCGCCCTTGGCGAGGATGCGCGCCACAGCCGCGGCGTTTTCGGCCACCACGGCGCGGGCGGCCGGGTCCAGTCGCAGCGCCGCGCCGTTCCAGACGGCGCGCCAGTGGCCGAGGGGCGTGTCGCCGGGATGCAGGATGATCTCGGTCAACAGCCCCTCCAGATACGGACGTGCAGCGGGTTGAACCCCATGCGGTAGACAAGCTCGGCCGGCCGCTCGATGTCCCAGATGGCGAGGTCGCAGACCTTGCCGGGCTCCAGGGTTCCGACCCGATCGAGACGTCCCAGGGCCCGGGCGGCCTCCCGGGTGACGCCCGCCAGGCACTCCTCCACCGTCAGGCGGAACAGCGTGGCCGCCATGTTCATCGCCAGCAGGATCGAGGTGAGCGGCGAGGTGCCCGGATTGCAGTCGGTCGCCACCGCCATGGCCACGCCCGCCGAGCGCAGCGCCTCAACGGGCGGCGGCGTCTCGTCCCGCAGGAAGTAGTAGGCGCCCGGAAGCAGGACGGCGGTCGTCCCCGCCTCGGCCATGGCGCGCACGCCGTCCTCGTCCAGATGCTCCAGATGGTCGGCCGAGAGCGCATGGTGACGGGCGGCCAGGGCCGCCCCGCCGAGGTTCGACAGCTGCTCGGCGTGCAGCTTTACGGGCAGGCCCGCGGCGCGGGCGGCGGCGAACACCCGCTCGGTCTGGCACGGCGTAAAGCCGATCCCTTCGCAGAAGGCGTCCACCGCGTCGGCCAGACCGGCCTCGGCGACGGCCGGGATCATCTCGCGGCAGACCCGGTCGATGTATCCGTCCGGATCGCCCGCGTGCTCGGGCGGCAGGGCGTGGGCGCCAAGGAAGGTCGTCACGATGCTGGCCCGATCGCCCAAGGCCCGGGCGGCCCGCAGCATCTTCAGTTCCTCGGGTAGTGAAAGGCCGTAGCCCGACTTGATCTCGACGGTGGTGACGCCCTCGGCGACGAGGGCCTCCAGCCGGGGCCGGCTGACCGCCGCCAGTTCGGACTCCGAGAGGGCGCGGGTGCACGCCACCGTCGAGGCGATGCCGCCACCCGCCCGGGCGATCTCCTCATAGCCGGCCCCGCGCAGCCGCAGCTCGAACTCCTGCGCCCGGTCGCCGGCATGGACGAGGTGGGTGTGGCAATCGATGAGGCCCGGCGTGATCCACCGGCCCTCGCAGTCGACGGCTTCGCCGGTCGGGGCATCAGCCCCGGGCCCGACGTAGACGATGCGGCCGCCCTCGGCCGCCACGGCGCCGTCCTCGATGACGCCCAGGCCCGGCAGGCCAGGGGCCAGGGTCGCAAGGCGGGCGTTGCGCCAGACCTTCACCTGTCCTCCCTCCGCGCTTGCCGCTGCATTTATGTATAGACATTATGAGGCGGGCAGGAGGAGTGTCCAGTGACCACGCAGACGCTCTGGTTCGATCACGCGCTGCTGGCCGACGGCTGGGCGCGGCGCGTTCGGCTCACCCTGTCCAAGGGTCGGATCGCCGGCATCGCGCGTGATGTAGCCCGCCAGCCTGGCGAGCCGGCCTATGGCGTCGCCGTCCCTGGTCTTTGCAACCTCCACAGCCATGCCTTCCAGAGAGGCATGGCCGGGATGGCCGAGGTCGCCGGACCCGAAGGCGACGACTTCTGGACCTGGCGCGAAGCCATGTACCTGTTCGTCGACCGGCTGACGCCCGACGACCACCGCGCCATCGCCGAACTGGCCTATGCCGAGATGCTGGAGGCCGGCTTCACCCGGGTCGGCGAGTTCCATTACTTGCACAACGACCTGGACGGCGCGGCCTATGCCGATCCGGCCGAAATGGCCCACGGCCTCGTGGAGGCGGCGCAGACCACGGGCATCGGCCTCACCCTGCTGCCGGTGTTCTACGCGCATGCGGGCTTCGGCGGTCAGCCGCCCATGCCCGGGCAGCGGCGCTTCATCCTGGACGTGGAGCGCTTCGCTCGCCTGCTTGAGGCCAGCCGCGCCGCCGCCCGCCGCCTGCCCGACGCGGTGGTCGGCGTCGCGCCGCACAGCCTGCGGGCGGTGACGCCGGACGAGCTGGCCGCCGTCGTCAGGCTCGCTGACGGGCCGGTGCACATCCATGCCGCCGAACAGGCGAAGGAGGTTGAGAATTGCCTCGCCTGGTCCAGCGCCCGGCCCGTGGAATGGCTGCTGTCCAACGCCGAGGTGGACGCCCGCTGGTGCCTCGTCCACGCCACCCACATGACCCGGGAGGAAACCGAAGGCCTGGCCCGCAGCGGCGCGCTCGCCGGCCTCTGCCCCGTCACCGAAGCCAACCTCGGCGATGGCGTCTTCCCGCTGCGCGCGTACCTGGCGGCGGGCGGGGCCCTGGGCGTCGGAACCGATTCCAATGTCCTGATCGACGCCGCCGCCGAACTGCGGGGGCTGGAATACGCCCAGCGGCTGACCGAGCGCGTGCGCAATGTGGCCGCCCCGGCGCCTGGCCGGTCTGCAGGCGCGGCCCTGTTCCAGGCAGCGCTGAACGGCGGAGCCCAGGCCCTCGGCGTGGAGGCCGGCCTGCGGGAAGGGGCGGTCGCGGACCTGGTCGCCCTCGACCTCGACCATCCGTCTCTCGCCGGGCGCGGCGGCGACGCCCTGCTGGACGCCTGGATCTTCGCCAGCCGCAGCACGCCCGTCTCGGCGGTCTGGCGTCGCGGCCGGCAGGTGGTGGAGAGCGGCCGTCACGTCGCGCGGGACGCCATTGTGGCGCGCTATCGGCGGACCTTGGCCAGAATCACCGCATGAACCCCGGTCTATGAGCGAGGCCTCGCTACACCGACGCATCCGGACCGACGTGCAGGCCCGCATCCTGTCGGGCGAATGGCCCCCCGGTCACCGGATTCCCGCTGAGCACGAACTGATGGCCGCCTACGGCTGCTCACGGATGACCGTGAACAAGGCGCTGGGGCCGCTGACCGAAGCCGGGCTGATCGAACGCCGTCGCCGCGCCGGCACCTTCGTCGCGCGCCCGAAGATTCACTCGGCCGTCCTCGACATTCCCGACATCCCTGTCGAGGTGGCGAGCCGCGGCCAGACCTATGCCCACGACCTCCTGGTTCGGGACGTGCGCCCGGCCACTGCCGATGACGCCGAGGCGCTGGACGTTCCACCCGGCGCGCCGGTCCTGGCCCTCCGGTGCCTGCACCGCGCCAACGGCCGGCCGTTCGCCCTGGAAGAGCGGCGGGTGAACCTTACGGCCGCGCCCGACGCCCGCGAGGCGGACTTCGCCCGCACGCCCCCGGGAAGCTGGCTGCTGGCGCATGTGCCGTGGACCGAGGCCGAGCACCGTATCGCCGCCGCACCCGCGGGCCGCGATGCGGGCCGCCATCTGGACATCCCGCCGGCCACGGCCTGCCTCCTGCTCGCCCGGCGCACCTGGCGCGGCGAAGAGCGCATCACTGACGTACGGATGACCTTCCCCGGCGAGGCCTACGATCTCGTCGCGCGGTTCACCCCGTCGCGCAGCTGAAACGAAGAAGGCCCCCGGCGTCGCCGGGGGCCTCCTGTCCGGCGCAGACGCACCGGCGATCTGACAGACCCTACTTCGAGGGGCTGGTGTCCGGAGTGTTGGCGGTGGTCGCCCCGCCGTCGGCGTTGCCCGCCTGCTGCTCGATGGCGTCGGCCTGGGCGTTGAGGGCCCGTTCCTCGGCCTCGTTGGAGGTCGCAGCGGCCTGACGCTCCAGGGCGTCGGCCTGCGCCTCGGCGGCCTTGTCCTCCTGGCTGTTGCAGGCAGCAAGCGAAACTGCGGCCAGACCGGCCAGGGCGACAATGCGGAAGTTCATGGGGCAGCCCCTATGTTGATGGAAGCTGGACCAGAACGGGCCGCCTTGGCTTTGGTTCCTCGCTCTCGCGCGCGCGGCGAAGGCGCGCGCCGGTCGCCTTGCGCGCACTGCCTATGCGGATGAAAGGAAGAATGGCGCGCCCGGAACGACTCAATCGCCACGCGACTTGCCATCCCGTCAAGCCTCTGGAAATCCATCAATTCTCTGGATTCGATAGCTTTTTCGCCCTTGCGGGTTGACCTTGGCGTTGTAAATCCGGTTGGGAACTGACAGCGATAACGTGGGCTATGGGACGGAAGCGGGCGACCGGGAACGAACGGTTGGGGCAATATGTGCAGCGTCGTTCGAACGGCATGCTGGAGCTGCGCTTCCCCATTCCGCCCGACGTGCAGCATGCTTTTCCAGATGCTCACGGGCGACCTCGCACGACCGTCATAAGGTCGCTCGTGACCTGCCCCCCGCCAGTCCCTCGATCATTATGAGAGCCCCGGGGTTTGGTAGCTGATCTCCAGCGCCGGCGGTAGCGGCCGGGCGGTGGAGCTGATCAAGTTGCGCAGCCGGCCGGCCGCGGGGTTCATCCGCACCGCTTCCGGCGTAAGGCCCCCGTGCGCCGAGTGCGGCCTGACGTGGTTGTAGTCGAGCCGCCAGCGCTCGATCACAGCGCGGGCCTCGGTCAGATTGGCGAAGACCTCCTCGTTCAGGCACTCGTCGCGCAGCTTGCCGTTGAAGCTCTCCACGAAGCCATTCTGCTGCGGCTTGCCCGGCGCGATGTAGTGCCAGTCGACACCGGTCCGGTTGGTCCATTCCAGCATGGCCCGGCTGGTCATCTCCGTGCCGTTGTCGCTCACGATGGTCGCGGGCCTGCCTCGCCGGGCGATCAAGGCGTCCAGCTCGCGGGCCATGCGGTGGCCGCCGATCGAGGTGTCCACGACCAGCGCCAGGGCCTCGCGGGTGAAGTCGTCGACGATGCAGAGAATCCGGAAGCGCCGGCCCCAGCTGAGGGTGTCGGCGACGAAATCCAGGCTCCAGCGCTGGTTCGGGCCGTCCGGCAGCGCCATCGGCGCCCGCGTGCCGGTGGCGCGCTTGCGGCCACGGCGCCTGCGCACCGCCAGGCCCTCCTCGCGGTACAGGCGGAAGAGCTTCTTCTTGTTCATGCTGACGCCCTCGCGCTCAAGCAGGATGCCCAGCCGCCGGTAACCGAAGCGGCGTCGTTCCGCCGCCAGGCGACGCAGCCGTTCGCGCACGTCCGCATCGCCCGGATGGACCACGCGGCGCACCGTCTTGGGATCGACCTGGATCAGCCCGCAGGCGCGCCGTTGGGAGAAGCCGCGCTCCGCCATCAGACGAAGCACGGCCACCCTGCGCGCTGCAGGCCCGATCAGTTTTTTCCCAAAAGATCCTTCAGCGCCGAGACGTCCAGCATCGACTCCGCCAGCAGCTTCTTCAGCCGCCGGTTCTCGTCCTCCAGCGTCTTCAGCTTCGTTGCGTCGGACACGCTCATGCCGCTGTACTTGGCCTTCCAGCGATAGAAGGTCTGCTCGCTGATCCCGTGCCGCCGGCATACCTCCGCGGTGGGGCTCCCGGCCTCCTGCTCCCGCAGCACCCCAATGATCTGGGCCTCGTTGAACCTGCTCTTCTTCATGTCCGTCTCCTTGGTGACGGACTCTCACTCAAACCGAGGGATCAGGAAGGGGGCAGGTC
>Ga0065721_10050861_pt1 | contig 17452 bp, 16 predicted proteins | sample Mesricmetagenome_FD_59108 | JGI IMG/M metagenome (GOLD analysis project Ga0065721, IMG submission 59108) | Mesophilic microbial community from rice straw/compost enrichment Sample: eDNA_1 v2 (version 2) | ecosystem: Engineered > Solid waste > Grass > Composting > Bioreactor | place: USA: Davis... | reverse complement strand
CCAGCATCGCATCCGCGCCCGCGGCTCCGCCCTTGCCGGAGCCGAAGAAGCGCGAGGCAGGGACGATCTTACCCTCCGGCGTCAGCAGCGCGAACTCGGGATCGGCGCCGATGCGGATGCGCCGTTCCGCCGGCGGGACGGCCGCTTCCGCCGCGATCCACGCGGCAAACGCCGCTTCCGCCCGCGCGCCGCCGGGATCGTTCCCGAGTCCCGGCCAGGCTCCCCGCACTGCGGCGCCTCCGCCTCCGCCAAGCGCCACATGCGCTTCTCCCGCATCCATGCCGAGCGCGTACAACGCCCGAACCGCCGTCCTTGCGACCTTTCGGGCCGCCGCGTCGGCCGGCCAGCCTCCCCATGCGCCGCTTCCCGCCGGTCCGGCCGGATGCGGCAGCGGCACGTCTCCGCCGCGGGCGGCCGCTGCAGGTCCGCTGCCATCCCCCGCCTCCGTGCGGCGAATCCATACCGGCGTCAGGTTGACGACGCCGACGCTGAACAGCCGTTCGTCCTCCAGCCTCTGATCCGCTCGAAGTCCGGCCCGCTGCCAAAGCTGCCGCTTCCGTTCCTCGCTGCATGCTTCGTATTCGGAGACGACTTCACTCTGACGTCCAATCCGCGTTTCGCTTTCCGCGCGGCCGTACTCCCCCGCATAGCCCTCCCCGCCGCGCAACGGAACTTTCGTTTGGCGCCGCAGCTCCGGTTTCGTATCCATCGCCGCCGCCCTCCCTTCAAGCGAATTCGCGCCGTCTCTCTGCCGGTAGCAAGCATCGGCGCATTAGGCGCCCCGCGCAAACAAAAAGAGGGCTTTCGCCCTCGAATCCGCCTCGCCCGCGGCATATAATGCGGTATCTGCACCGCAGGCGGACGCTTTACAGCTCATCGTCCAGAAGATCGGAATCCAAATCCTCGTAATCGTCCGCGTCATCGTCGCCGCCGAGGCTGAAATCCACGTCCTTGTCGTCCAGATCGTCGCAGCAGCCCGGCAGGACCGCAACGCACACTTTCGTCTCGGCAATCATTTCCACCGCAAATTCGCGTTCCACCCTTACGACGACGCTCGTGCCGTTGGAAGAAATATTCGCTTCGATCGCGTTCGGCTCCTGAAGCACCTCGGCCGATACCTCCTCCGTGGACGCCCTGTGCTTCGGATCGACATAAGAGAGCGGAACATTTTCGACGAATTGTACGGATTCTTTTGCCACATCGGTTTGCGAGTTTCTGTTATACGAATACCAGATATTGATATCGTAAGTACCGATAACCTCGACACCGTCGCCCGAACGAACCGCTTCATACTTATGATTGATAATCCAGGCGCCCAAAATGCTGGTCGGATTATGAGGCGGTGTAACGGTATGGGTTACAGTAGAAAACTTACGACCCTTGCCGCAGACAGCTTTCGTAATTATTTCTCTGCACTGGAGCTGTTTATCTGCAATAGTCATTGACTTAACCTCCTCCATACAATCATTCAATTAAAGTGTATGCAGGACATAGGCGTTTGTTGATTAAACGGGCCAGCGTAAACGGAATAAATTTACCTGTCCCCGCCAACAAGCTCCATCCCGCGCAAGAGACTTTACGAAATTGCCGTCCTTAAGCGTTCTACTGGTAACACTATATTCGCAGGCCGCTGCAAATATGAAAGACAATTTCGAAGCTTGCGGGACGCGGTCGGACCGATCCGTTCGAGCGGCTTTGTTCCGTGCGAGCGTGAGAGCGTTCGAGCGGCTTTGTTCCGTGCGAGCGTGAGAGCGTTCGAGCGGCTTTGTTCCGTGCGAGCGCCGTCGTTCCGGATTTACCCCGTCGATTTGGCCGCTTTATCGGGCTCCTCCGACTTTTTCTTCAGCCGCTTGGCCACCGCCAAATACCTCTCGACCTCGTGCAGCAGCATAAGCAGCGCCGCCCGCACCTCGAATTCCTCCCGGGATTTGGGCAGCTCCATCGTTCGAAACGACCGGGTCAGCTCGAACACGTTTTGCTCCGCCAGACCTCGGTACACGTCGGACTTCACGTCCCCCGCCAGCCCTTCCAGCATTTCCGCGATCGTCTCGCCCTGCGGCACCTTTTCGTAAACGAGCGCGACTTCGGCCAGCATATGCTGCACCGCGTCCAGCTGCTGGCGTCTCATTTCAAAGTAAGAGGACCAATACCGATTGGCGCTCCAAAACCGGTTTTCCAGATGGCGGACCGTTCGCCGCTCCCCATCCTCGATCGCCTTGTGCAGCCGAAGCAGCTCTCCCCCGTTCCAAATATGTTTCGGATCGCGCAGCGTAAGCGCCATTTGTCCGAATATCGTGCCCAGATCCCGTTCGATGTCTTCCTTCAGCTCGCGAAGCTCCTTGTCGTCGTTCGGCATATACGCAAAATTGATGACCGTCGCCCAACCCAGCCCGACAAGAAGCAGCAAAATCTGATTTTGAATAATGGCCGTCGTCACTTCGCCATGGGTGAACAATTGAAAGACGATGACGGAGCTGGTCACGATGCCGTCCTTCAATTGAAATCGGGCCATAATCGGAAACGCGGCCATTATAAATACGGCGACCGCCCAATAATGAAAGCCGAACAACGTAAAGACGAGCGATGCGAAAAAAAGTCCCAGCACCGAGGCGACCAGCCGGATAACGGCGCTTTTCAGCCCCTTCATCCGCGTCACCTCGACGCCGAGAATGGCAAGCATGCCGGCGTACAACGCCGGCTCCAGCCCGATATAATGCGCGGTATAAATGGCCGCGATGGCGGCCGCCGCCGTCTTGATCACCCGAATGCCCATACAGCCGACCCTTTCGTCAGTAGGAAGTTAATATTCCCATCCTAACGTTCGCGCCAGCCCTCCGTCAACTTGCGCTCCAGCGCCGCGACCAGCTGGTACATCACGGCGGCAACCGCGGCAATGACCACAAGACTGGAAAGCACCAGCGTAAAGTTGAACACCTGGAAGCCGTAAATGATCAAATACCCGAGTCCGAGCCTGGCGACCAGAAATTCTCCCACGATGACGCCGATCCAGGCCAGACCGACGTTGACCTTCAGCGTCGCGATAATGACCGGGAACGAACCGGGCAGGATGACATGCCGGAACAATTGCCCGCGCGATGCGCCGAACAGCCGGACGACCTTGATGTAGCCGTCGTCGATTTCCCTGAACCGGTTGTAAATGTTGATCGTCGTAATGATGACGGTGACCGAAAGCGTAATCGCCACGATCGAGGTCATCCCCGGACCGAGCCCGACGATAAAAATCGGGCCGAGCGCCACCTTCGGCATGCTGTTGAGCACGACGAGATAGGGATCGCATACCCGCGACAAAAACGGAAACCACCAGAGCAAGGCGGCGATCGCGGTGCCCGTCAGCGTCCCGAGCACAAAGCCGAGCACCGTTTCCGATACCGTTATGCCGATATGCGGCCATATCGAGCCGTCCGCCATCGTCCGGTACAGCTGATCGAACAGCTTGGTCGGATAGCTGAACAGGAGGGGATCGATCCAATGGTTTCGGCCTGCCGCCTCCCATAAGCCGATAAACAGGACAAGCACCGCGAGCTGGGTCGCGCCGACGGCGGCCGACGTCCTCCGCGACTTTCGCTTGTGCGAGCCGTGAAGCCGCTGCAGCAGACTTTCCCTCCGGCTCCGGCCGTCCGGGTCGGCCAAGGCGGATGCGCTTGCCTTCTGCTCATGATGCAACTCTCGCCGCTCATCCGTCATCCTCGTCACCTCCCCCGTCCAATTCGTCCAGTTCCTTCCACAAGCTTTCGAACACATCCTGAAAGCCGGGAAGCTTGCGGGCTTCGATCGGGTCCGCGCGCCTGATCTCCTCGGGAATGGCCACTTCCTTGCGAAGATGCCCCGGATTGCGGCCAAGCACGATGACGCGGTCGCTCATCGCCGCCGCTTCCGCCAAATCGTGCGTCACGAGCACAGCCGTCTTGCCCAGCTTACGAAGCGTCTGCTGCACCAGCGACTCCAGCTGCAGCTTTATATGAAGATCAAGCGCCGAGAACGGCTCATCGAGCAGCAGCACCTCCGGCTCCGTCGCCAAAGTGCGGGCGAGAGCCACCCTTTGCCTCATACCGCCGGACAGCTCATGCGGGTACCGAAAGCCCATCCCGGTCAGCCCCAGCTCTGCGAGCAGACCGTCGACCCGCTCCATGGCGGCGGCTGTCTTCAGCCCGCAAATTTCCAGCCCGATGGCCGCATTGTCGCGAATCGAGCGCCATGGGAACAAATAATCCTGCTGCAGCATATACCCCACCTTGGGCGACGGGCCGCCGACGGGCTTGCCGCCGAGCAGCACCGTCCCCTTCGTCGGCGGGAACAAACCCGCCAGCAGGCTCAGCACCGTCGTCTTGCCGCAGCCGCTCGGACCGACCAGGCTGACGAACTCGCCGCGCGCGACCGACAGCGACAGCTCCTCGACGGCCAGCGTCGCCCCTTTGTCATTGACATATACATGCGATAAGTTCCGAAGCTCCAAAGCAGGTGTATCCGTCATCCTATCGCCTCCTCCCGTTCGGGCAGCCGTTTATTTCGACGAGTCGATCGCGGCTTGCGCAAAATCGGTATTTACGATTTCGCCGTGCTCTGTACGCTTGCTCAATTCTCCGGCGCTTGTCATGACGTCCAGCAAATTGTTCCATTCGGCCTCGTCGACGATCGGATCGGCGGCGAAGGAGCCTTGGCTTTTGTACCGGTCGATCGAGCTGATCAAAATTTCACGGTCCACGTTCTCAAAGTACGGCAGCACCGCATCCGCAATTTCCTCAGCCGAGTGGTCCGCCACCCAGCGTTGCGCTTTGTAGACGGCATTCGTGAACGACTGAATCGTTTTTTCGTTTTTCTCGATAAAGCTGTTTTTGGCCATAAAGACGGTGTAAGGCAGAAGGCCGCTCTCGGTGCCGAAGGAAGCGACGACATATCCTCTGCCTTCCTTTTCGAAGATCGACGCCGTCGGCTCGAACAGCTGCACGTAATCGCCCGTGCCGGACGAAAATGCGGCCGCGATGTTGGCAAAATCGACGTTCTGGATCAGCTCCAGATCGCCGTGCGGATCGATGCCGTGCTTTTTGAGCGCGAACTCTCCCGCCATTTGCGGCATGCCTCCCTTGCGTTGACCGAGAAATACCGCCCCTTTCAGCTCGTCGAATTGAAAGCTGTCGTTTTGCTCGCGGGCAACCAGGAAGGTGCCGTCCGTCTGCGTGAGCTGGGCAAAATTGATGACGGGATCGTCCGTGCCCTGCTGGAAGACGTAGATTGACGTTTCCGACCCGACCAGCGCCACGTCAATCGCGTTCGACAGCAGCGCGGTCATCGTTTTGTCGCCGCCCGGCGTCGTCTGCAAATCGACCTCCAAACCTTCCTCTTCAAAAAAACCTTTTTCAATCGCAACGTATTGCGGGGCGTAAAACAACGAACGGGTCACTTCGCCGATTCTCACTTTCGTCTTGTCCGCGCTCCCGTTCCCGCAGCCGGCAAACATCGCCGCGGCGATCAACGCCGCAGCCAGGAGCAGCGGCGTGAACACTCTTCTTTTCATAGTCGATTCCTCCTGCCCATTGCATAAGTAGATGTAAACAGCCTATGCATCAGGAGGCCTGGCGGTGATAGAAGGCCCGTCCCGCAAAAGGATCCCGCAACAAAAAGCCCGGAAATCGCAGGTCAACGACCTTGGATCTCCGGGCTGCCCCGATGTAAAGCTTCATGATATTACAGCTCGATTGCCTTACTCCGCCTTACAGCTTGTAAATATCGGTATACTTTTCGGTCAAGTAGTCGACTAGATGCTGCGGATCGAGCGGCTTGCCCGTGACGGACAAAATAAGCTCCGAAGGCGTGCGCAGCTTGCCGAACCGGTAAATCCGGTCCGTCAGCCAATCCATGATCGGCAGCAGATCGCCGCGGCGCACCAGGTCCCACATGCCGTCCAGCTCCCGCTCCATCGTGTCCGCAAATTGGGCCGCATACATGTTGCCCAGCGAATACGAAGGGAAATAACCAAACGCTCCTCCGGACCAGTGCACGTCCTGCAGCACCCCTTCGGCGTCGTTCGCCGGCACGACGCCCAAATATTCCTTATATTTCTCGTTCCATACCGAAGGCAAATCGGACGTCTTCAACCCTTCGTTGAAGATCAGCTTCTCCATCTCGTAACGAATAATAATATGAAGATTGTAGGTCAGCTCGTCGGCCTCGATTCGAATCAGAGAAGGCTTCACCGTATTGTTGCCGCGGTAAAACTGATCCGTGCTTACCTCCAGCCGGCCGGGAAAGCGCGACTGCAGCTCGCCGAAATAGCGGTCCCAGAACGGACGGCTCCTTCCGATCACATTTTCCCAGAAGCGGGACTGCGATTCGTGAATGCCCATCGACGTTCCGCCGCACAGCGTCGTTCCGATCAATTCCTTCATAATGTTCTGCTCGTAAAGGGCGTGGCCCCCTTCATGGATCGTGCCGAACAGCGCGCTGGTGACGTCGTTGTCCAAATAGCGGGTCGTAATCCGGACGTCGCCGGGATTCAAGCCCGTCGCAAACGGATGCACGCTTTCGTCAAGACGCCCCGCCTCGAAATCGTAGCCCATTTGCTTCAGCATATACAGGCTGAAGTCCTTTTGCGCAGCCTTGTCGAACGTCCCTTGCAAAAAGGAAGTGTCCGGCTGATGAGGCGAAGCCGCAATGGCCGCCGCCAAAGGAACAAGCTGTCGGCGCAGCCCCCCGAAAACCCTGTCCAGCTCCGCCACCGTCATGCCCGGCTCGTATTGATCGAGCAGCGTATCGTACCTTGTCGCCTTGGCTCCCCACAAATCGATGAATTGATTCGTGTAGCCGATCACTTTGTCCAGATAAGGCTGAAAACCGGCGTAATCGTCGGCTCCCTTCGCCTCCTCCCACTTGGATTCGGATTGGGAAGCGGCAACGACGTACTCCTGGTACAGCTTCGGCGGAATTTTGACGCTCCGGTCGTATTCTTTGCGGGTTTCCTCAACGAGCCGCCGGTCGATTTCCGACAAACCGTCATAGGTGTCCTTCTCCTCCAAAGCGGCAAGCTGCTCGCCGAGCTCGGGCGAAGTGGCCAGCTTGAACATATCGCCGGACAACGCGCCGATCGCTTCCGAACGCGCATCCATCCCTTTGCGGGGAGCGCCCGTTCGCAAATCCCAATACAACACGCCAAGCGCTTCGTTGTAACTGGCTATTTTTTTGACCGTTTCCTTAAACTTTTCCAAAGTGCCGTTGGCAGCCGTCATCGCCATCGCTCCTTCACTATGTACGGCCTCCCGCGAACCCGCTTGCTGCGGAGTGTCGCCGGAGGCGGCGCTTGATCTTGAAGCCTCCGCTTCATATAATCATCTTAAACCTGCGGCCTTCACGCGCGCAACTGCCCGAAGGAGAGGACTGCCTATGAAAATTACGTTTACTGAAGCCGCCGTCGCCAAGCTCCGTCCCTACTTGAACGAAAGCGGCAAGAAGCTGAAGCTCTTGCACGATACGGAAGGCTGCGGCTGCGTCGTCAGCGGCGTGCCCGTGCTGCAGCTGGTCGACGAGCTTACCGCAGACGACGTTATCGCCGAAGGAGAACCGTTGTCCTTCGTGTACGAGCCCCGGCACGAAGTCTATTACGAACCGCATATGCGCATCGACTACCAGCCTGCCGGCAACAGCTTCTCCTTAAAAAGCGACAATCAAATTTATACGACCAATCTTCGTTTTGTAACGCAATAAGCGAGCCGCAGCGGAACCCGGCGGCATTAGCGGCGCCGGCCGGGAGCTGAAGCGCGAGGCAAACAGGGCTTGGGCCGCTTACCCCTTCCTCCCGAAGCCGTTTCCGCGGCCTTTCAGCAGCAAAGCCGCCCGTCGCGCCGCGACGACGCCGGAGCGGTCTCTCCGGCTGTGGCGGTGAATCAGCTCGGCGTCGCCCATATCGCTTGGCGTCCCCCATTCCAATCCCCGCGCAGCGCACAGCCGCGCGCACGCGGCGGCCAGCTCCGGATCTGCAATTTCCAGATTCATATCCCGATATCCGTTTGCCGCCGCGCCGGATTCCGCCGCGGACCTTCTCCGCTCCAGGCTGCGAACGAGCTCCTCCTTCGACAGCCCGACCCGTGCCGGCTCCTCCGCGGACAACCGCTCCAGAGCGCCTGCGAACAGCTTGGCCGCCCCCCGCAAGTTGCCGCGCCGTTCATGGTACAGCCCGACAGCCAATTGAATCAGGCCCACCCAAATCGCAGACAGGCCGTCATCCGGATGCTCCTTCCAATGCTCCTCCAGCAGCTCGTGGCATTCGAAAAAATCTCTCGTTGCATGAAATTCCACCAAATAGGCAATATAAGGATCAGGATATTTGCTCACGACAAATCCTCCAAAATATTTTTTAAGAAATATGAAACCTCCCGACTATCTTATCCGTATTGCAAGACGATATCAATCTATACTCAGCTAATGCAGGAGGAGACGCGCAAGATGAAAAAGGGATTGTTGCTGTCCATGGCGTTGACGCTGTTTCTGTCGATCGGCTTGATCGCATTCGCAGATTCCGCGGACGCAAGACGCGGCGGGGGCATTAAATCGCCTAAGCAAAGCTACACGCAGCAGCCGAACAAGTCGGATAACGTGAACCAGACGAACCCCGGCACCAAAGCCGGCACCGGCGCGGCCACGCCGAACAAAGCCGGCGGTATGTTTGGCGGAAGCGGTCTGATGAAAGGCCTGATGCTGGGCGGACTGGCCGGCTTGCTGTTCGGCGGCATGTTCGCGAACATGGGCGCTTTCGGCGAAATTTTGGGGCTGATGGTCAACCTGTTGGCGATCTTTGCGATTATTATGCTGATCCGCGTCGCGTTCGTTTATCTCAAGAGCAAAAAGAATACGCCCGATGACCGGAGAGCCGGCTAAGGATGCGCATCTACACCGACGAAATCATTAATGCGGTATGCCTGCATACCGCGCAAAGAAGAGGCATTCAGCCCACCGACATCGAAGTCCAGCTGTCCTGGGATGAAGAATACGGCTTTACCGCCGAAATGTGGGTGCAGGGCCGAAGCCAATATTTGATCGAAGCCAATCTTCTGGAAGCGATCGAGCAGTATATGTGGAGCCAGTACAATCGAAGAGTGTTCCGCTCGGACATCAAGCTCGACGCTTCGGAAGAAACCGGCGAATTTTGGGCGGAAATCGCGGATTAGATCGCCATCAATTTTGCAAGCAGGTAATCACCCTCCCCTTCCCTTTGAGGAAGGCGGAGGTTTTTTTCGCTTTTCTGCCGAATTGTCATATATTTCTTCGCTTCTTCGGAGCAACTCTCCCTCTTCCTTATGCGTCTAATAGATAGACTTTGAGAGGAGAGTGATCGGACCCGTATGTCCAAAACATTAAAATGGTGGACCGTGCTTCTGACGGCCGTGCTGCTGGCATGTCTGTCCCCTGTCCAGGCGTCGCAAGCCGCCGCAGGCAAAATGACGAAGTACCGCGTGTACCAAAGCGACCGCGCTCTGAAGGAATTCTCCAATGAAGCGCAAGCGGTCGCTTACGCCAAATATTTCGCTTACAGCCATGTGGAGACGATTCCGGACCGCAAGTGGGTATGGAATAACTTCCCGAAGTACAAGGTGTATCAGAACGGATCGTCCAATGCCAAATGGGAATTCCGTACATACGAGCAAGCGCTGGCGCTTGCCAAGTCAATGAGAGACGCCCATATCCGCAACCTGGATTCGATCGGCTGGACTTACGGCACCTACGCCAAATTTCGGCTATATCAGGGAGATGACACGAAGCCGGAATGGTCGTTTCAAACGTTGGACGAGGCGAAAAAAGAGGCGAAAAAATGGAGCAACGCCCATATTGTCGACCTGAACTCAAACGAATGGATCTGGGACAACTTAACCGACGCCCAGCGGCTGGCGCAAAAAAAAGCCGAGCCTGTCTATAGGCTGACCGTAAACGGCGAGCCGGCGGAGGGCGCGGCGGCGCATTCGTTCCTGAAGCTGGCCATCATGGCTTCCAATCAATGGCCGGGCAGCGAAGTAGTCAATACGAAGACCGGCAAGGTTGTCCATTCGAACGTGCCGCAATACGAGGTCGTTCAGAACGGAAAGGCCGTACGGACTTTCGTCGGGCTGCATGCCGCCATTCAACATGCCAAAACGTTGTACCTGGCCGAAGTGAAACGCGGCGATACGACGTTATGGTCCGGTATTCCGTATTGGCAGGTGTATCAAAACGGCCGCTCGCTCAAAGCGTTCAACCAATTGGCCAACGCGATCGATTACGCCAAAGGCTTCGCCGGCTCCTCGGTTCGCAATGCCGACGGCCGCAACGTATGGAGCAACGAATCCTCCTTTATGATATTGGGTTGGAACGGCTCCAGCGCCGCAAGCACGATAATGAGTCATGTCGGCAATACGCAAGGGCTCGACATCGACTCGCCGACCTGGTTCGAATTGACGTCGGCCGACGGTACGCTGCGGGACTCGTCCGATCCGGCCGTCGTGCAAATGCTTAAAGATCGCGGCATCCTGACGATGCCTCTCGTTCATAACGGATTCAACCGGCAATTGACGACGCAGTTTCTGGCCGATAAGGAAGCAAGGCAATTATTTATCTCTTCTCTTGTCAACCGGTTGTCCGATATCGGCGCGTACGGCGTCAACCTCGACTTCGAGGAAGTCGCGGGCGCGGACCGGGCGGCTTACACCGCCTTCGTCAAGGAGCTGACGGCCGCGGCGCACGCCCAAAAACTTAAAGTGTCCATCGACCTTCCACGCGGCAGCGTCAGCTGGAATCATCTGACGGCTTACGATCATGCCGCTCTGGCCGACATCGTCGACACGATCATCATTATGGCCTACGACGAGCATTGGCGCGGCAGCGACAAGCCCGGCTCGGTGGCCGGATTGGCGTGGACCGAGGAAGGCGTCAAGCAGTTTCTGGACTACGGCATCCCCCGCAGCAAGCTAATGCTGGGCATCCCGTTCTACGTCCGGGAATGGAGGCTCGACAGCGGCGGCGCCATGGTAGACAACCGCGCGCTGCTGATGAAGGATTTGCCGAAGCTCATTCAAGAGACGGGAGCGCAAGGCCAATTCGACCCCGTATCCGGCCAGACGAAATATACGTATGTCAAAGACGGTTATACGCATGTGTTCTGGGCCGAAACGGAGCAAACGGTGCTCGCCCGCATCGCCATCGCCAAAAAATACGACTTGGCCGGCGTTGCCGCCTGGCGCCTCGGTTACGAGGACGGCGAGCTGTGGACGAAAATTTTGCGAGCGAAATAAACGATCCAACGACAGCTGCGCCGCGGCGCAGCCTGCACAAGGAAACCGACAGGCGGCTTGCCTGTCGGTTTCGACGTTGTTACGCTGTTTATTCCCTCCGTAGGCCGTGTTATGTCACGCATGCACCGGCACGGGCTGCTGCCACGCTTGAAACTTGTTGCCGTCCGGATCTTTGAAATTCAACTGCAGGCCGCCGCCCATTATCATAATGGCGCCTTTGCCCGGCTCTATCGGCGAGCGCGGCTGCAGTCCGAGCACCTTCTCGTACCAGGCGGCGGAAGCTTCGACGTTTCTCACCGGCAAATAGGCGCATTCGATTCGTTTAATTAAAGGTTTGTTCATGTGATCGTTCTCTCCTTCTCATGACTTTGCCGCAGCGGATTCGGGCCTTCGAGCCTTCAATCCGTTGTCAATGCAAGTAACGTTGTCCGGCAATCCAATCAAACAACGTAAGAAAATACTTTTCTCTTGATATAAACCGTCATCTGTTAAGCAGCATAAGGCTGCGGTCTCAAGGCGTCGTTCCCCACACCAGCGTTCCGTCCTGGAACAGGGCTACTTTATCCCAATCCGCAAACGCCGTCTTCGTCGGATCAAACGAATAATCGTCGGATTCGTTGAAGCTGGACCAATCCGTCTTCGCGATGCGCAGCTGAATCTCTCCCGTTTGACCTCCGGCGGCGACCGTTCCCGCCCCCGAACTAAAGCTCAGCTCGACATACGTATCGGCATTCGTACCCGAAGCCGCGCCGAACGTACTCTGCACGTTCGATGCTCCGATCGCGGCCCAGTCGACCCATGAGTTTAACGAGGGTCCGCCGTCTTTCGTAAAATAATAACGAAGGGTCAGCGTGCTTAAATCTACGGGAGTCGAACCGTTGTTTTTAATATTGAAATGCGGGCTGATCGTGTTGTCCGTCGCATTGGCGTTCGCCGCCTTATATTGCACCGTCAAGCCTTCAGGCGGCGAAACGACCTGCTGCGGCGTCGCGCTTGCTTGCGCGGAATGGCCGCTCTCCCCTGCGGCGTTCGAAGCGGTGACGACGTAATAATAGGTCGTTCCGTTCGTCAGTCCCGTATCCGTATACGAAGTCGAGGCGAGCCCGGAGGCGACGACCGAATACGGGCCGCCGCTGGCGGTAGAACGTTTGACCGTATAGGCTGCCGCTCCCGCCGCCGCGTTCCAGCTTAACGTCGCCTGGCCGTTGCCTGCCAGAGCCGTCAGCCCCGTCGGTGCGGACGGAGCCGTTCCCGTTCCGTTTTCCGGCACCGGCTGATAGCCCGGCGTCGTGAAGATGCCGCTCTTGACCGAAGTCGCCAAGGTGCCGTGCGTGCCGTTGACGACCGACTGCCCCCACGCCGTCAAGCTGCCGGCGGGACCGGTCGCCAAATCCAAATATTCGACGCCTCCTCCGTTGCCGTACCAGGACCAGGCGAGCCAGCCGACTCCTTTTTCCTGCGCATAGCTCATAATGGTCGCTTCATCCACATCTCCGCTGTGGTGCCGGTGGCCGAACTCGCCGACGATGACGGGAACGCCGATCGCCAGCGCGTTGTCGATGTTGCTTTTTACGGTGGCGGCGCTGCCTCCCGCGTATTCGTACATATGAATGGAAAAGATCGTTTTGCCGAGCGGGTCGGCGTTAAAGACGGCGTTGCCGTGCGTAAAGATGGATGTCGGATATTGTCCCCATCCCGCCGCGTCGACCACGATCAGGTTGCGGATGCCCGCCGTGCGCAAAGCCGGAATGGCGGACTGGTACCCGCTCGCCCATCCTGCCGCGCTCCAGGAGCCGAACCATTCGTTCGCGATGTTGACGATGACCCGGTCCTCCTTGCCGATCAGCACGTCCTTGATTTCAATCCAGTAATCGACCGCCGCTTGGAGCGCGGACGCCTGATCGCTGCCCGTCGCGTCATGCACCTCCAGCATGGCGATCATGCCGTATTGGGAACACAGATCGATAATCGACTGAACCGAAGCGGCGGAATCTTTGGTCCACTGCACGCCGTTCGACAGGACGATGCGGACCGTGTTGGATCCCGTAGCCGCAATGGCAGGAATAGCCGCCGCCAAATCGTTTTTGTACCAGGTATGGGCGTGATTGACTCCCCGCATAACGAACGGCTGGCCCGTCGCATCGTAAATTGTCGTTCCGCTGATCGTAAAGCCTTGCACCGAACCGGACGCGTAAGCGGATGGCTGCGGCAAGCAGAAGGAAAGGAAAAGGGCAAACGAAAGCAGCATAGCGATTCGTGTTCGGACGGATTTCATTATCATGAACATTATCATAGCCTCCTTCATTCGATTGGTTTCGGACTGACAGGATGTATGGACCGCTGTCTGACTTCCGAGAAAGCGTTTTCAAAAACAGTATCACCTCGCTTTGCTTGGCTGGAGCTCCCGGGAAGTTCCGGTTACTTTCATACTAACATTTAATTTATAATTAGCAATATGTTATGTCTATAGAAACCAAAAATAATATTGATAATGATTATATTATTTTAACAAGATAAAGTTATCCCTTAAAAGGAAAACGTTTTCCGCCAAAAGCATCCCCTGCTGCCGAAGTAGCGAACCTCGCGTCTCGTCGACCTATCACACATTGCCGTAAAAAGTCAAAGACAGTTAACCGTACGTTAACTGTCTTTTGAGCGTCCCTTCGCATTCAGCCTGTCCTGCTGCCGCGATTGATCAGCAAACGGCGCTTCTCACCGCTGCAAATCAATCTCCTGCATGCAATCGCGGATCTCCTCCATTACGGAGCCGTTCCGCCATTCCTTGCGATAGCCAAGGCAAGCGCAGATCATCTCCGTTCCATGCTCGGCATGCCGCTTGCGGTAATGCACATGACCCATGATGCCGTATTTGACGCCGTATTGTTTGTACAATTCCGCATACTCCAAACTGCCAAGAAAGGCATTGAAATAAGACCATTGCGGATGAGGCATCGGCACCTTAAAAAAAGGATGGGTCAGCATATGGGTCACCATAATGATGGGTTTATCGCGGTATGCCTCAAGCTCTGCTTCCATGCGGTCCCGGAAATAGCGATGAATGTCCCCATTGCTCATTCCCCACCGGACATACCAGCTGTCATGCCAAGTTCTGTCCATGGCATGCATGAGCTCAAACTGCTCGAAAGTGTAGCCCGGTTCGCCCATGGTATAATCGTACCAGCCCGAATTGCCAATTACCGCCCAGCCGTTATCCAGCAGGCGCGGCCTTTCGCTCAAGCAGCCTTCGAAAGTCTGATACATCCGGTATATTTGCCACGTATCCGTTATGCCGTTATCCTTGCTCCAATAATCGTGATTGCCCGGCACGAACAGGATGGGAATGCCGGTTTCCCGCTTCAGCATGTTCAGCACGTCCAGGCTGCGGTTTACGTCGTTCGAAATGTCTCCGGCAATAATCAGGCCGCCCAAGCCGCGCTGAAGGGCGTGCTCCAGAAGCGCTTCTTCCACGAGCGGCTCGCCGGGCAGCTCATTCAAATCGACATGCAAATCCGATATCACGCCTATTCTCATGTTAAGCCTCCTTCCTGCTCATATAAATGGCAGCTTACTAGGTGTGCGGACGTGACCGGTCTCAGCGAGGGACGTTCCTCTGAACATCGTTCCGTCGCCAAGGGACATCGCGGATGAAATGCGCAGCCGCTTGGAGGACGGATCGGGTTCGGGACATCCCCTTTCAGCACGATCCGCTCTGCAGTGCCTTGCACATCGGGTATCGCGGAAAACAGCGCCTTCGTATACGGATGCAGCGGAGCAGCCGATCCGGCATCGAATAGTTCCACAAGCTTGCCCAAATACATGACGCCGATCCGGTCGCTAATATATTGGATAACGTTGAGATCGTGGGAAATAAACAAATAAGTCAGCCGCAGCTTATCGCGCAGCTCTATGAGCAGATTCAGAATTTGCGATTGCACGGATACGTCCAGCGCGGACACCGCTTCGTCGATGACGATGAATTTGGGCTTCAGAACAAGCGCGGCGGCGATGCCTACCCTCTGCTTCTGGCCTCCGCTAAGTTCATGCGGATATCGCTTGGCATAACCGGCGTCCAGTCCGACCTGCTCCAACGTTTCCGCCACAATCTCCCGTCTCTCCCGCTTGTTCCCGATGCCGTGAATGATCAGCGGTTCTTCCAGCAGCCAGCCGACCGTTTTTTTCGGATTCAGCGAGGAAGACGGATCCTGAAACACGATTTGCAGCTCCCGCCTCAACCCCTTCATATCGGAGGCGGAAAGGCCGTTGATCTTCCCGCCGCGATAATAGATGTCGCCTTTCGTTTCCTTTACCAGCTGCACAATCATTTGTCCGGTCGTAGATTTGCCGCAGCCGCTCTCGCCGACGAGCCCGAATATTTCGCCTTCGGCGATAGTAAACGATACGCCGTCCACCGCACGGACGGATTGGCGTTTCTCAAACAGCTTGCGCTTCGGCACGGGATAATGCTTGGCAAGCTCTTCGATCCGAATTAATGTCGCGTTCATCCGCTCATCCGCTCCTTCGCGTAAAGATGACAGCGCACCCGATGCCGTTGATCCGTTAACCCAAGCTCAGGCGTTACCGACTCGCACAGCGCCGATGCCTGCGGGCAGCGCCCGGCGAACGGGCAGCCTTCCCCGCGTTCCGTCAGCGGCGGAACCCGGCCGGGTATTGCGTACAGCGGCCTTCCTTTCTTGTCCGGACGCGGAAGCGCCTGCAGCAAGGCTGTCGTATACGGGTGCCTGGGATGCTCCAGGACGTCCCGGACGGGCGCATCCTCCACGATGTAGCCCGCATACATGACAATCACCCGTTCGCATACCTCGCGCACGACGCCCAGGTCATGGGATATAAAGAGCATCGCCGTATCCGTACGGCGGTTTATCTCCCGCAGCAGCTCCAAAATTTGCGCCTGAATCGTGACGTCAAGCGCCGTCGTCGGTTCGTCCGCGATGAGCAGCTTCGGCTCGCAGATCAGCGCCGTTGCAATCATGATCCGCTGCATCATGCCGCCGGACAGGCGATGCGGATATTCGCCGTAAAGCTGGTCGACGCGCGACAACCCGACCTTTTCCATCATCTCCAGGGCGAGCTTCTTCGCTTCCTTGGGCTTTATGTTCTGATGAGTCAGCGCCATTTCAGCGATTTGCCTGCCGACCGGCATCAGCGGGTTGAGCGCCGTCATCGGATCCTGAAAGATCATAGCGACCTGCTTGCCTCTCGCCCTGCGCCAATCTTCCTCTTTCGCCCCTGACATCGGTTTGCCGTCCAGCACGATTTCGCCATCCGTTACCGCTGCCGACTCCGGCAGCAATCCCATAGCCGACAAGGATGTCAAGCTTTTGCCGCATCCCGATTCCCCGACGATACCGACCCGCTCCTTCGGTCCGATGCGAAAGCTCAGCTTTCGCAAAGCCGGATATTTCCTTTTGCCGATCGCGAACGACACTTCCAGGTTGTTCATTTCCAACAGCGATTCCGTCATAGCGGCTCCCTCCTATCGCCTATTGTCGCTCACGTCTCTAAAACCGTCTCCAAGCAGGTTGAATCCAAGCACCATCGTCGTAATAACCGCACCGGTAATAAAGACGTACCAAGGCGCGTTCACGATAAACGGCTGCGCTTCGCTCAGCATCCTGCCCCAGCTGGGATCGGGCGGCTGAACGCCAAGCCCCAAATAGCTCAGGCCGGCTTCGGCCAGTATCGATCCGGAAAACCGCAAGGAGCAGGCTACGATAAGCGGCGAAGCGACATTGGGCAAAATATGGCGAACGATCTGGCGCATCGGACCCGCTCCCCTTGCCGCCGCTGCCTTTACGAAAGCAAACTCCTTGTATTGGATAAAGCCGCTGCGGGCGATTCTGGCAAATGCCGGAATGCTCATGACCCCGAGCGCAACGATTGTATTGACCAGTCCCGGACCGAACACGGAAACAAGCATAATCGCCAGCAAAATGCCGGGAAACGCCAGCTTGGCGTCCATCACGCGCATGAGCGCTTCATCCGCCCATCCGCCCCAGTAACCGGCCGCCGCCCCGATAAGAAGGCCGAAGGCGAGGCCGATGGCTACAGACGCAAAGCCGATCAGAAAGGACGTTTGTGTCCCCTCCATAATCCGGCTGAAGATGTCGCGGCCGAAGTTGTCCGTTCCGAACCAGTGCGAAGCCTGCGGCTCGGCGAGCCGC
>Ga0065721_10050858_pt1 | contig 17453 bp, 18 predicted proteins | sample Mesricmetagenome_FD_59108 | JGI IMG/M metagenome (GOLD analysis project Ga0065721, IMG submission 59108) | Mesophilic microbial community from rice straw/compost enrichment Sample: eDNA_1 v2 (version 2) | ecosystem: Engineered > Solid waste > Grass > Composting > Bioreactor | place: USA: Davis... | reverse complement strand
AACTCGCGCCCTCCTGAGGGTCCCGGTATCCTCAGGCTCACCGCGGAGGAGTACGCCAACCAGAGCGGCAGCGGCAGGACATACCATTCGTCGGACTCTGAGAGTGGGCAAGCCCGTTCATTATCCATGTCCGACGACGAGGACCGCCACCATCGTCTGGGTCCGATCACGTCCTCCGTCCGCGATGAGCCGGAGTCAGCGTGGTTCGGTCCAGGAGCGATGAACCAGTACCCTTCTGGTTGGTGGTCCCCTTATGAACTCTACAACCAGCATTGACACTATCCTTCCCCCTCCTCCTCCTCCCTCCCCCTTCCCATCGCCAGGCAACTACATGCACCAGCGAACCGCCTCGCCGCCACCATACTCGAGTGCAAATGCCTACGACGAACGTCTGCCGCAACATCACTCCTCCTACCCTCCTTCCGTTAGCTTAGATGACTCATGTGAGATGTATTATTGAACCTTACTGTAATTGACCTGTATTTTTAACATGATTTGCTTTTTCTTTTTTTCTTTTTGCCAGCTCTCATTTCGTTTCCCAACGCCACATCGCCTGCACTCCGGAGCGGATTCAGCAGATTGTACCACGACCCGATCGTCGACTGGGACACGTTCGAAGACCCCCTCGGCAACATCAACTTTTCGCCCTGGGACTTTGATAGCCTCTCCCTCAACCCTTCCGGCCCCACATACTACCCCCTTTACCAGACGCCCGTGACGTACATGCCGACGGAGCTCGTGGACGAGTCGGTACGCAAGTACGTACTTCGGATCGCGGAGATCCAGTACCTCCTGGGAGACAAGGCGTTCCTCCCGGAACTCATCTGGCAATCGTGCCAACAAAACACTGTATCGCAGAGGGCGTTGAAGCTCCTGACAAGCATTTATTACCGGAGGCAGCAGCACCCGCGCGAGCGGGTCCTGGGTGACTCGGAGATGCATGCAGAGCTCCGTTCGCTGCTGGATGAGCTGGGGAAAGGACGGTTCGATAACCCGGACGACGCGATCGCGGCGTTGCATGGGGTGTCGATGTTCCTGTTCGATGGAGGCCACGGAGCGTGGCTGAGCTTCCTCAAGCTCGCGACGGAGTATGTGAAGAAAGTGCTGCACAGTCAGACGTACTCGAACCCCAAGGACGCGTTGTTGTGGGCCAACGTGAAGGATGCGTTCATCGTGAAGACGGCGATCTGGTTTGACGTACTGGCGTCGATCACGACGTGCCGGGTTCCTCACTTCCTGGAGGAGATCCGCGCAATGTTCGACCCCTCGGCAAGCGGGATTCACGATGTGGCATTCGACCGGTCCCCGCAGTGCTCGATGATGTCGCCGATGGGGTGCGAGAATAGGGTGGTTTGGGCGATTGCGGAGGTTTCAGCGCTGGCGGTGTGGAAGGATACCGAGAGGTTGAAGAGAAGATTGAATATCGGGGAGCTCGTGCGGAGGGCGGCACATATCGATGGGTTCTTGGACCATAGGCCTTTCGAGTCTATGTTGGATGCTTCAGCGAGCCAGGACGATAGAGATTTGGAGCATACGCGGTACCTCGCGTCGGAGATCTTCCGGTGCACGGCGAGGCTCTTTTTGGCGACGGTGAAGAATGATGATAACCCGCAGGTGCAGGAGATCCAGGATGCGGTGGATAATATCATCGTGGCGTTCCGAAACCTGTTCATCTCTGGGCTGGACGTGTTCAACGTCTCGCGCTCGGTCGTGCGGAGCACGGTGTTCGGGATATACCTGTGCGGGGCGATGACGATGAACAAGGCGTATCGGAACGAGTTGTTGCTCCTGCTGGACAGGGAGTCAAATGGGAGGAACGGGGAGGGCGTGGGGAATTGTGCGTCGATTAGGAAGATGTTGGAGGAGCTTTGGAAGTTGGTCGGCGCAAATCCCTCGAGGTCTGTACCATGGCGGCAGATCCTCAGTCGGGAGGAGATCCTGCTCGTCTGAATGGGTTTCTCGATCAGCCTCGGCGTTCTAGTTGGGCCGCATCCGTCGAGGACGGGATCTTCAAAAAATCACGGCGACGAACTCGAACATCGAACAAATCTTAGAACAAGTTCACAACGACGAAAAACGAGCACACCATCACGCTCAAGCCATCGACACAGACAACCATATTATCACAGGCCGCTGCTTTATCCTCCATCAGAACCCCCGACAAATTCATTCCTCCAAGATCTATCCATCCATTTCCCGTATCCCGCCTTACTCAAATCCACGCATCTCCGCCGGCTTGGTAGCACAGCTGGGCTGACACCCAGCCTATCTCCACGGACGTCCTGGCTCTGTGTCTAGTCCCATTGCCTTTTCGGTGACATTCCTCCATCTTTATCCAAGGAAACTCCGGTCGTGTTTCAAGGATCTTCATACCCACACCGACGGTCCTTCGCCACCATCTTTGTCCAGGGTGGGCATTTGATCAAGGTGAAACGCCGCTGCGTGCCAAGGGAAGGCGGGGATCGACCAGGTTGGGTGGGAGGACACGGTATCAAGGACGGCGCCTGTTTCCATCATGCAGTCTCATCTCAAGTTCGCATCAGGAACATATCACACTCCAATTTCCTATCCTCTCATCAGCATGGACGTTTCTTCTCTGGATCCAGCTCTTGTCTCATCAACTTTTTGATATCCTTCGCTCACACTACCACACTGTCCTTTCGCCCCGTTATCGGGACATCCTGCTTTACATTTTTGACTCTTCTTTCTTCGTTCGCCATCTTTCATGACCAAATCCCCTTGCACCGCCACCGCACGCTCAGCCTCCGGGTAGCTGAAGCTGTGGCTTTAAATTTCATTCCCTTTGGCTTTGCCACTATGTAATTGTTCCCTGCAATATGGACGGGATTCGTACTAGGCTTGTTGTTGTTGTATACTTGACTATGGAGGATTCATTCCTATCCCTGTGTTTCGGCTGACGATAGACCCCACAAACTCCCCCACGATTCATTCGACCCTCTGAATACAAAGCGCGACTTACTCACACCAGAGTCGGGGACTCGGAGGAACGATCGACTATCACGTTTGCGCAATAAAGTTGCCTATGTGTATCACTTTGCGAGTGAAAGAGAGTTCAAGAAGGATTAGGAATGCTAAAGTTTGAGAATCCTCCGAGATGGAGAGATTGGGGTTGAGTTCTCGCCTTTCTCGCATGCGTTGCGTCTGATGACGGTATGCAAGTTTGATGCGACGCTGATGCAGCTGGACCGCTGCAATCTCGGTCTTCGTGAATCAGTTGATGGTGGCAACTCAAACTCTCGCGGCTCGCGAAACCTTTCTCTGGACGAGAGCCCAGCAGTCCAAGGAAGATGGAATATTTCGTGCTGCAGCCAGGCGGTCGCCACACTTCGCCTGACGGTGGGTGATGGGGCTGTGTGCCGTCCGGGCGTCAGGTTTGCCGTTTATATTCTTGGTGAGGCGGCAGTGTCAAACGGTTTCGAGGTTGCAGGGAACGGATGAGAAGACAAGGCCTATTCAAGGAAGCAGAAAGGGAATGAAGAGTGCGGAGCATAAACGGGCCGGGGTAGGTGTATCCGACTCGGATTTTGGAAGAATTTGCGTTTTTGGCACAGATACACGAGGATTACTCAGACTGCCACTCGCCTCGAGGATATACAGTAGCTGGATTAGCAGGAAATAATCACTATGACGAGGGTGTGCTGTGTGCTGTAGAGTAGATGGCCCAGAGAGAGATAGGTTCATGAGTCAAGGGAATGACTGTCCTGTCGTAGTTAGACGGTTTTGAGGTGTCATTAGAAGCTCATCCCCACCTCTGTCAAGGGCCGCCAGTTCTCATATTCAGTGTACATATGTGTAAGGCACAATTAGAAGTTAGGCCCAAGGTTTGAAGGGGCCATCATTGATGATTCGACAGATTTTCGCAGTGAAGTCGGGCAGAGCCTCTCACGCCTTTTCATCACAAAGAAGCGCATGATAGGATAGATTGCGAGGATTTCGCAGTTTAGGTAAGCTCTCCCTTGCTGCCCCAGTGCTCCTTGCTGCTCAACACATCGCTTTTGTGCTTGGGCTATGGTGTACAGCCTCGTCGCAGGCGACGCCCCGCTGTGGGGGACGTTCTTGTTCGAAGACGTTTCAACAGCATTTTTTGAGCAGAAGGATATGAGTTGAGGTGGAACCTGAGACCCAGTCATGAGGGACGGAGGGACGCTGCTGCCGTGGATTATCGTCACCGCGTTTGGTCCGACGAGGCAGGGGAAAACATAAGAAGACTAGTTCTTCCCGACCAATTGAGTGGCCGGGCAATCTGGATCTGTCGATCAGCTTCCGGGGATAAGGCATCAGGGCTGGGGGACCCTACATACAGCGATTATGAGCCATGTTGTATCCGCTTCCTCTTTTGCATATCTAGGTGCTCCTTAGAAACAACTGCCCCATCACCCATCCTGTCCAAGTTCCATCTCCTTTCTTGTCGGTCACAAAGATTTGCCCGATTTTCCTACGTGACCGTCCCTCATAACGAAAGCGTCCAACAAATTACTCCGACCGATCTCTCCTCTTTCTTATACTTGGCCTCACATCTCCCTCGGTCATTCTATCCTCCGTTCCCCATAGTCTTAACCATGGCGTACGGAACATACCCCTCACCCAGCGACACTGGCTCCCCTGCTTCATCAACCAGCGTCTCCCCGGCATCGCACCACGCCAGCCTCGACCCGATGCCGTTATTGGATGAGGAATCGAGTGGCTTCAGCTCCGCCAGCGGAACTCCAACTCGGACAACCACAGGCCTCCCCCGGTCACTGAACGCAGGAAAGGGTGGATGCTGGTCAGTCTCATACCCCATCCGCATCTTCATCAGTAATATTGACGCGCAGCCATAGGACATGTCGCGTGAGAAGGAAGGTTGGTGGCCGGACATACTTGGCCGCTGCGCTTTAACTAACATTCACGCGTAGAAATGCGACGAGCAACGGGAAGGCGATTCATGCAAGACATGTCGGAGACTAACGATCAAGTGCCTTGGATGGGGTCCAAAACGTCCTGACTGGATGAGGGTCAGTAGCGTATCAAGCGTATTAACCAATACATCGTTGCTCACCTTCTCATTTAGGACAAGAAAAACGTCGATGCTTACAAGGCCAGCATCAAGACGCAGCTCTCCCGAGCGGGCCTTATCCGAGGCCAACCACGACATGCGCCGATGAATGTCCCTGCTCCTCGACCCGCCGCCCCGACGCGCACGAGCGCACGGAGTAATCCTCCCGCTCCGCCGCCCCCGAAACCTTCTACCCCTACCCCTCCCATTAGCATTTCCCATTCAGAATTCCAGACATACGGCCAATTCACTGAACCCTCATACAATCAAAACGACAACCTCTTGGCCGGGATGCCCGGTACGTTGCCCTTTCTTCCCAGAAAGCAGTACCGTCTCACATCTCGGTAGGCTCGAACACGTCATTCGACCAGCTATCGTCAACGTCGTTCAACGATCTAAACCTGCACACCTTCGACCAAGGCTTGGTTTATCCTTACTCACCTGCATCCATCTCCTCCAACTCAGCCTACAACATGGTTGACCCTATCCTTGACTCCTTTAGCAGTCTCTTCCCTCAGGGTGGCGACATGCTGAACTTCCAAGAACCCCAGCCGTCGATGGGTCCCTACAGCGGTCTCGGCCATAGCCCTATGTACGATGATCTCGTCATGCACTACTTCAACCTAGTGTCCAAAATTCAGTTCATCTTTGCTGGTAATCAATTGTCGGAGATAACCTACCATGTGCGTCAGACAGCCTGCTTACTTGCTTTGGTCCGCTGACCCCATGAATGCAGACGGTGATGCAGGAGCCACGGGGTGCACCGTCCTACGCTATCTATGCCCTCGCCGACCTCCATCTAACGCAAATGCGCATCTCCCAAGGCCTGGAGGCTCCTCAGAGTGGCCAGGCGTCCACGGCTCATTACATGTATCAGGAGGCGCTCTTCAAGCTCAAGGCCAACCGGGACAACGGCAACGGCTGGGGAGAGAGCGACGCCATCGCGGCTCTGCATCTCGTCAGCTACTCCCAGCTGTCCGGCGGCAGTGCCGATTGGCAAGAGCCATTCGACATCCTGTGCGCCTGGCTGCTGCAGTCCAACCTCTCCCTCGCGGGGGAGAACGCGCGGGCAATCTTGCAGTCAATGTCGGTCGCATCACAGTTGTTGGTGAAGTTGATTATGGTGAGTTGGCTTGCTTCTTTTGATGGATTCTGTCGCTGATTGTCGATTTCTAGTGGCTTGACATCTTTTCCAGTCTGTCATTCATGCGTCCACCCAAGTTCCTGAACCTGTGGAAATCATTGTTGGACACACGCAATGGTGCTCTGCCGAGTCTGGACATGGCTTCGCTGACTGGCTGCTCGGATGACACCCTTCTCGCGGTGGCCGAGATCTCCGCACTTGCGCAGTGGAAGGCGACACAGCTTCGGAACAACGCTTTGAGCTACGTGGAGCTGGTGGGGAGGGGATTGAAGATCCAGGAGAGCATCACCAAGGCGAAGTCAAGGGACGGCGACAAGGACTTCGGCACGGTGGAGGGCCTTCGCGAAGGCGAGTCGCCCAGCGAGGTTCACCGCTCTGCTGCGATTGGCATCTTCCGCGAGTCCGCCCTTCTCTACCTGCACACCATTCTGAGTAACTCCACCCCTGGTACGTCCTTCCCATCCTCTGCCAATCGCAAATCGCTGACAGGTGATCCAGGCGTTTCTGAGATTTCATCGGCGGTCGACGAAATCGTTCGGCGGTTGAACAAGGTTCAACCATCGAATTTGGATCGAGCTCTTGTCTTCCCTATCTGCTTGGCTGGCTGTATGACGAACGACTCGACAAAACGCGATTACCTGAAAAGTCGGTTACAGGGTTTGAATGAGAGCTACGGTAACTTACTGCAGACGCGGTTGTTGATGGAGGCGCTTTGGCAAAAGCGCGACGTCAGCGGGGAGGCGGTGGATGTTCGAGAGATCATCCGGGAGCAGCGCCTTATGGTCCTTCTTCTATGAGTCGTCCTTCCTTTTCTTCCACATTTCCCTCCTGCCATGATCTCCTTCACGCATGCATTCCCCTATGACACTACGCCACATTCGCACTTCAGGAATCAATTGTATAAGTATACCGTTGTAGTTGATAGATACTCACATTTTCCTTTGCTTCCCCTAGCCGCATTGTACTGTTACTTATCATTAGCTATTTATTAGATGGCGCTTACAGGCGCAAAAGTTCGAGCGCACCTTCGAATAGGATTCTGTTGACACAGTACCAGTCTTGAAAGTGCCCGACCATCCCAATTAATGCACAGCGCCCGCAAGGGACTCGTTGCCTGGTGAGTCGTGAGCTCAATTTTCGTAGAGACTTTGGAGAGCGCGCTGGGGCGCAATGCTGGGCGCAAGCTCCTCTGATTATTTTATTCGCGACTCTCGCATCTGCTATCGTTCCAGCGAGCTTCAACCTCTGCGAAAAGGCTTTTCAAAGAGTCAACGTACCGATGAAATCAAATCCGACAGAACGGAGTGGGCCCGTGTCGCCCTTGTTAGAGCTATTTCCATGACGAGGCACGATGACGGCGAGACAGACGATTGTGAGGACAGGGGGGAGGACACTAGGAGGAAGGGATTGCAGCGTCAACATGGGAGTCTTGAAGCAAGAAGGGCTCGGTCAAAGACGGCCTGGGCGCTGTGGTAAAATGAGAGAGGTGTTTGTTATTGCCGGCGCGACCGGGAATTGTTGTTTGGATGGTTAACACGGAACCGTTAACCGCTCACTGCCTTTGCAGGCAGACCTCCACTCGATTTGGTTTTGGGCGTCTGATCTTGACTCATGAAGGCCGCCCAATGGACGCCCAACATCGTATATCAGGCTCTCCACTGCCTCTCTGACACCTTTTCTCGTCTCCCTTCTCTCCCACCTACTTGATTTTCGCCCTTCGCGGCGTCCGTCGGCCTGTTTCGATATTCTCATCGTCAGCTGAGGGAATGGGCGCTCTTCTTGGAAAGCAAACATCTCAACATAGGCCAGCAATATAGTGACAGCTACGCCTGTTCCAGAAGGGTCGTTGAGTAGAGTGCGTTGCTTCATCATCCAAGTTCAAAGCTCGTTCTTACCGTACATTTCCAGGGGCTGGCAAAGTCCTCTTCCAGACGGACTTGCTCCTTTCTTTCCATGATCAGGCACCTACTGCTTCAAATTCTGTCCCTTCCGACTCTGATTCCTCTGTAATTTACACCACCCTGCACCCAACTCCACTCTGCACTTTGGCCTCGAGGACGCTGTGACCTGGGCCGTGGCTAACTGGGATTGTGCACGAACTGCTCATCAGGGATCTCGACCTATAGCTCGGACGTGAGACTCTCTCTGCCACTTGCATGTCTGGAGCTCATTGTACCAGTAGGCGCCAACTAGACGCCAAGACGACAGCTTGGGCGCCTAAGCGCTCGGGCCCCAAGGAAACAAAAGGCTTTGTTTCTCTTTGTTGGCCGTCCCGGCTCACTGTAGGCGCCTGGCAAATGCCGTGAACTCTGACACGTCTTTGCTCTTTCGACCGTTGCAAATCCGTCGCCTCATGTTTTCCTCTCGGGTGCTTTATGATCCAGACTTTGGGGACACTCCGATGACCATGGGCCTTTCCCGTCTCCACCCCCTCTGGAGCAAGCATTTGCTAACTTCTTGCGACCTCTAATAACCGAAATCACTTCGGTGAAACCTGCCTTTTCGCCTGGATCTGCGGGATAGCCTTGTATCCCAACGGTCGCCCCGCAAGCACATGAACTCTCCAGTTATGATGCAACTTCTCGCCAGGCGAATCATCCTTCCATTCCCTGCTGCGGTGATTGTTCTGCACGTAGCAATACTTTATCCAAGACCTCGGCGAATTTTCTGCGATGGATCACGACGTACACCGGTTCTCACAAGTACCCCACTCCAGGTAAATGCCCTGCCCAGATCTTCGACATACTCTATCTCATTCAGTTGAGAAGTTCTCGCCTCTGTCACCTTGAAACACATCAACGCTTGTTAATTCCCTGAGGCCGTCTCAATATCCAAAGCAATATCTGGTGAAGGCTTGTCACCCCCCCTTTATTTGCGCTGCTGGTTGTGACTGACTGAATCCAGTAGCTTCCAACAGACTTCTATGTAGCTACCCATCATGGAGGAACTTCCCATAATTTTGCAGAATGATCGATGTTGCTCAACAACGGCTGGAGATTTGAGTTGAAGTGGCACGTCGATCTCAGTTGAGCCTCAGACTCACTTGAAGGATCGGCAGAGCACGCGAGGGTGAGTCAAAGGGCTGAGAAATGAGACAATGGACACCAAGACGATATGCTCAATAGAGACGCCTGCGTGGAATGCATGTCAGCTAGATGAGTCACCTGGGGAGCTTGGATCGTCTTCCCGTCAAGATTAATATAGCGCGCAGGCATCTTCCCAAAGAGTGATAGCCCTTTGTGGCGAGCCTGACATATTGGTCGACCAGAGGGAGGATACTTGGAGGATAGTAGGATATCAGTCGTCAGCAGAATCTCTTCTTGGAAGAGGTCCCCCGACCCATTGGCTTCATTTCACTGGTTCATATCCGCCTTCCCGTCGCCGTCCGTCTCTACCAGACATGTCATGGGAGAAAGATAACCGCCACCTTGCGGGCCACGCTACCCAAGACCCGCGGACACATGGCACCTTTAGTGGAACTCGACCGCCTTGAATGCAGTTGAGGTGGCATCTCTTCTCCGCGGTCATTGATCATGAACGGCAGAGGCTTGATCAGTGCCCAACCCCGCATCCGTTTGCCAAAATTCGGTGATTCTCCTCATTTCCTGAGTCCCACTCCGAGTCGACACAACGGTTATCCGTACATCGATCTTTCACTGCGGGGGACATCTCGGTTCGCGTGAGAGAGACAGTTCATAAGATCGTTGACATCCAAGGAACCATGAGGGATTTGGTCAGAACAAGTAAGCGTGACAGTAATTTCAAGCATTAATCTTTTGTGGCATATTTCATCCAGTGCGAGATTAGGATGATCACTTTTGATATGTATGCTCTCATCGAAGTCTGGTAGCTTGACGGGCGATTTTGGGAGAATACGACCGCGATTTGTCAATGGGCACTCGGTCAGTCAGAGCCCGAACGCGGCTTTATCATAGCACGCCCCGAGGCTTCCACGGCATGGCACTTTGCATATCCTGGCGTTTTGACCGTGGACTATCTATCTATACATTGTAATGAAGCTCTTACACTACAGCCATGCACTGGTTCATGATTTCCTGATCCTAAAGCTTCGCCTTGTTCGGTTGGGAGTACAAGCCAATTTAGGCCATGAGTGGGCCCACTCTTGACCTCGTACCATCCGATAGGCATGATGCAGAGGGAGCGTCTAAATGCTAATACCTTCCTTCCAAATGGATATGCATAGGTATGCTAGGCCAAATTCATGGTGATCCAGGGCTGAGTAGTGCTGACTTTCCGACCGCAGAATAAGGTAGGTAGACTTGAGTTCCCTCATCGTCCTTAGGATCTGCTCAAAATTCTCCTCTGCATCATATTTATTTTTGTTATCGGCCATAAAGGTGAACTTAAATGGCGCCTTGACTTCCTATAACCACGCCGCAGCTCGCGATATTTTCAAAACCAAGGCGGGAGACTCAGCAACGTACACAAGAATATCTAGTGCACCCTCATGGCTGCAAGGCATGTGCTGGACATTAACTAACTTCCCGACCAGTCTCAGTGCCTTCGTGTCTCGCGCTCAGAGGAGCATGTTTTCCACGGGTGGCTTACTTTGCATCGATCGTCGAAATGCCCTTCCAAACTTGTCACATCACCCGGTCTATGTGAGGCTGTTCACTGGCAATGTGGCATAACTGCTTTTCTTGTGTCATATCGTTGTCTTTAGTGAGGAGTGTAAACTTGCGAGGAGAGATTTGCCAGAGCGAGAAGCCTCGTGAGCAGTACATTGAAAGCCCAGCGGCCTTCTTCTTGTGTGGGCGTCTCCGACTCGGACTGAAGCAGGTCAAACACCATACAGCAGGTCCAGTAAACCAACATGCAATTGCCGTAACAGGGACAAACCTGGATAGAAAGAGGTTCTTGCTGACGCTACAGCAATCCCTATAGCGCACCCTAATCAAAGCCACCTCATGCCTGCCTGCCCTCGATGCTGCGCTCATCACGGAACGACGCATTGAGATTAAGCGCCCACTGGGTTGAATGGGCTATCGCGCCCATCAGGTCATTTCGGACACGAGCACATGGTCGAATCTACAGAAAACTGTCAACGATCCGACCTGGACGCAAGAACCTCCAGAACCCAACTCAATTTCGTCCGGTGCAGTTGGTGAATAGTGACGGATCAACGAAGACCAGGAAACTCATTGAAGGAGTACTAAGAGCACACCCTGCCGTTTGGCAAACTTGCCTAATCTTTTGAAACACCACATCATATTGTGTCCGTCTTCCCATCACAATAGGGAGCACAACTAGGAAGAAGAAAAGAAATCGTTGATTGAGCGTGCATTTTAGGTATTCGGTAGTCAAACATAGTGCCAAAGGCACTAGAAATTACAAACGACAAAAGTCCCATACAATCCCATAATTGGTTGAAGCTACAAGACGCTACCCATCCTCAGCCTGAGCGTCTATGAAACAAGGTCCAAAGCACACGATGTCCGACCTCCTGACAGCACCCACACGATCACAGTTCGGACCACCTCAAACCCAGGTTCGTGGCCATCGCCAAAAAGAAGAAAACGCATAGGACTGTCGGACCATACTTATCGTAGTACAGGCCCTCTGCGCTGCGCTCCCGGAGGCGGTAAGAGCGATACACGAAGATCCCAGCAGAGTAGGCGATAGCCAGAAGCGAACAGAACGTGAAGAATGCTGCGCTTATGAGGCCACGTGTATCATTTGCGGGGACGAAGTTGAGGAGCGTCGTAGCGATCGTTCCAATGAAGACCGCGTTATTCAGCCATTTCTTTGGGCAAGGTATCGTCAGCAATGAACCGAGAATCAACGCGAACGCCGAGAGAATGTGAATGATAGCCCAATTCTCGAGGACGGCCACTCGACATGCCAACTTCAACGTTGCTAAGGAGGAGGGTTCACCGTCTCATGTTCCACTCGACCAGTGGGTGAGAGGCGGCGGGAAGGTGACCAAAAGGTGTACTTGGAATGGAACACAAAAGGAGGGCACGGAGCGGAAGTGAAGCGAGACAAATAATCCGCCCGAGGGAAATCTCTGCCGTTAACAGGCGAGGTGGGACAATACGCGCATCGTGGAGAATAAGGTGAATCCATCTTGTCGCCGACGGAATGAAAAAGACCCCGCCACGCGAACAGTTCAACGGACGCATATGGAGAAGGGACACAGAGAGAATGAAAAGGACAAAAGAAGTTTGGGTAGAAAACGGCCAAAACCAAGGACTCACCAAAAATGTCCGTTCTGCAGCAAAATAGACTTTGGGTTCAATACGAACGGGCACCGCGATCTTCTTGCCTTCCGGGGCGTGCCAGTTTCGGTCAAGGATTCTATCTTCTGCCACACGTGAAGGTTCTCCCAACGCAGTCTCCTCCTCAGCCACATCCGGCGGCAAACCAGAGCTCTTGGCTCGCTCAGCGGCCTGTTCTTTTGCCTGATCGAGCTTTGTCTTCAGCGTCTCGTCAAACTCCGAAGAAGGCGCAAGCGGGTTGATCTGGAGAGACCGGGTCTTCAGCTTCTTCCCGATCCCCGATGACTTCCCTCGTCGATATTTGGGGCGACGAGGACTTTCTGACTGAGAGTCGTCCCCAGCTTCGCTAACATTGGAAGAGAGGTCGCCACTGGTGTCCCGAGCCTTTCCATGGCTACTGGTCCTTGACCCACCAGCCTCAGCTTCTTCCCTCTGCTCTTTCAGCATCTGTTGCCGGTAGGCGATGGCAGCATTGACCTCGTCACCGCTGAGACCCGTCCGCTTGCCTTCGTCTCTGGCAGGGGCAAGAACGCCATCGTACTCGTCGTCTTCGCCTTCCGACAAAGGCTCAGTGTATCCAGGTGCTGGGGATGATCCTCCATCTGATGAAGTAGTGTGACCTCTCGAGCTTCGCGGCGAGTAGGTGGCTGATGGCGGATTTGGACGCTCGATAACGCTCAGATAGCCAGTATCGGGCTTGAGAATGTTGACATCCACTGGTTAAAATTAGTGCTCGAAGGTGGCTTCGAAGAGTAGATGGACTGACTCTGAGGAAGCCAGAAGGGGACCAGATCGACCCGAGAAGGAAGAAGAGTTGCACATCCATGAATGAATTTACTGCAAGTGGATGTATCAGCATCCCGCCATAATGTTCAACTGTATTTTCATACCTGAACTTGGGGACGGCCTCCACTAAATGAGACTGAACAAGATCCTGAACCCACTGAGGAGGCTGCTGACCGAACTGGGTCTGGAGCTTGACTTCAAGCACACCGTACTTGAAGATTTCCTTGTCCTCTTTGGGCACCTGATCGAACGGGAAGTCGATGCCAATGTCGGTGCGACGCCAATTGTCCCCAGAGCGCGTACGACCATCCCAGTTGTCTTCCCGAATCATCGTGAGTTCAGTATCAAGAGAGATTCGCACACGTGCGTCTCCAGGGAGCTGGAAGGCAGTTCGGTTGTAAAAGGAGCGCATGACTAGGGAGGGTCGGGTCGTGTGAGGAAAGGAAGACGATATGCGGATTTTGAGACTCACCAGGGACGAGTTTCTTGGTCAGGACAGCGTATTGAACCTCATTAGCAAGTTGAATCATGCTATCAACTTCCTGCTGAGTCTTCTTTCCCTTCTTGACCAGTTCTTGGAAGTCGGCATCCACAGTGTACTCTCCACTCAGGAATGCATTGACGAGATGCTCTTTGAGCGGGAAACGTGCCTTGACAGATTTCTCTCCAGTCCAGTCCTCTCGATGAGTCTTACGCTCTACGAAGATCTGCCAGGTCCGTCAGTGCATGTTCATTGCAGTGTGAGAGACCAACACACGGTCTTGTTCGTGACATCACCGTACCACCGCAAACGAATCGCCTCCGCCCCCTCCGTCTTCTCCAAACGACCAAGATAGAGTTCGAGTTCTTCATTGTCGAAATAGATGGACGTGATGGCAGCATCCTGGGGCTCAAACTCCTTATCAGGATTGAAGACTGTGAAGGGTTAGACTGAGCAGTGCGATGCTTGGGTCACACTAACCGAGCACAGGAAGATGGCGAAGGATGGCAAGTTTGAGGGGAACCAAGTTATCGGGATGGACCTATGGCAATAGTCAGTGGGTTTGCCTGATGCAGTGGGGGATTACGGACCCAGTATTTGGTGGTCTGTCGAACGAAGGCACTCTGATTACCACCCGCGCTCGAGTCGCCCTCAACGGGGTGCCCTCTTGTCCGGACGAGGTCGTAAAGTTTGGAAAGCTTTACGATGAGCGCGTCCCAGTTGTACTTGTAGAAGGGCTTCTTCTCGAGGTGTTCTTGGATGAAAGTGGTCTTGAGTTGATACGGCGTTTGTTTCTGGAAGGCTGTTAGAAGGTATCAACGGGAGTGGCGGTATCACATACGTCGTGCTTCTTGAGGATTTTCATGAAACCCGTGATATTGAGCTTGGTGTACAGGGCCAGATCGTGGACGTCTGCAACGAGTGTAGCGACCTCCTCCTCGAGACCATGGAATCGCTCTTCGAGAGCGTCGTACGACTCGTCCGAGTCGTTGCCTTCATCATCAGTCAAGTCATCTTCCGAACCGCCATCGTGAGCGTAAGGATCATGCTGGTTCTGCTGGCCTTCGACATCTGAGCTCGACGCGGTAGAGCGAGTCTCAGCGCGGGTTTCGCGTTCTTCAGCGACAAGCTTCTTGACGTCCTTTTCAGCTTCGCGAATGCGCCTGGAGAGTTCGGAAGTCTGGGAGAGATGTTAGCGCTGGTTCCTATGAAATGGTCGTGCACGCAGAATTGGCACCGAAGCGCATGTGTGCTTCGAATGGGGGAGGTCGGGAGAGGAGATTAGGAGCTTGGGCTCGCAGTGAAACACTGGGCATTGCAGGCGGGAAGGAAAAAGGCCTCGGTATAGATGCTATGCCCACCTTTTCCTTCTGGAAATCGTGAATCTTGTCGAGCTCCTTGGTGAGCATGACCTTGAACTCTTCTTCATCCTGGTCGTTCCAATTGTGGGTGGTAGTTCGGTCCTAGAGGGATTTTCGCTGAGCAGCTTGTCGAGGAGAAAATTTGCATACCAGAACTAACCTTGAGTTCCCGCTTGAGCCCGTTGTAGTTGAGATACCACGGTTTCCACTCGCTGTACAGGTCGGTCTGGAAGAGATAAAGACGTCATTCCAGGTGTTCTTGGAGGGGCAGAGGATGACATACACTGATTTTTGTACCGAACTTCATGGTGAATAGTGATAGTAGTGGAAAGAGAGAGACTTTGACACAAAGTCAGTGAATCTCAGAACCTTTCTAGCCGGAACGCACGTTCGTGAAGCAAAGGAGAGAGGCGTTTGACCGTGGAAGAGTGACTTCATGTCGGTAAATCACGTGACTAGACTCTATTGGCAGCGACGCGATGGCAGAAGGCCTGGTCGACTCTTCTGCTCTCTCCCGCGATGGCCTCGGCACCTTCGCCGACACAGAATGGCGACTCATCTACGCCCACCAACTCAGAGCGCACCAAGATTCTTTTGCTCGGTCTCAGGAGGTACGTTTGCGCTAGTCTTTATGTTGGTTCTAAACTGACTTGTCGCGTTAGAGCGGGCAAGACCTCAATTCTAGAGGTCCTTTTCAATCAGCTACCGCCGAAGCAGACGTTCTATTTGGAGACGACTATGCGCACAGCGAAGCATCGAGTCGAGTGAGTCCGTGCTCCCTGGCTTCACATCACGCTAACCAGGGTGACCACTAATTAGCACAGTTATCCCTCTGGAAATTTGGGATACACCTGCCAACGTCACGGCAGACACGCTAGGCGCGCCCCTTTCAGACTTCTCGTCTATCATCTTTGTGATAGATATCCGGGTTCGCATCCAATCCATGTCAATGCTGTCTTGTCGCTCATCATCGCACTAGGACCTTTACAACCAACCGATTTCGAAACTCGTCGAGTTCATCATCGCGGCCAACAAGGTCAAGCCAGAAATTGCCATCGAAGTGTTTGTGCACAAAGCGGAGAAGTTGCAGGAGGAAGATAAGATTGGTGCGTCGGGTGCTATTCTGCCGATTCGACCGAGGACTGACCTCGGGACAGAGAACTACAGGCAAATCAACGAACGGGTCCTTGACCGGCTAGTAGACATCAATCCTGAGTTTGAACACCTGCCCATCAACTTTTACCTGACATCTGTCTACGACCACTCGCTACATGAGTCCTTCTCCAAAGTGCTCCAACGGCTAATTGACTCGCTCCCCTTCCTTGAAGAACTCCTAAACGTCTTTTGTGCTGTGGGTTCCAGACTCGTTGTTATTTGCGTCATTACTGAGTGCTCGCAGAATTCGCAATCACCAAAGGCGTTCCTCTTCGATGTTCGATCACGGCTGTACATTGCAACAGATGCATCGCCAGTGGATTCTGCAACACACAATCTTTGCTGCGACTATCTACAGATGCTAAACTCGTTTGGACCCCTGTACAAGTGAGTTCCTTCAGTGGCCCGACGCGCCGCATCGCATTGAGCGCGCCTATTCCAGGTCGAGGACAGCCGGCGCGTTTCGCGAAAAGCCGACGCCGAGCACGCCCCCGCCAACCACATCAGCAGGATCGCGCACGCCGTCAGAAGGGCCATCGGAAGCCCCTATCACTCCCGTCATTCATCCCGCGACTTGGAAGCACCCCAAGGAGTTATTCTACCCCAGCGCGTCAACAACACTTCACCCGGTTACTCCAGGAACCACACTAACATACCACCTCATTACTCGAACTCTTGCGCTCTTGGCAGTGCTGCCGACGACTGTGTACGAGAGCCGACGGGGGCTGCTGGAGTACAATGTTGTATTCTTAAGACAGGGAATACAGGAGATCTGCAAGGCAGAGGAGGAAGTGCGAGACGGGGGCTGATGTCTATCTACGATCTGAAAACAATTTATTGATTGGAGATGAAGAGTGGGCCGAGACCGGAGTTTTGTCAAAGCGATGAATTGGGCCAAGTCAAGGGCGCTTAGTAGCGCCCCAACCCTGCATGTTGGGGCGAGCGGCTCGGACGCGGATGCAAAAAGGGGCGTTCCCACGAGCGCGACACCCCCAATCTCTGCAGATTAGTTGGGGAATATTACGCGGCCGTCTTTTCACCAAGAGCTTCGACTCGCTGGCAAGGGTTATTTAGTCTCGAGCCACGATCATCCCCAAGCTCGTCGTCCTCCCCTTCCTTCACAATGGCCGCCCCCAACGGACACGCCGTCCGTGCTAATGAGATCGCCACCCGTCCTCTGGTAATCACCCATGCTGCCGCCAAGGTACGTCCTCGCCGTTGATCACATCCG
>Ga0065721_10004994_pt1 | contig 17453 bp, 17 predicted proteins | sample Mesricmetagenome_FD_59108 | JGI IMG/M metagenome (GOLD analysis project Ga0065721, IMG submission 59108) | Mesophilic microbial community from rice straw/compost enrichment Sample: eDNA_1 v2 (version 2) | ecosystem: Engineered > Solid waste > Grass > Composting > Bioreactor | place: USA: Davis... | reverse complement strand
AAGCCGGTGCGCGCGATGGACTTCAGAAACTGTTTGGGAATGATCAAATCCGTATCGACATTGGCGCGATCCATAGGCGCTGCAAGACCGGTGACGCGTGTAAAACTCTTCATAACCTGTTCCTCACTGACCTTCGGCAAGTTGCCGCACATCGACAAAGTGCCCCGCAATCGCCGCACCCGCCGCCATCGCCGGACTTACCAGATGCGTGCGTCCGCCATAGCCCTGCCGGCCTTCGAAATTGCGGTTCGATGTGGAGGCGCAGCGTTCACCCGGCTCAAGCCGATCCGCATTCATGGCCAAGCACATGGAACAACCCGGCTCGCGCCATTCGAATCCAGCTTCGCGGAAAATCGCATCTAAACCTTCCGCTTCCGCCTGGGCTTTCACCTCACCGGAACCCGGCACCACCATGGCGAGCGCCACTGACGGCGCTTTGCGCCGGCCGCGAACCACTTCCGCCGCACTGCGGATGTCTTCAATACGAGAGTTGGTGCAGGAACCAATAAAGACTTTATCGACCGGGATTTCGGTTATGGGCTGACCTGCGCTCAACCCCATGTAATCCAAGGCCCGTTCGATACTGGATTTTTTTACCGGGTCGGATTCTTTGGCAGGATCCGGCACGGCACCGGATACAGGCAGAACCATTTCGGGAGAAGTACCCCAAGTCACCTGGGGCAGAATATCGGCGCCATTGATGCGAACGACACGATCAAATTGCGCATCCGCGTCACTATGCAGGTCGCGCCACTCCGCCACCGCCTGCTCCCAAAGAGTCCCTTTCGGTGCAAATGGTTTGTCTTTGACATAAGCGAGCGTAATGTCATCAACCGCTACCATGCCGGCACGGGCGCCCGCTTCGATGGACATATTGCAAACGGTCAAACGACCTTCCATGGACATGTTGCGAAACACTTCGCCGCCGAACTCAATGGCGTAACCTGTACCGCCCGCAGTGCCGATTTCACCGATGATGGCCAACACCACGTCTTTCGGCGTCACACCCGCACCGAGCTTGCCATCGACCTGGACCAACATGTTTTTCATTTTTTTGGCTACCAGGCACTGGGTAGCCATCACATGTTCCACTTCGCTGGTACCTATGCCGAATGCCAAAGCGCCCAGCGCGCCGTTGGTGGAGGTGTGGGAGTCGCCGCAGACGATCGTCATACCGGGCAGACAGGCGCCGGTTTCGGGGCCAATTACGTGGACGATGCCCTGGCGGCGGTCGTTGATTTTGAATTCGAGAATGCCGAGTTCGTCGCAGTTGTCATCCAGGGTCTGCACCTGGATTTTGGATATGGGGTCGGCAATTCCCTCCACGCCTGAAGCACGCTCAGTGCGGGTAGTCGGGACGTTGTGATCGGGCGTTGCCACGATACTGTCAATCCGCCAGGGTTTGCGGCCGGCCAGACGCAGACCTTCAAATGCCTGAGGTGAAGTCACCTCGTGGACTATGTGACGATCGATATAAATAAGCGCCGACCCGTCGTCGCGCTCGAGTACAAGGTGGTTGCGCCACAACTTGTCGTAAAGAGTCAATCCGGCCATGCGGCATTTCTCCAGTGAACAAAATCTAGTCGACAAATTTATACTCTTAGTTAGAATAACTCCAATTCATTATTTTTATGTTTTGAATTCCAAATAGGAATCGAAGACAAAAAATGGATCTGGATAACCTTAAAGCCTTTATCAGCGTGGCCCGCCGACGATCGTTTTCTTTGGCTTCAGAAGACCTGTTTATTACTCAGCCAGCAGTGAGTAAGCGGGTCGCTGCGCTTGAAACGCAGATCGGTGCGGCGCTGTTTGACCGCATCGGTAAAAACATCCATCTGACCCAAGCCGGCAAAATACTACTGCCAAGGGCTGAGCAGATTGTTCGGCAACTGGAAGAGGCCCGCCAGGTGATCGCCGACCTTTCCGGCGATGTGCGGGGGGAACTCAGAGTGGCGACAAGTCACCACCTGGGGCTGCATAAGCTGCCGCCGGTATTGCGGGCTTTTGCCTCTGCCTACCCCCACGTCAATTTAAAATTCGAGTTCCTGGATTCCGAAGTTGCACTGGAACGGGTCCAGCGTGGTTTATGCGAACTCGCGGTGGTTACCCTGGCGCCGGACCCTGTTGAACAACTGGAATTTGAAGTGCTGTGGCAGGACAAATTGAGATTTGTAACCAGTTTGAATTCCGATCTGCCCAGCAATACCAACATGATCACCCTGAGCGAATCGCCGGCCATATTGCCAGACTTAAGCACCTACACGGGTCGACTGGTTAAACGCTGTTTCGATGAGCGCCATTTGCCCATTTCGATCAACATGACCACCAATTATTTGGAAACCATCAAAATGATGGTTTCTGTTGGTCTTGGTTGGAGCGTGCTGCCAGAGTCCATGCTGGATGACAGCATCCGACCGCTGCGCCTGGGCGGCGTCTCGCTGACCCGGGATTTGGGTGTGGCCCGCCATCACAAGCGGCAGCTCAGCAACGCCGCAGAGGCTTTTTACGATGTGCTGCGCGCCAATCGCGTATTACCGTCGGTTAACACCGAGCGAAGATGAGTATTTCTCTGCTATATAAACAGTTATTTCCTGGTCGTCAGTTTCCAGCGACCATGGCAACCTCTGACGAGAGCCTAACCATGAAAAAGATAATATTTGCCATTCTGTGCAGCAGTCTCGCAGCTCCGGCGTGGTGCGACGTCCTCGGCTTTCAGGCCGCCGCCGGCCAGTGGTATATCAATTTAAAAGGCGATGTGGGACAAAACGGCTCCACCACCACCCTTGACGATCTCGGCTTCGATAACGAAACCAGTAACGTCTTCTGGGCGCAGTTCGAACACCCGATCCCCATTATTCCCAATATCCGGGTTATGCACAGCTCTATCTCTTCAACGGAGACATCCACCACCTCCCAGCGCTTTACCATTGGCGGCATTGTGATTGATGCGCAGGTGCGGGTGCTGACAGAGATGGACCTCTCCCATACCGATGCCACTTTCTATTACGAAATACTCGATAACTGGGTAACGTTCGATGTCGGCGTCACCGCCCGCCAAATGGAGGGTTATATGGAAATCCAGAGCGAGGTCACGCAGAGAGCACGGGCCGAACTCGAAGGCGTACTGCCTATGGGATACGTGAATTTACAGTTGGACTTTCCACGCTCCGGCTGGAGTATCGGCGGTACGGTTAACGCCATTAGTTATCGGGGAGATAAGGTGACCGACCTGAGTGGCAGAATTGGCTATGCCTTTGAAGTGACACCGCTGATGGATATAGGGGTAAACGTCGGTTATCGCACAATGAGTTTATTGGCCGAGGAATTTGACGACCTGTATGCCGATGCGACTATTTCAGGTTCTTATGCGGAACTGATTATCCGGTTTTAATCCGGCAGCCATGAAGCTGCCGGAACTCGTTTGGCTTAACGCGACCCGCGTTTGATTGCGCGGGTATCATCCGCCATTTCGTGGTCGCTGTGGCCTCCATTGTCTGCAAGTCCGCCGTCGGCACCTCGGTCAATAGATTGCGCGTTACGCAAAGCTGTCGCCATTGCCTCAGGCTGGCCGGCCTCAAGCAGCTCAAAGGTCGCACGATGCCAACGAGCGGCCGCTTGTGCCTGATAAAACGTCAAATGCTGGGCCTTACTTTCTGTAGCCCGCTCCCAGCGTTCCAAGGTCTGCGCGAGTTCCGCCGCTGCTTGCCAGGAATTCGCTGAAGCCGCCGACACGCCGCCAAGATGGCGCAAATCGGCGGTATATTCGAATACCGCACCGGCGAGTCGTGCGATTTTAAAAGCCAGCGCGCGAAACGCCTTGCGTTCACGCTCAGCCTCGCTCATCTCCGCCTTTTGCCACAGCTCGCCGCTGTAGGTACGCAGGGCTTGTGCACGCTGATCGATCGAATGCGCAAAATCGCTCAGAGCTTCAGTGCGCTCCTTTTCCTGACCGAGACGTTTGTAAATCGCATCCGCCTGCCGCTGTAGCTGATAGAGCCGCTCGATATCCCGCTCCAGCAAGCTGGCAACTTGCACCGCGTCACCGTACTGCTTGGCGCGTTCACGAGCTTTGAGCACGTTAAACGAATCATCCAATGACCAGTTTTGCGTGGCGATCAGCTTGATAGTAATAGCGATATCGTCGTTTTCGACAACAACGGATTTTTTATCCGGTTGAATAGAGGTGGCCACAGGAAATCCCTGTGGGCCGTGCAAACCGCAAAAACTCTTGGGTTGTCCCTTGTTGGCCCGGCAGTCCTCGACGACTTTGGCTTCACGAGTTTCGCAGACACTGCGCCATTGGCTATCGGCAATGGCTTCGCAATCGCAATCGACCAAGGGGCAGGATTTGGAGTCGGCAGCAAAAGCCGCGAACGACATAAGAGGCAGGACCAAACTGGCGGCGAGAAGATGTGCTTTCATGGCTTTACCTTATGATTATGCTGCACAAGCGAAAGACTCCCTCTGATACAAACGTATTAGAATCTCCCCGAGATTACACTTGCAAAAAGCCAATCACAACCAGAAAACGAGAACCGCTTCAAATCAAAATCAGAAAGAAGTATCAAAAACTGCCGAGAATTTGCCGCTTATGCCCGGCAGCTTAATCGCACGTCTCTCAGGTTACAGATCCTGGAATAACCGGAACGGAAAGCGCCACATCACTGTTCTGGCCGCGATGGCGCAAAGCGTGATCCACCAGCACCAGCGCCATCATCGCTTCTGCAATCGGGGTGGCGCGGATGCCGACGCAGGGGTCATGCCTGCCCGTGGTGACCACCTCTACCGGATTGCCGTTGACATCCACGCTTTTGCCGGGAATGCGCAGGCTCGACGTGGGTTTCAGCGCGATATGCGCGATCACATCCTGGCCCGTGGAAATGCCGCCGAGAATGCCGCCCGCGTTGTTACTGAGGAAGCCTTCCGGGGTGATTTCATCCCTATGTTCAGTGCCTTTCTGGGCGACCGACGCAAAGCCCGCACCTATCTCCACCCCTTTAACCGCGTTGATGCTCATAAGGGCGTGGGCGAGATCTGCGTCCAGGCGGTCAAATATGGGTTCGCCTAAACCAGGGACCATATTGGAAGCCACCACCGTGATTTTCGCCCCCACGGAGTTGCCCTCTTTATTGAGCAACTGCATGTACTCTTCCATAGCTGCCACTTTGCTGGCGTCAGGACAGAAAAACGGATTGTTGGCGATTTCGTTCCAGTCGACAGATTCAATCTCGATTGGCCCGAGCTGCGACAGATAACCACGCACCTCGACACCCCAAGTCTCGCGTAGAATTTTTTTCGCCACCGCACCCGCCGCCACGCGCATGGCGGTTTCGCGGGCGGAAGAGCGACCGCCGCCGCGATAATCGCGGATTCCATATTTCTGCATATAGGTGTAATCGGCGTGGGCGGGACGGAAGACATCTTTGATTTTGCTGTAGTCCTTGGAGCGCTGATCGGTGTTGTGAATGATCATGCCGATAGGCGTGCCGGTGGTCTTGCCTTCAAAGACACCCGAAAGAATCTTTACCTGATCCTCTTCGCGACGCTGGGTGGTGTAGCGGGACTGGCCCGGCTTGCGCCGATCCAAATCGGTCTGAATATCTTCTTCGGAGAGTTCGATACCCGGAGGGCAGCCGTCGATGATGCAACCCAGTGCCTCGCCGTGGCTCTCACCAAAGGTGGTTACAGTAAAAAGTTTGCCGAATGTATTTCCCGCCATAGCGCTGCCCTTTGAAATTCGAAGATCCACCCAACGCTGTCTGCGCCGAAGGGACCGCATTATAAGTTGCTCAAACAAAATCTGCCGCGTGGGCGACCAATTGTTCCCGGGTCAATAAAAACACACCGTGACCGCCGCGCTCGAATTCGAGCCAAGTAAAAGGAACATCGGGAAAACTGGCTTCCAGGGCAGCGGCGCTATTGCCGACTTCAACAATCAGAATGCCTTCATCGTTGAGATGATCGGCTGCCTCGCGCACCAACCGGCGGGTAAAGTCCAAGCCATCGGCGCCGGATTCCAACGCCAAGCGTGGTTCGGCGGCATATTCCGTGGGCAGAGTCGCCATATCCTGCTCATCCACATAAGGTGGATTGCTGACAATCAGGTCGTAACAACCAGGCAGATCCGCAAACAGATCCGACTGCACCGCCCGCACCCGCTCCTGCAATTGGTGTTTGGCAATATTGTTTTGAGCCACCGCCAGTGCAGGCTCGGAAATATCGCTTAAGTCCACATGAGCATCCGGGAAGAGCGCCCCTATGGCGATACCGATACAGCCGCAGCCGGTGCACAAATCCAGAACATATTCAGGTTCCCGCGTCAGCCAGGGCGCGAAGCCTTGCTCAATCAACTCGGCAATAGGAGAACGCGGGATCAGTGTGTCGCGNGTAACCTGAAATTCCATACCGGCAAAATAGGCTGTGCCGGTCAGGTAGNCAGCGGGCAGGCGCTCGTGAATGCGCCGTTGAATCAATGCCAGGACTTNGCGTTTTTCCGCTTCTNTCAGGCGCGTATCGACGATNTGATTGAGCCNTTCCCAGGGAGTGCAGATAGACCANAGCACCAGCTGCGCGGCCTCGTCCCAGGCGTTGTCCGTGCCGTGGCCAAAAAATACTTTTGCGCGTTGAAATTCTGTGGCGCCCCAGCGGATCCAATCGCGGACCGAAAGCAGTTCACCGAAAATTGTCGAATCCATAGTGCCCATGGTGTTTGTCGCCGCCGTGAAAAAAGCTTGGCATTCTACCGGAAATCCCTTCCGGGGCCACCAGAACCAGCAGGTTCACCCGTCGCTGGGGCGCAATTTCCGCTTTATTTTGCCCGGGCTATGGCGTAGGGTACGTCCCTTTTTCATTTTCACGCGCGTGAGAGAGTTGCCATGAAAGACCTGTTCAGCCAAATCATCAGCCAGATAGGTGAGGACCCGGCCCGACCCGGTCTGGTGGATACACCAGCGCGCGCCGCCGCCGCTTTTGAATACCTGACCAGCGGCTACAAGCGCAGCATCGAAGAAGTGGTGAACAACGCGCTGTTTCCCTCCGATTCCAAAGACATGATCATCGTCAAGGATATTGAGCTGTACTCCATGTGCGAGCACCACCTGCTGCCGTTTGTGGGCAAAGCTCATGTAGGTTATATCCCGCAAGGGATGGTGTTGGGACTGTCGAAGGTGGCGCGCATTGTGGACATGTACGCGCGCCGGCTGCAGATTCAGGAACAGCTGACACACCAGATCGCGGAAACCATTCAGGAGGTAACCGGCGCAGCCGGTGTGGCGGTGATCATTGAAGCCAAACACTTGTGCATGATGATGCGCGGCGTGGAGAAGCAGAACTCTTCCATGAAAACGTCCGCCATGTACGGCGCCTTCCGCAGCAGTGCCGCCACCCGCACGGAATTCCTGTCACTAATCAAATAAGGTGTGCTGGCTCAGTCCAGCACCACCTCTACCCGCGCCAGTTCCTCCCGGCCCGCAGGCGCAAGATTAGCCAGCCCATGGGCCGAAATCCGCGAAGCCGCGACGCCTTTATCGACCACTAGGTCGCGGAGCGTCTGCGCGTAGGACATCGAGCGGCGCTCCCGCTCGGCGAGGGTTCCCGGCCGATAGTCGTGTCCGACCAGGCGCAAAGTCACCGAAGGATGCGCTTTTAACACCGCAACCAAAAGCTCGACAGTCTCATCGGCGATCTTGCCCTGCTCTCCCGCCAGGGAAAAACCGGGCAATACGAAATAGCCTTTATCCGCCAGCAGCTCCCACCATACCTCCGGCGCAAACGCCTGCCCTGCCCCGGAATCCGGCCCAGCTCTGATCACGTCCTGCTGCAGATAAATCCTGCCGTTGCCGCGCTGGACCAGATACCAAACCACATAGGTTTCTTTACGCTCGCCGTCGACACCCGCCTGCACGGCGTAGAACTGACTGTTATCCAAACCATATAACTGCTTCACCCCGAGGAATTCGTTCGCCCAACCGTTGCTGCTGCCGCAGTCCAGGCCTGAGCACTGGAACAAGGTNGTNAAATCCTTGGCGTTTTCCATATCNCCCTGCAGTTTTCTGCGCGCATCGGNGAAGGTCACCAGCTCCTCGAGCTCAACAGTGATGCGCGCTACCAGCGCCGGCGACTTGATTTCCTGCTTCGCGCGCCACTGGTTATTGACCTTTTTGATGGAGCTCAACACCAGGCGGTACTCGCTTATCGCGGGTTGGGCGTGAAAGACCACGCGGCCTTTGCGTACCAACTCTGCATCCGAGTGATAAGGAACCGCCGCCGCAAACATGGGCAGAAGCAGGGCGAGACTGGTGATGATGACTTTCAAAAAAACCTCCATAAAGGTTTAGGTAGCGCTGAAATGTTGCTGGATCAGACTGGCGATAGCCGGCGCCTGCTCGTGCATGTGGTGATGATGTCCGCCGGGCAATTTGGCCACCTGCCAGCCGGGCGGGCTGAGCAGCTCAAGTGCCGCTGGCTGCGGCAATACCATGCCATCTTCCGCAAGCACTACCAAGGTCGCCGCGGAGATACGCTCGCGGAACGCCAATACCTGCTCCAGGCTGAGACGGACTTCGGACCCCGCAATCAGCTTCGGATCATAGGACCAGGTGAAGCCGGCGGAGGTTTCCACCACCCCGTGGCGGGCGAGCACCTCTGCGTCGGGCTCCCCTAGCGGAAAGATACCGTTTACCCGCGCTGCGACGGCGGCGGCAAAGCTCGGATAACCGCTGGGTTGACGGGCGGCGGCAATTCTGACTGTGCGAATCGCTTCAGCGAGCAGTTCAGGCGCTTCCGAAGGGGTCGCGATGCGAGGAATACCGCCTTCCAAAAGGCAGAGATGGGAAATCCGGGAGGGGAAGGTACCGGCCGCGAGCATGCTGATCATGGCGCCGCGGGAATGGCCAATGAGGGAAAAGGTCGACCAACCCAATTGGTCGGCAACCGCGAAGAGCTCGCCGACGTCCTGCCAGATGTTATAGGCCCCGAGATAATTGCGCCGGCCGCTTTTACCGTGGCCGGCGCAGTCGAGGCAGACGAGATCGCAGTCGGCCAAATGCGGTGCGAGGAAATCGAAACTGGCGGCGTTATCGAGCCAGCCGTGCAGTGCCATCACCGGGCGACCACGGGGCTCGCCCCAACGTTTCGCGCTCAGCTCCACTCCGCCGGCGTCAAACCGCTGGATTGTGGGCATCAGGGCTGCTTCAGCCAGACCAGATCCGCTTGGCCGCGCCCCACCAAAGGCAGGTGCAAATAGGCCAACGCCGCCGTGCCCATGCGATAGCGCCCCGCTTCAAAGCCGCAGAGTTCATCGAGCAAGGTGCCCACCAACGGTTGGTGAGTCACCAGCAACACGGCGCTATCAGCAGGCTGTTCCGCCAGCCAGTCAATAGTCCGCTGGGGATTACTGCCTGGGGTCAGGAAATCGGCGGTATGGCGATCTGGAGCGGCCGTCTGGCTGAGAAAAGTCATGGCGACATCGCAGCTTTGCTGCGCCCGTACATAAGGGCTCGCCATGACTTTGGTGATGATGGCCAGGCTGTCGCCGCTGGCGATCAACACGCGCTGCAGCTCATCCCGCCCTTCCGCTGTCAGCTGGCGGTCGCGATCGCGGGAAGCCGATGGTTCTGCACATCCGTGACGCAATAAAAACAAATCCATAATCAGCCCCTTTTATTGTTATGCGGCTTAGTAGTGTAAGAAGGCGGAGGCTGGCCCGACCTCAAATCAAACAGCCGGCCTGCCTTCATCACCGGGTTTGGGATCAACATCGATAACCGAGACTGGCGGTGGCACCACAATCGGCGGATTCTCGACCTCAGTTTTGACCACGACTTCGTCCTCACTCGGCGGCGGTTCCGGCCAGTCGGCAAAGGGAAACGCTTTGAACTCGCTGTTGAAGGTCAAAAACAACAACATCTGCTTGATGTACACAGTCAGGCTACCGCCGAGTTCACGCAGCTTGCGGTTGTCGCTGCCGGTAATGAGCGCAAACAAAAACTGCACAATCACCAGAATACCGACAACAAAGGAGGCAACGTACAGGAAGAAAGCAAACAACAGCATATACACCAGGCGGACCCAGTGTTTGGAACTGGTGATATTGGACTTCAACTGCTGATCCATAGGATTCCTCACGTGTGATGGTGATAAGCAGACCGGGTCCAGGCGCTATTGAAATTCCACGTCGCTCGCCATGGCCCCGGTCATAAGACCTTGAACAACCTGCCCTATATCCTGCCCTTCGAACAGAATCGCGTACAACCCTGATGCGAGCGGCATATAAACTCCGAGCTCATCCGCCTTCTGCTTGACGATCTGCAAAGTATTCACGCCTTCCGCAACCTGGCCGACCTCCTCCAGCGTCTGCTGCAGGGTTTTGCCGCTGCCGAGGGCATAGCCCACCCGGTAGTTGCGGCTGAGGTCGGAACTGCACGTCAGGATCAAATCCCCCACCCCGGCGAGGCCGAGGAAGGTCATGGCGTTGGCGCCGAGCTTGTTGGCGAAACGCCCCATCTCCGCCAGAGCACGAGTCAAAATCATCGCGTGGGTGTTGTGTCCCGTGCCCAGAGCACAGGCCATACCGCAGACAATCGCATAGATGTTTTTGATAGCGCCGGCCAGCTCGATGCCAAACTTATCGCGACTCGTGTAAACCCGAAAGGTCTTGGAGGAAAAAACTTTAGGAATAACGGCGAGAACCTGTTCGTCCTCGCTGGCGATTACGCTGCCGGTGTGCTGGTTCTGCACAATCTCTTTGGCGAAATTCGGCCCGCTCAATACGCCGATGCGCACTCCGGACAGCTCTTCCGCCAGGATCGCGCTCATCAAGGTGAAATTGGGTGCTTCGATACCTTTGGTGGCGCTGACGACCATAGTGCCGGGGCGAATGTAGGCCGCCGCCTGACGCACCACTTCGCGAAACGATTGGCTTGGAATCGCAACCACCACCACTTCGACATCTTCCAATGCGAGTTTTAAGTCCGCAGAGATATGCAAGTTGTCATGCAATTTGTAGCCGGGAAGGTAATGGGTATTTTCTCGGCGCTGCTGGCATTCCGCCGCGCGCGCGCCATCGCGAAACCAGAGCGTGGTGTGATAGCCGTTGCTCGCCATGATATTGGCGAGCGCCGTGCCGAAGCTTCCACCGCCCAATACGGCGACTTTTTGCGGTTCTGGGTTGGTAAGACTCAATCTCGAACCCTCGTGATATTTGTTCGTTGCAATAGGTTTGACACCAGCATCGACAGAGATACGGCGGCGCGGTTGACGCTACCAAAGCCGTATGACGGCCACAAGCAGTGCGCAGTACCCATGTGGATGAATTTGTGTCGGTAAAACAAAAAAGGCGCGGAGTTTTCCACCCCACGCCCTCGCATGCCTGAAACACTTCTCAGCGGAACAGCTCGAGCAACAGTTTATTGAGACGCTGCACGTAGGCCGCGGGATCTTTCAAATGACCGCCTTCCGCCAAGCTCGCCTGGTCGAACAACACTTTGGCCAGATCGTTGAAACGGTCTTCGTCCTGCTCCTGGTCGAGTTTTACCACCAGCGGGTGCTCGGGGTTGATCTCGATGATTGGCTTGCCCTCCGGCACTTTCTGACCGGCGGATTCCAGCAGGCGGCGCATTTGCGCGCCCATGTCGTGCTCGCCCACCACCAAACAGGCAGGTGAATCGGTGAGGCGGTGAGTGATGCGCACATCTTCCACCAGCTCGGTCAGGGCATTCTTCATGCGGCCGACCATGCTTTCAAACTGCTTTTCGGTTTCCTTCTGGCTCTGCTTTTCTTCCTCGGTTTCGATGGCACCGAGATCCAGCGCGCCTTTGCTGACATCCTGAAACGGCTTGTCCTGGTATTCCATCAGATGGCCCATCAGCCAGTCGTCCACGCGATCGGTCAGCAGCAGAACCTCTATGCCTTTCTTGCGGAAGACTTCGAGATGCGGACTGTTTTTCGCGGTGTTGAAGTTTTCCGCCACCACGTAATAAATTTTCTCCTGCCCTTCTTTCATGCGCTCGATGTACTGGTCGAGAGACTGATCCTGTTCGGGCGAGTTGGTGTGGGTCGTAGAGAAACGCAGCAGTTTGGCGATTTTCTCTTTGTTGGCGTAATCCTCCGCCGGCCCCTCTTTCAGAACCTGGCCGAACTCTTTCCAGAACTTGGCGTACTGTTCCGCATCACCCGCCAGTTTCGCCAGCATATCCAGCACACGCTTGGTCAGCGCCGATTTCATGTTGTCGACGTTGGGATCTTTTTGGAGGATCTCACGAGAGACGTTCAGGGACAGATCATTGGAGTCCACCACACCTTTGATAAAGCGCAGATAGAGCGGCAGGAACTGCTCCGCCTGATCCATGATGAAAGTGCGCTGCACATAGAGTTTCAGGCCGCGGGCGCCTTCGCGGTTGTAGAGATCAAAGGGCGCGCGGCTCGGCAGATAAAGCAGACAGGTGTAATCCAGCTTGCCTTCCACGCGGTTGTGGCTCCAGGACAGCGGGTCGGCAAAGTCGTGGCTGATGTGCTTGTAGAACTCTTTGTACTCTTCGTCGGTAATATCGCTGCGCGAGCGTGTCCACAGCGCGGTCGCCTTGTTGATGGTCTCGTCTTCCGGCTCCTGTTTTTCCGCTTCGTCGCCGAAACGCTGCTTTTCCATCACGATGGGCAGGGAAATATGATCAGAGTATTTTTTGATGATGGAGCGCAGGCGCCAGCCATCGGCAAAATCCTCTTCACCTTTTTTCAGATGCAGAACCACCTGGGTGCCGCGGGAGGCTTTTTCCACGGCTTCGACGGTGTATTCCGCTTCGCCGGTGCTGGTCCAGTGCACGCCCTGATCTTTGTCAGCGCCGGCACGGCGGGTAAAGACTTCGACTTTATCTGCGACGATAAACGCCGAGTAAAAACCTACACCGAACTGACCGATCAGTTGGGCATCTTTTTTCTGATCGCCGGACAATTTCGACATAAATTGCGCGGTGCCGGATTTCGCGATGGTACCGAGGTTCTCGATCACCTCTTCCCGGCTCATGCCGATGCCGTTGTCATCGATGGTGATGGTGTTGGCGTCTTTATCAAACGATACGCGGATGCGCAGGTTAGGATCGTCTTCGTAGAGGCCGGCGTTTTCCAAGGCTTCAAAACGCAGCTTGTCCGCTGCGTCGGACGCGTTGGAAACCAGCTCCCGCATAAAAATCTCCTTGTTGGAATACAAGGAGTGGATCATCAAATGCAGAAGCTGTTTGGCTTCGGTGGCAAATCCGCGAGTTTCTTTGGCGGCGGCTACTGTCATGGTTATTGGCTCCTTAATGGATATGGCCCTTTATCGGCATGCTCGCCAAAATGGGGGTGGATTTGCCCTTTTCAACCGCCGTCAGCGGCAGCGGTACACCCCAAAGGTCTGGCGGCCCTCTTCCATACGCCCTTCCGCCACTATCGAGTCACCGCCGAGGATCACCGCTTCATTTTTCGCCAGCATTACCAACTCGCTGAAAATCTTGTCGTTGTTGCGCGGCACTATTGCGATCTTGGAAACGGTCTTGGAACTGGTGGAACCCTTTTTCACGCAGTTCACGATCTGGTCCTGGTTTAGCAGCACCACCTCGTGGCTGCGCGCAGTCGGTTTGACCCAGGTGCAGGCGGTGGCAAGTGTGGCGAATGCCAGTAACAAAGTGGTTTTTCTCATTGGGTATCTCCGTTGATAGGATCGGTGTCAACTGCAGATTCCTCGCTTGGTTCGTCCGACGTTTCATCGGTGGACTCTTCCTGCGATTCAGCGAGCGACTCCGAATAGAGTTGATGGGTGGCTTGTAAAAATTCTTCCACGTCGGTCACAGCGCGAAATTGCATGGCGGGTTCCACCATGGACCGATCATAAGGCGGCATAGGTTGAAAATCCGGGCGTGCGAGAATCGCCAACAAGGTGGGAATCATCAGCAACACCGGCACCACTGAAGCCACAGCGCCGCGCACAAAGCCGGTCAGGTGAGTGGCAAAGCTCAAGCTCACATAGCCGAGGACAAAAACCGTAGCGGCGGTGAACAGCGCCACAGTGGTGCCCTGCCATCGCCACAGCTCAAATTGAAACGCCCAATAAGGCGCACTGAATTCAAATACGGACACCGCGAACACTGCGGCGAGCGCCGCTGACAGGTGCGCGGGAAATTTCGCATCGTGGCGAATATTTTTACCGATAAAGCCCCACACCCCGGCAAAACCGACCGCAGCCAGAATCGGGTAAAGGGCACTGAGGGCATACTGCGAGAGCTTGTTGTTTTTCGGATCCGACAGATAGGCATCCCACACCTGCAGAATGATCAGCAGCACGATAAATAAGCTGTATATCCACCAGTGCGCCAAGTTATGACTGAGCACTTCCCAGCGCGAAACGGGAATCGCCGGCACAACCGCATGGGTCGCGGAGCAGATGCGCAAATGCGTGCGACCGAGCTCGAATATCTGCCCGGAAAAAAACGGGCTGCCGTTGAAAAACCGGTGCTTTTTGCGACCAGGGACACCGTGTCGGTGCTCCTCCACCCGCCAGGTACCGTTAAAGGTGGACAAATCACTGCCAGACAACCGTTGGGTATCTGGATCCATTTCCACCACCATGTGATGGGGTTCGACATGAGGATCTTGCAAGATGACATCGCAGTCGAAGGCGCGCCCGATAACAATTTTATTGCTGTCGAATTTGTGCGTGCTTATGGCGGCGCCAGCCCGGTTGATTTGTTGTACGACTAGCGCCATGCCACCACCTCGACAAATTTCTCCAGGAAGCGCTCAGCAGCCGACTGAGTGACGCCAGACATAGTGAAGTGATCCATGACCGCGCGATTTTTTTGATCGAGGCTCGCGCCCATAAAAAATACATCGTAAAGCCCCTTCAGCTGCTTATACGGCCGCACACAATAGCTGGCGCGGCGCCGCAGGGTTTTATCGTTGTCGGGATTGCGGGTTTCGAGAATGCGGTCGACGCAGGAATAATTGCCGACATCGTCCTTATGTACTTGATTGCCCGGTCGCGCGGTCGCGGTGGTGGCTCGCCATTCACGATAGAAGGCCGGGGAAAGCCAGTCCTCGGATTCGAGGTAATAAAATTCGTATTCAAAAAAACCGGTATTGAAGCGGTCGCTAACAAAAATATTGTCGGCGTTGTTGCAGCCGCGAGCGATTTCCAAAATCCCTGTCTCTTTATCGATGTCGCTGTTGCCCCAACAATCGAACCAATTGACCACTTCGCCAAGAATCATGGCGCCGCCCATTTCCTCGCGCGGCCACTCCGCTTCGAGAATGCTGTCCATCATGGCATTGGTGATATTGCCGATTTGGCGGGCCATATCGAGCTGCATGTCGTAATCCGGCGGCAGAGTTTCACTGCGCGTCAGCAGGCGCGCCAACGCGGCCACCGGCACCAGAAAACCCACCTGATTACCGGCGGAAGCGACATTGATCCCCACCACTTCCGAGCGCCGGTTGACCGATGGGCCGCCGCTCATACCGGAATTGATGGCGCCACTGAAATGAATGCGGTCGAGAAATTTGTTATCCACCAGGCCGTTGTAATTGCCCGCCACTATGGTCATGCCGAGATCGTGAGGGTTGCCCAGCGAATAGAGCACCTCACCTTTTCTCGGCACGCGCTCGGCGAGGCGGAAAATGGCTGGCAGGTCTTCCGGAAGCGTATCGAAGGTTAACAGCGCTAGGTCGTTGACCACGTCGACGGTCAATACAGAAAGGTGCTGTTTGACATCGTGCAGATCGATTTCGACGCGGTACTTATCCGGCTCCCGCACCACAAACGACACCACATGATAATTGGTGGCCACGCGATTGCCGGCCACCAGGAAGCCGCTGCCAAGGGCTACCTGACTGCCGGACTTTTTTTCCATGATGCGAATCTGGAACAGGGAGTTTTCCAGGTTCGAAAAGATTTTATCCGCGGAGACCACTTCATCACTTTCCTGCGCCAGCACCGCAGTGAAAGCACAGAGCGAACCCAGAAGAATGAACAGACGGATAAGACGGGCAAACAAGGTTGTCGACGACGGCAAAGACACAGACAAATGAGCCCCCAAGAAAAATAGGCGGCCAAGGTTAACACAGGCCGGGGAAGAGTGCGGCCCCAACCGGGGCCGGCAGCTAAGTCTCAAGTGATGGGCAAAAGTTCCAACGATGCAGCTCTGTCAGGAGGTAAGGTCGTCGAGCATCTGGCGCAGCGCCGCTACCTCTGCCTGCAGATCCACCACCTGCTGTTCCAGCGAAGCGACTCTGTCCGCCAGGCCTTCGCCACCGGCGTCGCTGCGGGTGGAGTGCGGGATGGCGCTGAGGGCTTTTTCGATATCGCCGCTGAACAGATGCATATAGCGGGATTCCCGTTTGCCGGGTTCGAGCGGCAATTTGGCGATCAGTGGATCGGAGCGGTTCATCATGCGATACAGAACCACTTCCACTTCCTGCACATCTTTGAATTCACACAGACGATTGGTGCGCGTGCGCAATTCGCCAGGGGTCTGCGGGCCGCGCAAAAACATCACGCAAATGATGCCGAGCTCCTGCGGCGAAAATTTGTACTCGCTGAATTCCGTATTGCAGAACCGGTGCTGGTATTTGGTCACCCGGCTGCCGAAGCCGGTCAGCGCCGTCACCAGCCCCGCCTGAACCAGCTCGTCGGCGGTGTCTTTTACTGTGGCTTCTGCCAATTCCAAAACCGGTTCCCGGTTGCTTTTCTGATTGCAGGCGTTGGTTAAGGCGTTGAGGGAAAGCGGGTATTGCTCCGGCGTGGTCAGCGATTTTTCGATCAGCGAGCCGATAATGCGGGTTTCGTAGAGAGAAAGTTCTTTCATGAGTCGGATTCCTTTTTCGCTGCCACGTCCGAAACACTCGGATGAGTGAAGTGACACGCAAGAACGCACGGATGCTATGGCATTGACCTGCCGGTGGCAATATGAACGGGGGATACGGCAGCGGCGGGAGCCGCCGCCGTGCAATTCAGCGCTGCATGCCGTATTTCCGCATTTTCTCCACCAGAGTGGTGCGCCGCATGGCTAGCCGCTCGGCGGCGCGGGCCACTACCCCGCCGCTGTCATCCAGCGCCTGCTGAATCAAACTCTGCTCCAGACCGTTGATGTATTCCTTGAGGTCAATACCGCTTTCCGGCAGCAGCACCCGGTCGCTCATGCTGACCACGCTGGGTCCTCCGGGCGCCTCCGTTGCCTCCTCCGAGGAAAAATCATCTTCCACAGTGACATGGCAATATTTTGCCGGCAGATCCTGCACGCCAATGACGCCGTAGGGATGCATGATGGCCATGCGTTCAACCAGATTAGCCAGTTCACGCACGTTGCCGGGCCAGCTATGGCGACACAGCGACAAGATGGCGGCGGAGTTGAAACGGATGGAGCCGCGCTTTTCTGATTCCATGCGAGACACCAGCTCGTTGATCAGCAGCGGAATATCTTCCGCCC
>Ga0065721_10006426_pt1 | contig 17457 bp, 15 predicted proteins | sample Mesricmetagenome_FD_59108 | JGI IMG/M metagenome (GOLD analysis project Ga0065721, IMG submission 59108) | Mesophilic microbial community from rice straw/compost enrichment Sample: eDNA_1 v2 (version 2) | ecosystem: Engineered > Solid waste > Grass > Composting > Bioreactor | place: USA: Davis... | reverse complement strand
GGCAAGATGGCTCGCCAGGCCGATGGCGCGGTGCTCGCCACGCTGGGCGAGACCGTCGTGCTGGCCACCGTGGTCAGCGCCAAGTCGCCCAAGCCGGGCCAGGACTTCTTCCCGCTGACCGTCAACTATCAGGAAAAGTACTTTGCCGCCGGCAAGATCCCGGGCGGGTACTTCAAGCGCGAAGGCCGCCCGACCGAGAACGAGACCCTGGTATCGCGCCTCATCGACCGCCCGATCCGCCCGCTGTTCCCCGATGGCTACAAGAACGAGACCCAGGTCATCGTGACCGTTCTCCAGCATGACATGGAGAACAATCCCGACGTGCTGGCCATGGTCGCCGCCTCGGCCGCGCTGACCATTTCGGGCGTTCCCTTCATGGGCCCGATCGGCGCTGCGCGCGTTGCCTATATCAACGACGAATATGTGCTGAACCCCTCGATCGACCGCCGTGCCGACAGCAAGCTCGACCTCGTCATGGCCGGCACTGCCGACGCCGTGCTGATGGTTGAATCGGAAGCCAAGGAGCTTTCCGAAGAGGTGATGCTGGGCGCCGTGATGTTCGGCCACAAGGCTTCGGCCCAGGTGATCGAAGCCATCATCAAGCTGGCCGAGCTGGCCGCCAAGGAACCGCGCGACTTCACCCCGCCCGATTTCTCGGCGCTGGAAGCGGAAGTTCTCGCCATTGCCGAGGCCGACCTGCGCGCCGCCTACCAGATCACCGAAAAGGCCCAGCGCTACGCCGCCGTGGACGCCGCCAATGCCAAGGTGAAGGACGCTTTCGCGGCCAAGATCGAGGCCGGCGAAGTCTCCAAGGAAGATCTCGCCGAAGTCGTTCACAACCTGCAGGCCAAGATCGTCCGCTGGAACATTCTGGATACCGGCAGCCGCATCGACGGGCGCGATCTCAAGACCGTCCGCCCGATCCTGGCGGAAGTGGGTGTACTGCCGCGCACCCATGGTTCGGCCGTGTTCACCCGCGGCGAAACCCAGGCGCTGGTGGTTGCAACCCTTGGTACCGCCGAAGACGAGCAGTTCATCGACTCGCTCGAAGGCACCAAGAAAGAAAACTTCCTGCTGCACTACAACTTCCCGCCCTATTCGGTGGGTGAAGCTGGCCGCATGGGTTCGCCCGGTCGTCGCGAAATCGGCCACGGCAAGCTGGCCTGGCGCGCCATCAACCCGATCCGCCCCTCGATCGAGGAATTCCCCTACACGATCCGCGTCGTGTCGGAGATCACCGAGTCGAACGGTTCGTCCTCGATGGCGACCGTGTGCGGCACCTCGCTGGCGCTGATGGATGCCGGTGTGCCCATGAAGCGCCCCGTGGCCGGCATTGCCATGGGCTTGATCCTTGAAGGCGAAAAGTTCGCCGTTCTCTCGGACATCCTGGGTGACGAAGATCACCTGGGCGACATGGACTTCAAGGTGGCCGGCACGGAAGAGGGTGTGACCTCGCTCCAGATGGACATCAAGATCGCCGGCATCACCGAGGAGATCATGCGGATCGCCCTGGCCCAGGCCAAGGAAGGCCGCATCCACATTCTGGGTGAAATGGCCAAGGCCCTGTCGGCCTCGCGCGGTGAAGTGGGTGAATTCGCTCCCCGCATCGAGACCCTCAAGATCCCGACCGACAAGATCCGCGAAGTGATCGGCACCGGCGGCAAGGTGATCCGCGAGATCGTGGAAAAGACCGGCGCCAAGGTGAATATCGAAGACGACGGCACCGTGAAGGTTTCGTCCTCCGACGGTTCGCAGATCGAAGCTGCCATCAAGTGGATCCGCTCGATCACCGACGAGCCGGAAGTGGGCGCCATCTATCAGGGCACGGTCGTCAAGACCGCCGACTTCGGCGCCTTCGTGAACTTCTTCGGCGCCAAGGATGGCCTCGTGCACATCTCGCAGCTGGCCGACCAGCGCGTTGCCAAGACCACCGACGTGGTCAAGGAAGGCGACAAGGTGTGGGTCAAGCTGCTCGGCTTTGACGAGCGCGGCAAGGTGCGCCTGTCCATGAAGGTTGTCGACCAGGCAACCGGCAAGGAAATCGTCAAGGAAGCCAAGGAAGACGCTGCCGAATAAGGCAAGTGCCGAGGCTACAAATTGGAGGCCCGGAGCGATCCGGGCCTCTTTTCGTGTCCTGCGCACCGGTATAAGAATGCGCGTGCGGCCGCCTGCCAGCGCATCGTGGCATTCGCGCAACAGGCGCGCGCAGATCACATTGCGGCGAGGAACTGCCGCATTCGGGCCACGTTAAGGCCATGAAGCATAACTTTATGGCGTGACGCGTGTGCCGTCCGCCTGTCTCCCCTGATGTCCTGAGGTAGTAGTTTGATTTCCCGCCGCCTGTTCCTGCTCGGTATCTCCGCCACCGCGCTCTCGGCCTGTACGACCACGCGCCAGCCTGTCGTGCAGGAGCCTGTCATCGATCCCTATTACCTGCGCATGTATGGCCCGGTGCTGGGCGAGCCCTACATGGTTGCGGCCATGGACCTGCGCCGCGTCGACCCCAAGTGGTGGCGCCAGGAAGTGCCCTATTACACCAGCGAACGCCCCGGCACGCTGGTTGTCGATACGCCCAACCACTATCTTTATCTCGTGCTCGAGAACAATCGCGCCCTGCGCTACGGAATCGGGGTGGGCAAGGACGAGGCGCTGGTGTTCCGCGGCGAGGCCACCATCGGCCGCAAGGCAGAGTGGCCGCGCTGGACCCCCACCCGCTCGATGATCGAGCGTGAGCCGGAACGCTATGGCCCCTATGCGGGCGGCATGGGACCGGGACCGGAAAATCCGCTTGGCCCGCGCGCCCTCTATCTCTACAAGAACGGCCGGGACACCCTGTTCCGCATTCACGGAACCACCGAACCCTATACGATCGGCACCAATGTATCCTCCGGCTGCATCCGCCTGATGAACCAGGACATCATCGATCTTTACGCCCGTGTGCCCGTGGGCACGCGCGTGACCGTCATAAACTAGCCCGGCTGCCGGCCTACCCAAACGAGTGGGTCGCCGGCTATGCCCTCAGGCTAGGAGCAATCTGTCGGCGGCGTCGGTTTTACCGTAGTCACCCGCCTTCGACAGTACAGGCCCGCCCTCCCCGCAACGGAGGCGGGCCTCTTCTTTGGGCCGAGCACCGCACCGGGCATCGGGCGGCCGGCACGCGTCAAATTCCGGGCTGGTGCAGCGCGCCGTCGCGGGGCCCAAGAAAAAGGGCGCGGATTGCTCCGCGCCCTTTCATTTTCTGATCGTGGCCGCTGCCTAGAGCGTGCGCTGCACGGTCTCGACGCGGAAGCATTCGATGACGTCGCCGGCGCGGATGTCTTCGTAGTTCTCGAAGGCCATGCCGCATTCCTGGCCGGTCTGGACTTCCTTGACCTCGTCCTTGAAGCGCTTGAGCGTCTTGAGCTTGCCTTCGTGGATGACAACGTCGTCGCGCAGGAGGCGCACGCCGGCACCGCGCTCCACAATGCCCTCGGTGACCTGGCAGCCGGCGACCTTGCCGACCTTGGTGATGTTGAACACTTCCAGGATCTTGGCGTAGCCGATGAAGGTCTCGCGGCGTTCGGGCGCGAGCAGGCCCGACATGGCGTTCTTCACGTCCTCGATGAGGTCGTAAATGATGTTGTAGTAGCGGATCTCGATGCCATCGCGGGTCGCAAGGTCCTGGGCCTGCTTGTTGGCACGGACGTTGAAGCCAATGATGATGGCCTTGGAGGCCGTCGCCAGCGTCACGTCGCTTTCGGTGATGCCGCCCACGCCCTGGTGCAGGATCTGCGCCGAGACTTCATCGGTCGAGAGCTTGTTGAGCGAAGCCACGATGGCCTCGACCGAACCCTGCACGTCGCCCTTGATGATCAGCGGGAACTTGGAAATGCCCGAAGCCTTGAGCTGGTTCATCATCTGCTCAAGGCTGGTGGCTCCGCCGCCAGCTGTCTTTTCGCGGATGGCGCGCTGACGGTATTCGGTGACCTCGCGAGCACGCGCCTCGGTTTCGACGACCGAACAGCGGTCGCCAGCCGAAGGCACGCCGGTAAAGCCGAGCACTTCCACCGGCACGGACGGACCGGCTTCCTTGACCTGCTCGCCCTTGTCGTTGATGAGCGCGCGGACCTTGGCAAATTCGGTGCCGGCCACAAGGATGTCGCCGACGCGCAGCGTGCCGCGCTGGACCAGAACCGTGGCCACGGCGCCGCGGCCGCGATCGAGCTTGGCTTCCACCACGATGCCTTCGGCGCGTCCGTCACGGGCGACCTTGAGCTCGAGCACTTCGGCCTGGAGCAGGATGGTTTCGAGGAGCTTATCGAGGCCATCGCGGGTCTTGGCCGAGACTTCCACGTCCAGCACGTCGCCGCCCATGGATTCAACGAAGACCTCGTGCTGGAGCAGCTCGGTGCGCACCCGGGTCGGGTTGGCTTCGGGCTTGTCCATCTTGTTGATGGCCACGATGATCGGAACACCGGCCGCCTTGGCGTGCTTGATGGACTCGATGGTCTGCGGCATGACGCCGTCATCGGCCGCCACCACAAGCACCGCAATATCGGTTGCCTGGGCACCGCGGGCACGCATGGCAGTGAATGCCTCGTGGCCCGGGGTGTCGAGGAAGGTGATCTTGGTGCCGTTCTTGTCGACCTGATAGGCGCCGATATGCTGGGTGATGCCGCCCGCTTCGCCGGAAACCACATTGGCTTCGCGGATGGCGTCGAGCAGCGAGGTCTTGCCGTGGTCAACGTGGCCCATGATGGTCACGACGGGGGCGCGCTCGGTCAGGTCCTCGGCCCGGTCGTCGGACGGGATATCGAACAGGCCCTCCTCGACGTCGGCTTCCGAGACGCGCTTGACCGTGTGGCCAAGTTCGATCGCGATCAGTTCGGCCGTATCGGCGTCGAGAATGTCGTTGATCTTCATCATCTGACCCTGCTGCATGAGCAGCTTGATCACGTCCACGGAGCGCTCGGCCATGCGGTTGGCCAGCTCCTGCACGGTGATCACTTCGGGAATGACGACCTCACGGCTGATCTTGGGCTGGTTCGACTGGTTCGAACGGCCCATCTTCTTGTCGCGGCGGCGGCGCATGGCGGCCAGCGAGGGACCGCGGTCGCGATCGCTCTCGGTGGTGGCGCTGGCAACCGTCAGGCGGCCACGCGAAGCGCCATCGTCCACCCGGCGGGTGGGCCGTTCGGGCTGGGCGCGGCTGGCGCGACGGGCATTTTCCAGTTCCGCCTCGGTGGTGGGGCGATGCTGGGGTGCGCCGGTGCGGATCTTGCGGCCATCGGCCTCGCTGGGCGGAGCCGGCGGGACATTGCCGATTGGGGCCATGCCGCCGGGACGACGATCACCGGCCGGACGGCCGCTGGTGCCGCCGGGCCGGGCCCCTGCAGGACGGGCGCCAGCCGGACCACGATCGCCAGCGGGACGAGCACCGGCAGGGCCGCGCTCACCATCGGGGCGTCCGGTGCCACGATCATCGCGGCGCTGCGGACGGTTCTGCTGGCCGGGACGACCGGCAACCACGCGCACATCGCGCGGGCCGGGATTGCGCTGGCTGGCGGGAACGAATTCCTCGCGCTGTTCCGGTTCGGCGTCGGAGTCCGAGCCGGACTTGCGGGCCTCGGCTTCGGCAGCCTGGCGCTCGGCCTCGGCGCGGGCGCGCTCGGCTTCCTGCCGGGCCGCTTCCTCACGCACCTGGCGGCGGCGGTTTTCCTCTTCAATGCGCCGGGCTTCCTCCGCAGCGAAGCGCTCCTTGTCCTCGGCCAGGCGTGCACCGGCAAGCGCCAGAGCCTGGCGGCGTGCCTCGGCCTCGGCCGCGCTCAAGCCGAGCGGGGCACGGTTCTGCTGCTGCATCGGGCGGCCCTGCCCCGGACGTCCGGACGGCGCACCGGGCCGGCCGGCGCCTGCCGGTGCGGTGCCGGCCGGCTTGGGCACGATGCGCGTGCGTTTCTCCACGACCACGGTCGAGCGCGAAGGCCCGCGCGACATCCCGCCGGGGCGATTGCCCAGCCCGGCGCCACCCTTGAGGGTCAGAGTTTTCTTGGCGCCAGTGTCGTCGGAACGCTTGTCGTCGTTATCAGCCATACTTCCTATCGTCTTTCGTCCTGTTCCACGGGCAAAAGCACACCGGACGCCGGAGGGCGGTCGATGTGGTCCTGCGTCGCTGGGGCGTTGTATCGGGCCAGTCGTCTGGCCTTTTCCACCGCCGATTGGGCTGCTGCCCCGGTCGTTAGGGCAGCATGTATCACATTTTCCAGTCCAAGTGCCAAACCCATTTGCACACTTGAGAGAGATTCAAAATGCGGGACCTCGGAACCGGGAATTCCGGCCTCGCGCCGCGCATGGTTGAGGGCCCGCAGCGTGCCCAGCATCTTGTTGCGTCCGTCCTCGGCCGCATCGGTCGCCGTGAGCAGCGCCTCGACCTGGCCGGTCTCGAGCGCCGCCTTCACCTTGGTGGCACCGGAAACGAACTGTCCGGCCTTGCGGGCCATGTTGAGGGCCGACAGGAGGCGCTGTTCGAGCCGCAGGCGCGTGAGATCGGCCAGGTCGTCCGGCACGGTGACCGGTGCCTTGAGCGAGCGGGCAAACGCCTTCCTGCGGACCGCCTCGGCCACGCTGGCATGGCTCAGCGTGATCCAGACGCCACGGCCTTCGGCGCGCGCGTCAACATCGGGCACCAGAACCCCGTCGGGTCCTACCACGAAACGCACCAGCGCCTCGACCGGCAGTTCTGCCCGGGTCAAGGCACAGGTTCTGGTCATGTCCGCGCGCCGGGCCAAGGCCGGGTGCTCCCGATAGGGGCGGTCCTTAGACCGCCGCCTCCTCGGAATAGCCTTCGCCGTCTTCATCGGCCGGCATGTCCTCGGCACTGATCCAGCCAGCCCGGATACGGGCCTGCATGATCATGTCCTCGGCTTCCTCGCGGCTGACAGGGAAGTCCTTGAAGGTGCCTTCGAAGCGCTTGGTCTCTCCATCCTTGCGTTCGGTCCAGCCGACCAGGTCATCGGCGGCGCAGCCGGCGAAATCCTCGACGGTCTTGATGTCTTCCTTGCCCAGGGCCACAAGCATGGCCGCGTTGAGCCCGGCGATCTCGTAAAGCTCGTCCGCAACACCCAGTTCCTTGCGCTCGGCATCGAACTTGGCGTCGATCTCGGCCAGGTACTCGCTGGCGCGGTTCTGGATCTCGGCGGCGGTTTCTTCGTCGAAGCCTTCGATCGAGGCGATTTCATTGGCCTCGATATAGGCCAGTTCCTCGACCGAGGAGAAGCCTTCGGAGGCCAGGAGCTGGGCCACCATCTCGTCCACGTCGAGGGCCTGCATGAACAGGCTCGAGCGCTCGGTGAATTCCTTCTGGCGGCGCTCGCTTTCTTCCTGTTCGGTCAGGATGTCGATATCCCAGCCGATGAGCTGGCTGGCCAGGCGCACATTCTGGCCGCGACGGCCGATGGCCAGCGAGAGCTGCTCATCGGGCACCACGACCTCGATGCGCTCGGCCTGCTCGTCGAGCACCACCTTGGCAACGTCGGCCGGCTGCAGCGCCGAAACCACGAGGTCGGCAATGGAGTCGGTCCAGGGAATGATGTCGATCTTTTCGCCCTGGAGTTCGGCCACAACGGCCTGGACGCGGCTGCCGCGCATACCCACGCAGGCGCCCACCGGGTCGATGGACGAGTCGTTGGAGGTCACGGCAATCTTGGCGCGCGAGCCCGGATCGCGGGCGATCGAGCGGATGGTGATGACGCCATCGTAGATTTCCGGCACTTCCTGCATGAACAGCTTGGCCATGAACTGGGGATGGGTGCGCGAGAGGAAAATCTGCGGGCCACGCTGTTCGCGGCGCACGTCGTAGATATAGGCGCGGACGCGGTCGCCATAGCGGAACATTTCGCGCGGGATCAGCTCGTCGCGGCGGATGATGGCCTCACCGCGTCCCAGATCGACGATCACATTGCCGTATTCGACGCGCTTGACGGTGCCGTTGACGATCTCGCCGACGCGGCCGGTATATTCCTCGAACATGCGATCGCGCTCGGCGTCGCGCACCTTCTGGACGATGACCTGCTTGGCTGACTGGGCGGCAATGCGGCCAAACTCCATCGGCGGCAGCGGCTCGGTGAGGAAGTCGCCGACCTTGGCGGTGGGGTTCTTGACCTGTGCGAACTTGAGTGCGACCTGGCGGGAAGGCTCCTCGACCTCGTCGACAATCTCAAGCAGGCGCCACATGCGGGTCTCGCCCGAACGCGGATTGATCTCGACCTTGATCTCGGTTTCGGCGCCATAGCGGCCCTTGGCGGCCTTCTCCATCGCGTCCTGCATCGCCTCGATCACGACCATGCGGTCGATGTTCTTTTCGCGGGCGACAGAATCGGCAATCTGCAACAGCTCAAGGCGGTTCGCGCTAACGGCCATTTAGTTCTTCTCCTCGGAGAGATCTTCATCATTGTCGGCGTCGGCGAATTCAACCGTTTCGGTCTCGTCGTCGTCGATGGGGTGCAGCTCCTGGTCGGCACGAGCCTGGTCCATGAGCTTGTCGGTCATCACCAGCTTGGCTTCGGCAATGGTGCTGAAGAGCAGCTTGTGATCGGGATCGGTGCCGCCCGGAGCATCGGGCAGGCGGATGGTCACGCCCTCGTCGTCCACCGCAGCAATGTCGCCACGGAAACGCTTGCGGCCATTGATCATGTCGAGCAGCTCGACCTTGGCTTCATGGCCAAGGAAGCGCTCGTAATCGCGCTTGCGCACCAGCGGCCGGTCAATGCCGGGCGAGGAGACTTCGAGGTGATATTCGCGGTCGATGGGGTCCTCTACATCGAGAACCGGCGAAAGATCCTTCGAGAGAGTCTCGCAGTCGGTGATGGTGAAGCGCCCGTTCTCGTCCTCGGCCATGATCTGCAGCGTGCAGCCATTTTCCGGCGTGATCTTGACGCGCACCAGCGCGTAGCCCAGGCCATTGGCCACGGGCTCAACAATGCGGGCAATGCGGGCCTCGAGGCCCGTTTCCTTGATGTAGCGCTTTTCGGCGAGGTCGAAAGCCATGGGATCGATCGGGTTGGATGGTTGCGCGCCTGGGCGACGCCGCCACAGATAAACAAAAAGAGCGGGGGCCTTCCGGCACCCACTCTCGAAACGAGAGCAACGATGTTGGCGTTCATATAGCGCCGACGAGGCCAAAGCGCAAGGCTCAGCCGAGAAAGCCCAGCACCGCTTGGGTGAATTGCGGGCAGAGCCGCGCCGCGACNTGGTCGCCCGGTACAGTCACGAGACGGCAGTNGGGGATGGCCGCGGCCAGNCGGCCGGGATTGACCGCGAGCGGATCGNCGTCACCGGCGATGAGAAGCGTGGNGGCCGAGATCGTATCGAGGGCAATGGGGTCGCTGGCGACCCGATCGGCATGCGCGGCCAGGGCCAGGGGATCGTTGCCCATGGAAAGAACGCCGCTGCGGAAGGCCCGGACCATGGGCGGGAAACCGGAAACATCGGTAGCGCGCAGGCCCGCCGCCAGCATTGCCATATCAAGCACGCGCCGATCAACACCCCCGAGCAGCACGGCGGCCTCGCCAATGCCGGCCACAATGAGTCGGCGCAGGCGCGGCTCGATGGTCGCGAGGCGCAGGCCGATGACGCCTCCCATCGAGTAGCCAAGATAATCATAGCGATCGAGACCGAGGTGATCGGCTAGCGCGACGACATCGTGCGCCATGCGGTTTTCACCGTAGTGGTCGGGATCGTGCGATGCCGTGGACCGTCCATGGCCGCGTGCATCAAGTCCAATGACCCGGCGGCGAAGGCCCGCAAGGGCAGCGGCAATGCCGGGCGCGATCCATTCGTGCCAGGTGGTGGCGGAAAAGCCGTGCTGAAGCACAATCGCCGGTCCCGGCGCGCCGGGCTGCCCCAGTTCGTACCAGGCATGGGCAAGGCCGTCTGCGGTGGTGAAAAAAAGGCGGGTTCGGGGCGTTCGACCGGCATCAGGCTGCTCACTGACTACTTTGTGTTCTTCGCATTCTTCCGCGTCATATTTGCGTTGAGGACGCCGGCCCCGTCCAGAGCGCCCGCAGCGTTTCCAGCTCTTCGGGAAGCGAGCGGGCTGCGCGATTGCCGGACCGGTTTCCGGGGCGTTCGTCAGTGCATCGGGGGAAACCAGGTATCTCCCAAAGCCCTTGATTTCCCTAGACAAACCTTCGGCATCGCGGATCAAATTTCAAGGGCAAAAAAGTTGATCCGGGGTGGTTGCGGGCCCCCTTCCGGGTGCGCATTTCCGGTGCGTTCAACAATGAAAGGATCATCCTCCCATGATCAAGAACACCGTTATTGCCCTTGCCACCGCTGCTGCCGTTGCCGGCATTTCCCTGCCCGCCATGGCCTCCGGCTCGCTGATCGCGACCTCGGAAAACAGCTTTGACCCGGACTATGTGATCGCCCAGCTCAAGGACCAGGGCGTCAATGCCACCGCTGTCGAGGAATGGGGCGACTATGTCGTGGCCTATGTGACCGGCGCCGACGGCAAGCAGACTCTTGCCTACTTCACCCCGACCACCCTGCAGCCGGTCAATCTCTGACCTTGAAGCCCGGCGCCGCCAGCCATGGCGGCGCCCGAAGCCTGTTCAGGCCCCCTCGCGATGCTCGACGGCATCAAAGTGCCGACGCGCCTCCTCCACCGCCCGGCGATTGCGCTGTGCGAAACGCCACCAGTCATCGGCCAGCGCCAGCAGTTCCCGACCCAGATCGGTCAGGCCATATTCGACGCGCGGCGGAATGGTGGCGTAGGCGGTGCGGGTGATGAAACCGTCACGCTCAAGTTCGCGGAGCGTCTGGCTCAGCGATTTTTGCGGCACTCCCCCCAGATTGCGGCGCAGTTCATTGAAGCGACGCGTGCCATCCCGCAACTCCACTACCACCAGAAGTGACCACTTGCCCGGCCGTACCGCCAACAGCAGTTCGTGGCTGGGTTCGGCTGGCTGACTGGTGGACATGACGCAACTCCGGGCAGTGTGAGACCGGGATATGGGGCCTTTCGCGCCAAGGTCCAGAGTTGCAGCTGTGAAAATGCGGCGCGAAGCGCGGCGTGCTAGGCGTCCCGCCGGGTGAAAGCGAAGTAAAAACTGATCATCCGACCTTCCCGCCGTGCCTTCTGCTCATAGCGGGTCGGCTGCCAGCCGGGATAGGGCTGGTGCCAGCTGCCGGGCGTCTCCGGCTCGAAGGCAAAGCGCGGCTCGCGCACGATGTGTGCCAGCGTCCAGTCGGCATAATCCTCGATATCGGAGGCGAAATAGAAGGTGCCACCCGGCCGGATTACCCGGGCCAGCTGGTCGAGCGTGGTCGGGGAGACGAAACGGCGCTTGTGGTGCCGGGTTTTCGGCCACGGATCGGGATAGAGCAGGTAGACCGCATCAACCGATGCGTCCGGCAGGGCCATGAGCAGTTTGAGCGCGTCATCGGTATAGAGCCGGACATTTTCCAGCCCCCGGGCATCGATGGCCTGCACCATCTTGCCGATGCCGCCGGTGAAGACCTCGCAGCCGATAAAGCCGGTCTGCGGCGCCTCGGCGGCCTTGCGTGCCAGATGCTCGCCGCCGCCATAGCCGATCTCGATCACGATACGATCGGCATCGGGAAAAAGGCTCCGGGGGTCCAGTGCACCATCAAGCCGGATTTCGACCTGCGGCAGCAGCTCGGCGACCTGCGCCTTCTGCCCGCCATGCAGCGTCTTGCCGGAGCGGCGGCCAAAGAATGCGCGCGGTTCGCCGGAACGGGTTTTGGGGAGCTGGTGTTCGGTCATGATGGCTTTGCACAATGGAAGAGGCCCTTCCCCGCTGTCGCGGAAAAGGGCCCCCGGGTCAACCGTGATTGACGATCAGGCGACGGCGGCCTTGAGCGCCTTGACCAGATCGGTCTTCTCCCAGGAGAAGCTGCCGTCGCGACCGGCCTTGCGGCCGAAATGGCCATAGGCCGCAGTCTTGGCATAGATGGGCTTGTTGAGGTCGAGATGCGTGCGGATGCCGCGCGGGGTCAGGTCCATCACCTGGGCCAGCGCGGATTCGAGCCTGGCCTCATCCACCTTGCCGGTGCCGTGCAGGTCCACATAGATCGAGAGCGGCTTGGCGACGCCAATGGCGTAGCTGAGCTGGATCGTGGCGCGATCGGCCAGGCCTGCGGCAACCACGTTCTTGGCAAGATAGCGCGCCGCATAGGCGGCCGAACGATCCACCTTGGTGGGGTCCTTGCCCGAGAAGGCGCCGCCGCCATGGGGCGCTGCGCCACCATAGGTGTCGACGATGATCTTGCGGCCGGTGAGGCCGGCATCGCCATCGGGCCCGCCGACGACAAACTTGCCCGTGGGGTTGACATGCCAGACGGTCTCGTCGGTGATCCAGCCCTCGGGGAGCGCCTCGCGGATGAAGGGCTCGACGATCTCGCGCACGTCCGCCGAGGTCAGGCTGTCGTCCAGGTGCTGGGTGGACAGCACGATCTGGGTGACACCGACCGGCTTGCCGTCCTCATACCGGACGGTGACCTGGCTCTTGGCATCGGGGCCCAGCTTGCCGGCTTGGCCCTTGTTGGCCTTGCGCGCCTCGGTCAGGGTCTCGAGGATCTTGTGGGCGTAGTAGATGGGAGCGGGCAGCAATTCGGGGGTTTCCCGGCTTGCATAGCCGAACATGATGCCCTGGTCGCCTGCGCCGACATCCTTGTCGGCGGCCTCGTCAACGCCCTGAGCGATGTCGGCCGACTGGCCATGGAGCAGGACATCGATGCGGCAGGTCTTCCAGTGGAAGCCCGACTGCTCATAGCCAATGGAGCGGATGGCCTTGCGCGCGGCCGACTTGAACTTGGAAGGGTTGACCACCGGAGCGCCGGCGGCGTCGGTGAGCACCTTGCCGTCCTTGCCCTTCTTGAGCAGGGTTTCGGGCACGCGNACTTCCCCGGCGATGACCACNCGATTGGTGGTGGCCAGNGTCTCGCAGGCAATNCGCACCTGGGCCGGATCCATTCCGGCCTTCTTTGCCTCGCGGAAGACCAGNTCGACGATTTCGTCGGAGATCCGGTCGCAAACCTTGTCTGGATGACCTTCGGAAACCGATTCCGAAGTGAAGAGATAGTTCAATCGGGCCACGTTAAACCTCTTTGCAAGTGGCGAGGGCGCACGCGGGAGTGCGCGTAAAGGGACACATTCCCTCTACTTTCGGCGACGTTTCTCGCAGGTCCAGCCATGGAAAGCAACCACCATATAAGGAAAGCTTTATATCGGCAGGGCACGCGCGGCGAATGACCATGCTTTCCTTGGCCATCGCTCTGTGCCAAGGAAGAATCAGTTTGAAAACGGGACCGTAACCATGGCCATCCGAGTGCATCGCGGCGACCTGCCCAATCTTTCCAACTATGGCCGCGAAGTTGCCATCGACACCGAAACCATGGGCCTCAATCCACACCGGGACCGGCTGTGCGTGGTGCAGCTCTCGCCCGGCGACGGCAGCGCCGATGTGGTGCAGATTCCCCAGGACGCCACCGAGGCACCCAACCTCGTCAAGCTGCTCGGCGATCCGGGCGTGACCAAGATCTTCCACTATGCGCGCTTTGACGTGGCCGTGCTGCGGCATCGCTTTGGGGTGGTGACCGGGCCGGTCTATTGCACCAAGATCGCCTCGAAACTGGTGCGCACCTATACCGACCGGCACGGGCTCAAGGACCTGGTGCGCGAGCTGCTCGGCATCGACATGTCCAAGCAGCAGCAAAGCTCGGATTGGGGCGGGGACAAGCTCAGCGACGCCCAGCTCGACTATGCCGCCTCGGACGTTCTCTATCTGCATGACCTCAAGCGCCATCTGGATCGGATGCTGGCGCGCGAGGGCCGCACCGAGCTGGCCCAGTCCTGCTTCGACTTCCTCAAGACCCGTTGCGAACTGGACCTGATGGGCTGGGAAGAGACCGACATCTTCGCCCATAGCTGACGGCTGGCCAGCCATGAGAACGCCCGCCGCAGCCGCACCGACCTACCGGAGACTGGTTCGCCGGAACCGGACGGTGTCGGCGCTGCGGGTTGCGGTGCCGCTGGTTGGTGCGCTGGTGCTGGCAGGGCTGATGGCGCAGATTTACCTGGCGAGCCTTACGGGGCGCTTCGGGATTGACCGGATCTCCATCACCCCGGACTCGGTGGCCATCGAGGCACCAGAATATGTGGGGACGCTGGCGGATGGCGCCACCTATCGGGTATGGGCGGAGACGGCGCGGGCCACGGCCGAGCGCAGCGATCTCATCGACCTCACCNAGGCCANGCTTGTCATCAACCGGACCGACGGCGTCCAGCTGGTAATGGACGCCGCNAGCGCGCAACTGGACACGACCAACCAGCTCACCATCGTNCCGGGGCGGACCGAGCTGGCAGACAGTACCGGAACCACAGGCACGCTCGATGATTCCGTCTTCGACTGGCATAGCCAGATACTGACTGCGCGCGGGCCGGTGCTGATCAACTATGCCGATGGCTCTACCGTTTTGGCGCAGGGGATGGTCTACGATGCGGCCGCGGTGGAGTATACGTTCGACAGATCGGTGGTGACCCTGCCCGAAACGCCGGGCGAGGACACCGAAGGGGACATTGGAGAGCAAACCGAATGATACGTCGCTGGCTTTCCCTGACCGTTGTCGCGCTGGCCATGACGCTGCCAAGTGCTGCTCAGAACCCGGTGGAGATAACGTCCGACACATTCGTGATGAACGAGGACAGGCGCGAGGCCGTGTTTACCGGCAATGTGGTGGTGGTGCATCCCAACGTGACCGTATGGGCGCCCAAGGTGGTCGCCACCTATGGCGAAGGCGGCACGTCCGACATCAAGACCTTCCTCGCCTCGGGCGGCAATGTGCGGCTCAAGACCAAGGATCAGGACGCTACCGGTGACGAGGCCATCTACACGCCCGGCGACCAGCTGCTGCGCCTGACGGGCAATGTGGTGGTGACCAATGCCAGCGGCACGGTCAACGCCACCGAGCTGGTCTTCAACATGGCAACCAATGTNTCGACCTTTACCAGCACGGGCGGCGGGCGCGTCACCGGGNTATTCACCTCGCAATGAGTGGAACCGCCCGCCCGCGCATCGACCAGACCGGCTGGCTCGTGGCTCACGGGCTGGCCAAGAGTTTCGGCAAGCGCGCGGTGGTGCGCGACGTCTCGCTGGCAGTGCGCCGCGGCGAGGCGGTGGGCCTGCTCGGCCCCAATGGCGCGGGCAAGACCACCGTCTTCACCATGATCATGGGCCTGGTGCGGCCGGATGCCGGCAAGATCCTGCTCGACGGGAAGGACATTACCCGGCTGCCGCTGTTCCAGCGCGGCCAGCTGGGTATCGGCTATCTGCCGCAGGAGCCCTCGATCTTCCGCGGCCTGTCGGTGACCGACAATATCATGGCAGTGCTGGAAAATACGGTGCGTGACCGGACCGAGCGCAAGCGGCGGCTCGAAGCGCTGCTGGATGAATTCTCGATCCGCCATATCGCCCGCTCGAACGCGCTGGCCCTGTCGGGTGGCGAACGGCGGCGCGTGGAGATTGCCCGGGCNCTGGCTGCCGATCCGGCCTTCATGCTGCTCGACGAGCCCTTTGCCGGNGTCGACCCCATTGCCGTNGCCGAGGTGAAGGGCCTCGTNAGACANCTCACCCGGCGCGGCATCGGCGTACTCATCACCGACCATGCCGTGCGCGAGACGCTGGGGCTGGTCGACCGGGCCTATCTGATCCATGGCGGCAAGGTGATGATCCAGGGCAAGCCCGAGACCATCACGGCTGATCCCGAGGCGCGCCGCGTCTATCTGGGCGAGAGTTTTTCCATCTAGCATCGCGGGCGCCCCAAGCCTTGCCGCCGCCGGCTTGGGCAGGATTGGCACGAAACTTGCCCCGCAACCGATTTTGAGTCTATGGTCCGCGCGAACACGGCGGCGCTTTGCTGCCGAAATCACGAGAGACCAAGGGCATTTAAAGCATGGCGCTGTCGCCACGGCTGGAGTTTCGTCAGAGCCAGAGCCTGACCCTGACGCCGCAACTGATGCAGTCCATCCGGCTGCTTCAGCTCAGCCACCTTGAGCTCAATGCCTTTGTTGATGCCGAATTGCTGCGCAATCCGCTGCTCGAGCGCGAGGAGGGCAGCGGGGAAGACGGCCCGAGCGAAGAGCCCCAGCACGTGCCCGCGGAAATGAGCGCCTACGAGGACACCGTAGCCTCGGGCGAACGGACCAAGGACGCCGCCGAAATTGCCGAAAGCTACGATACGGCGGTGGAAAACGTGTTTCCCGATGCCGCCCCGTCCGAACAGGGACTGGTCGGGGGGCCGGACCGCAACGGCAGCTTCGAGGGCGGGGATGCCCCCGATCTCGACCAGTATGTCGCCAGCCGCCCGCGCCTGTCCGACCATCTCGAAGCGCAGGCGCAGATGCTGCTGCGCACCCCGGCGGACCGACTGATCGCCCAGCACCTGATCGACGGGCTGAACGAGGCCGGTTACCTGGTCGTTGAGCCGGAGGCAATCGCCCAGCTACTGGGCTGCGAGCTGGCCGATGTCGAGGCGGTGCTGGAAGTGCTGCAGACCTGCGAGCCGGCAGGTATCTTTGCCCGGAACGTGGCCGAGTGCCTTTCCATCCAGCTGCGCGAGCGTGATCGGCTCGACCCCATCATGCAGCGGCTCATCGACAATCTGCCGCTGCTTGCCGAACACAATATGCCCGCATTGCTCAAGGCGGTGGGCTGCGACCGCGAGGACCTGGTGGACATGCTGGCCGAGTTGCGCCAGCTGGACCCCAAGCCCGGACTGGCCTTCGATTCGGCGCCGGTGGAAGCGGTGGTGCCCGATGTGTTCGTGCGGCCCGGGCCGGACGGCAGCTGGCAGATCGAACTCAATACCGAGGTGCTGCCGCGCGTGCTGGTCAATCGCGTCTACTATGCGACGGTGACCAAGAAGACCCGCGATGCGGCCGAAAAGAGCTTTCTCAGCGATTGCCTGAACACCGCCAACTGGCTGACCAAAAGTCTGGACCAGCGCGCCCAGACCATTACCAAGGTCGCCGCGGAAATCGTGCGCCAGCAGGACGGTTTTCTCACCCACGGCGTGGCGCATCTGAAACCGATGACCCTCAAGACGGTCGCCGAAGCCATCGACATGCACGAATCCACCGTCAGCCGCGTGACGTCCAACAAGTACATGGCCACGCCGCGCGGCCTTTACGAGATGAAATACTTCTTCACCACCGCCATTGCCTCGGCGGATGGGGGCGGCGACCATTCAGCCGAGGCGGTGCGCCACCGCATCCGGCAGCTGATCGATGCAGAACCGGCCAATGCCATTCTCTCGGATGACACGATTGCCGAAATCCTGCGCAAGGAACAGGGCATCGACGTGGCGCGGCGCACCGTGGCCAAGTATCGCGAGGGCATGAACATCCCATCCTCGGTGATCCGCCGCCGCCAGAAGAAGGATCTGGCGCGCAGCGCCTGACCG